>Ga0157368_1000452_pt1 | contig 19145 bp, 17 predicted proteins | sample AttbisABBM3_FD_113146 | JGI IMG/M metagenome (GOLD analysis project Ga0157368, IMG submission 113146) | Fungus gardens microbial communities from leaf cutter ant in Botucatu, State of São Paulo, Brazil - Atta bisphaerica ABBM3 | ecosystem: Host-associated > Fungi > Mycelium > Unclassified ...
ACAGAAACAGATAAAGATGACTGTGGATTTTGACTCAAATAAAGCCAAATAACTGTGGACTTTTGATGGAATTAAGTCCATTATAAAGTACCAAACCACCAATGGAGTTTTGGGCACAAATAAAGCCAAATAACCATGGGGATTTGATATCATATTGAAGTCAAACATGTCTCGGACATGTTTTGGAGTTTGGGATATAACAGAATGTCAGGAACTGTCTGGATCCAGTACTTCCATGTTTGGAAGTTAGTACCATTTTCTTTGAGAATAGGGATATCATAAATACAGATACTTGTTTTGTAGTTATGATGGCTGTAATCAGTGTAGTACTGATGTTTGTAGGAAGTGTAGGTAAAATTAAATTTCAGTGAATGACAAACTTTCTTCAGTTATAAATCAGTCTTCACAGTACAAAACTTATGTATTTATACTCATCTCAGTTTTGTACCAGAAGACTGAGGTGAGACTACATGGCACAAACATAGAAAATAGTCCAGGTTATTTAAGAAAGAAATGTCCAAAGAAATCTGGTGCCAAAACAATAGGAGAAAACATGAAGCAAGTATGCAAAACAAACAATCAAGCAACAGCATATTCTCTAGCAGAGTAACTAGTCTGCTTGTGACTACCATAGAGAGCATTCTCAAGTAAGTTTGAAAATAGCTCTGAATCTACAAACTAAGCAAACTAAATAAACTTCTATGGGACTGTACAGAGCACATTTGACCATTTACTATATCTTATGTAATTCTTATACTTTACTGATTGTGTCTTTTCCTCCTCCTTCTCAAGCTTTTGCTTAAGTTATAACTGAAGTTAACTCTTGAGGTCATAACACTAGACTAGCTGTCTCTCTTAATTTTCTACACTCAAGCTTAATGTGCTCTTTTGTGTGGTATATTTGCAAAGTTGTATAGAGTAATTCTTCGATTATCTGAGCTAATTGGGATCCATAGTCTTCTATAACAGTATGATAGATTTTAGGTCCAAATCCGTAAATGATAGCTGAGGTAAGGTAAAACTGGTCTATCATTATATCTATAAAAATGATAGCTGGTATTACTGATAAGCAATTGAATAGAAAGAAGCAAGAAACTTTAAATAACAACCTGCAATCTACACTAGCAGGCGAAAACAGTCTCGATTACATGACGAGACATTTCCTTCTATAACACTCTACAGTGCTGCTCTGATAGTATACCTCTTTTCCAGCACTTTGGTCTCTGATTGATCAGTCTCCTTGCCTTACTGTCATTGTTGTTGTCATCGATGTCATCTGAAGTTCCCCACAATTTGTAAAGTGCAGCCTGACTGCGAATTCCCTATTTAGATACCAAACAGTTTCGCACCTACTAAGGCATAGAATCTTCTTGAAACCCCCCTGAGTATCAATATCCTGAACAATTTTTCACTTGACATGTTCAACACGTTGAGAATGTATGAGAAATAGGTTTGTTGAGCATTTCTGTCTTGATCCTTCTGATCCTTCACGGAACCAGGTAGCAAGGAAAACTCGCAGACCTCCGAAAAATTGGAGCATCAAGAAAAGCATTCTTGAGCACTTGTAACACCCACAGTTGAGCTATATGAAAGTTTTGGTTTCACTTGCGTAACGATGACATAGGTTTTCTCGCCAAAATGTACTCAATGAAAAACAAAGAAGATTAATAACGAGTCAGTAATTAAAACATGAAATATGGTATCCCAAGTGCAAAATCAATGAGCTGAATAATATTTATGGTAATACCATGATCACTAGGGAAGAGCCACCAGCCTAACGCCGTTCCTTCTCCAGATGATGTCCGCTTGAAAGCGAGTACCAGCATCAGCTGGCTGACTTCCAATTCCCAGCGCCCTGATCACTATTCGAGCCGCTAGATATCAGCTACCAGACACCAAACACAAGAAGAACGACTGACATAGTACTCGATCTCAAGCTGTTGAAAAGTCACCACCCGAGAAACGACCAGCCCAGTAACGCAAACGTAGGAAGTAGCGATCCAGGAGAAGTAAGATAGTTATCAGTCAGTCAACCCAACCTCAAAAAAAAATGGCGAAATGATACCTACAAATAGGAATGCCACCTTCCGTGGCCAAAGGATATTCAAGCCAACAGGATTAAAGAGGACCTTATTTAGATCTTTGATCTTTTCGTGAAGTCGTTCCATCTCCTAATGTGATTTGAAAAGTGACGAATCATCAAAAGTCAGACTCTTGAGAGACCAATACTCGGGGTTGAAGGGTCACAGAAAGCGCGCACTTACCTTTCGATAATGAGTCCGGAAAAAGAGCTTCGAGAGCTGTAAACTGAAAATAGCTAGCGCATTGTCAATGAGAGCGTGCCACGGACTGTACGCCGAAATGAGTAGCTCATTGATTGAGTTTATCGATTCCAAAAATTGAGTTGGACTTATCTGTTGCCCATTGGGTCATATTTTCATAAAAGTACGAACCGATCAAGGAGTCCCGGTATGAGGACCACAAACCCAAGGCATGAGAGAACAAGAAAATTGATAACCATAGGCAAAGTTAGCTTCTCGTCACTGAAGCATAAGCAGACTTAATTTACCCTGCCTTCGAGTTCTAACGGGTATATTGCGGCAAACTGCGGAAGCTCTCCACCAGAATAGTCTCGTTCTATCCGTACCATCTCCCTGGGATAATGAACTCCAATCTGACCCACAGGAGGTGTACCATAAGCAGAATCTTCCGGGGGGGGCCCAAAATAATAAGAAGACTTAGGTAATAACGGCCTCGAATTTCTAAAACCATGCATCAGGAGCGATACCACTGTATGAAGGAAGTGAAAACTCACGGTAGAAATTTCCTATGCGAGGCAGTCTCAGACTCAGGATAGCCCAGCTTTCTCTGTGTAATCAAGTTGAGAGATGCATCATTATCCCATGGCCGAGAGGAAGGCAAGGTGGACTTGGGATCAGGGCGCAGGTGCGATGCATGATGTGAAGTGGCGGTTACTGGAGACATTGTTCGCAGCATGTTATCACCCTTCTCCACGCCTGGGGGCACATCCTGATTGGCAGGGTGGGATTGTGGCCCGCCCTCCATTTCCAATGCTTGACTCAAATCAACTCCCCTCGACTCTTTTTCGGTAGAAGAATCTTGCGAAGCACTGCGAAGAGGATCCCAATCGTGCGCCGTCGTAATATCCTCCTCTAGCCTATCGGTGGGACTTGAGGAGACATCAGTAGAGTCATTTGTGTTTCCCATCCTACCGATTTCTGAGGTCTAAGAAGAACAGAAGATGACAGTGAATACAGACAGTAAAACCAGAGAAAACGAAACTTACATTAGTATGAATGATAGGCGGCGTAGTTTGTGCATCATCTATCTTCGCTCTAGTCTCCTCCGACACAAAATGTTTTACGACCTGAACCTGGGGTTCAAATTCACTTGTATTTGGCGATGATGTAACCACAGGTGGAGAACTTAGATTAGAGACCGCGTTCTCTGCATCCATATGAACCGTTATTTGATCCTCCTCTATAGTCTATCCGCTGCAGCCAAGGCTTATACTCGGTCCGACGGTGTAGTACTAGGACTGAAGGATTAGTGAGTAGTCAGTGAGAAGATGCGTCTTTATTTGGTCCACCCAAATACTATATCATAGCACTCGGTTTGTGGCTGATTTTGACATTCAGGTCTGGGACTCCAGTCCCATCGTGCCATCGTCCAAGAATATGTGCATCATGGTTTCTGTCTGTCGTAGAACTGCCTTCTAGTCCCAACTACGAGTAGGAGCATATTTCGATGAACTTCTTGCTACATGTGCTTTCTGGGCTCTACATCATAACAGGCCCGTTGACTGGCGACTTACTCGCTATTTTCCATATCGGTCATGCATCGATTTTATCTCCTGGTTCATCTCAGCTTAACGCAAACCGCGAATGTAATAGTATACTACAGTGTATGACGACATGCGACACCCCATCTTGTCACTTCGATATGAGACCGATTGAACCCTTTTCATCAGTCCATCTACGTGTTGAGCTGCATCAAAGACTCTATGTTCAAAGTGATGATGTGGAATTCATTCCCGAGGAGTTTGTACCATTATCGGGACTAGGCAACTCGATCTCTTGTCATAACCATGCCTTACCCAGGCCAAGAACATGCACTGTCTACGTTCGCTCGCGATGCCTTACGTGGGACTCGTGCAGGAAAAAGGGTGCTACTGCCTTCGACCTGACGCATGCACTTCATGATCTGTACCTCATATTTGTAGCCCACGGGACGCCATATGACTTCCTTCCGAACGTTGATCGTGGTGCGGCTAATTCCCTGCCACGACGTCCCAGTGAACTGTAAAGAACCTTCCGTTCCGAGCGAGTCTGTAAACCCCAGAATGCACTAAGCCATTCACTTATCCTACAATCATCCCATAACAGCCCAGGTCATAGTTTTGCGAATCAAAGAATCAAAATACTCAAAGCGAGGCTACCACACAACTATTCAAACACGAATATGATATAAACACTCAGCCTCGACAATAGTGGGTAAGAGTTGATCCATCATACTCGTGTGCATTATATGTATATGCATTATATGTATATGTCCCAAACTCTGTTCTACTTCTCCTGTTCTATTTCTCTGACCCCCTCTCGGGGTCTTAACAGAACCCAATTATCGGGCTTACAACATCATTGGCCAGTACCTCTTTCGGTTGTTTATCTATTACCTCAAGCTATTACTGCCAAGATCGTAATCTATCAGAAACTTCAAATGTTGCTCATAGTCAATGGTCTCTCCTGAATTCTGTTCGTTCTCAAGTGCCACCAACCTTATGGTTTATTTTTTCGGCTTCTCTGCAGCATACATATTACTACAAGCAAGAGAGCTCTAATTAATTACTCTGTTAACCTTCCACCCCAGCTTCCCGCTCTTCCTTTGACTAGCTGATGCTCGCGCGGAATGCTTCCATTTTTACACACTAGTCTTTAAACCATTCATTCATCCACTCGAAACTCACTTGTGCCCCCCTACGTATTATGCACCGCGGCATTCTCATCCGAAATGATTTTAAAAGAAGACCAAACTCACGCTCCCTTGCTGGAACTTGATGATCCATTCCCTGAGGTCCCCTGGGTTAGGCAGATTCGACCCCTTAATTACCGAAATAAAACGCATAACATCTCCTCGCGCTGAGCCGCCAAAGTCCACTAAAGGCTCCATAGTTACTCCACCCCTTACCGACAGCTTCCATCAACATGTTCCAAATCCGCAGGAAGGTGCAAGATCTCTACGACCGGTTACCGATATTTGAGGTCCTGAGACATTGGTCAAGACTGCATATTTTTCATGTGCATGGCCACTCAAGAAATGTGACCAGCTCCTGACATCTACACTAAATCTATGATGCCAGCAGAAATCACCTCGTGTTACTTTCATTTGAGGAACATTGGGGTTTATCAACCGCACTCCCAGTCATGGTGGTCAGTCAGGTTCAGAGGCACTGATCCCACGGGATCAGCTCAATAGAATAACCTTCCCAGTCACCATATACTCTCACATGACGGTAGCTTCATTCTGGCCCTTGTGCCAGGGACCCGGTAGGCGATCAGCAATGGTATAATTCCTTATCAAGCAACCTGAGATGTGAGGCTGTGATGATCTAGATATTGCCATAAGCTCCTGTTTTCAGAATGCGCGCGGGAATGGTTCTCAGTCTCACGATGGGTACTCTATTGAATAGAATGATAACGGGAAACTTCCATCAGGGAGCCCAAAGAACTCATTTGTCACAGATCGCGGCAAGCGGCGGTGAGCACGCTCTGGTGATATTAATACACTGTTCCACCACGACATGTGCCGATGCCTATCGTGATCAAACATATACTCAATCTAAACTTACCGAGAATCCGACTCTCCGACTTCATAGTACCCAATTGACGGGGGATCATAACAGCTATTTTCAGTCTCCTAACCAGAAGCGTGTGGTCAGCGCGTGCGATCATGCGAGTTTATGTGATATGTCGTGGCAGATTGATGATAGGCAGACTTCCTGACACAATACAGTCCTTGTGCTATTAGGGATCAAAATACCCTTACCCTTGTCCAAATAAAGAATCAGCTCGAGTCAAATTACCTGGCAGTCTATTCTACCACCCTCACAAGGTCAGGCGCTCAGGATTCAGGAGATAGCCATGGTTTAACAACTCTCACCTTAGATAGGGAACTTCATTGAGATATCGATCATGGGTAGGTAATCACTTCCAAACTCTTGTCGTCGTCGTCATAGTCGCAGTAAACACGACCCTTACCTCAAGGCATCGACATTCATATATGAGATGTTAACACACGGATGAAACAAAACGTGTCTTCTTCTTTTCAAAACAGGCAGTAATGTTTGTAGTTAAGCGAGTAGAATAGTTCCTTCCTTCCATCTTAACGCGGCACAGCCACAGCGTTTTCGTTTCGATGGCAGCAGTTGACGGCAGCTACATAGTTTCCGGTGAGTTCGTCGGGCAGACGTGACGTTGGCTGCCAGAACCACTTAAGGGTATACACTTAACCTAGTCATTCTATGCCAGACCCCTAGGGGTCAAATCATCGGGCCACTTCATTCCCTGAGCAGGTATCTCCGCTGCTTCGAAACGAGCTTCCAGAACCCTATGACAGCTTCTGACCTATATCAGCAGTCAAGTCCGACTCATCATGACCCACCACCACTGACTTATTGTGTGATCAAAAGCTAAACTGCTCTTTATCAAATTCTTCACAAAAGGTTCCTACTCGACTTATGAAGCTCCAATTAGATTGAAATTGAAGTTCCCAGGATCAGAACGCCGGTCCCTCTCCAGCTTCGTTCTCCTCTCTATCCGTTTTCTACCTCCGCACTGCCTCGGCTATTCTAACCTGCTCGTCCCATCCCTCATGAGAAGAGCTCCTGCCTCCTCCTCCTCCTCCTCCTCCCTGTGACCAACTGCAAAACAATATCTGACTGCCGGCGCTCATCACCCGTACCATATAGTCTTTTTATTCAAGACTTGCAACAGGGTGAATCAAGCCTTTATCTAGCAATTTAATTTCTAAATCCTGTCAAGTACAGCAATTGTCAGGAAATAGAACTCTGCGAACGTTGTCTTTTTTACATGGCTTCCTCAGCCCACTGCATTGGGGCTCCAATTTAGTAATGAGCACAACATCGCAGCATGGCAGCTCCCCGCGTGTCAAGATGGCCAAGATGATTCTCGCAGTTCGATGTGCAGCTCGATGAGTATCAAGTCAGCTTTTACTTGCAAACCAAAAATAACTTCTAATCCTCAAATAACCTCTAACCCTCTGTGCAACACTTGAAAATAAAAATACCCATGAAGGTCACTTTAGACACTTTCGGTGCGCCCGCTCGGGAATGCAGCAATTTATCAGCACCAACACGAAGTGACCCTGATTATCCAGGTGAGGAGTTTCAATAAGAGTTTCAATAAGAGATCTCTGTAGATCTTTGATCAGGCTAAGCCGGATGACAAGTATTTAATTTTTTTCGAGTTCTCAGCCTTGAAGATTGACTGTCGTGGCTGCCTAATCCATATATTGGAAGTACCGGTCCCGTCGTCTATCCAATAGTTTCATTCATATTAACATTGCAACAATGTATATATATACTCTGCGACATACGCCATAGATAAGCTACATTTAATTTTGAATACTAGGCATAGGGGGAAACAATGGTTTGAACCCATATTGCAAGATAAGAGAAAATGAGAGGCATGACTATACAATAAACTAAAAAAACAGTGAGGGAACGACGAAAAAACTCATAATATTTGTCAGCATTTCAAGCCCTCTTTTTTGTCCGACATCGGGGAGGGCGATTGCTTTACAGGTGGCGACCGGGGATTCGACACTGAAGAATGAACGACGTCAGCCAACTTGCCACTCCTCGAAGGCGGTGTTACAGAACGAGCCTCGTCCACCTGCATCCTATCGTCTCGAGGAGATCCTACAGTTGAAGGCGACGATAGCGTAGCGATGGGAGGGAGAGGCATAATAGAATTCGTGATGTGTCCTGCTCCGACCGGTCGCGGATGGGGTGGAAGAACAGAGGGGAGTGGAGGAGTTGGGGGATAGTTATCATGCACTTGTCGTGCTTCGGGTGAGTGAGATGCCACCGGTTGAGTCCTGAAGGGGATTGGCGAGGGCCTAGACGAAGGTGTTCGTCGCCCATTGGGCGATGGTGGCCGTCGCTTAAAAGTTTCCATCCGAGATCGTTTATTTTCCGATTCTTCAGGGGCAGGACTGAGTGCCCTCTTGAGAGAGGTACTTGAACTGGGTGGCGAAGCATGACTGCGAGTCGATGAAACAGAGTTTCTATGAGGTTTGAGAGAGCGTGAAGAAGGATCGCTATGTCGACTACCAGCAGACACAGTAGGAGAGCGGCCAGGTCCTTCACCTGATTGGGATCCCTCAGCTCCTCCACGGTATCCGCTCCCTCCTGAAAGGCCTATCAATGCATCAGCACCATCATAATCTTCATCCACGACACGAGACGGTGGACGAGCGCTTGCTGTCGGAGGCGACTGTTGAATAGATCGCGATGACCCAGCTGAACTGACGGGTTCGGGTGAGTTCGGTCCCTTTGAAGTATATGATGCGCCTTTTAACCGATCACCCGCGTACATCTTTGACGCATCCATGCTAGATTCGTCTTTTTTCTTGGGCATACCATTTCGGAGCTTGCGCTTGTCACGGTCTCTACCCTTGTTCTGGTCTTGCATCGAGGAAGTCAGTGATTGAGGCGGTGGCGGCTGGGGGACGAGAGAATCTCGGCGGAGCCTTCGTTGTCGTCCTTTGACATCCAAGGTAGAAAGATGAGGACTCTGAGATTCACGAGGGATGAGAGATACAGGATTCCTCACTTGAGCACGCGCCCCCTCTGGAGAGCCTGCGTATGAACGATCGTTCCGCTGATCTTGCTCATACTCTCGCATGTCCCGTCCATCGTATCGCGGGTCATACCGACGATTCGAAGGGGTCACCTCGTGGGTAGGTATAGACGGAGAAATTGGCCTGCCATGCACAGGTCCGACAGATGAAGGCTTAACATCCCAATACCGAGCCTGTTGCATGCGAGGCGAGGGCTCAGAAGGGCTATGCGGGCGCACAGCGTTTGTTGCAGGTGAACGTGGGGGATAAAATGAACCAGGGTGATGCGGTTCAGAAGGACGACTGCGCCGTTCATTCATGCGTTCCTGCTCCCACTCGCGAGGATCAGGAGCACGCCTGTCGTACATGTCACGGTCCACAGAGCGATTAGGTTCATGAGATAGCAGAGCATATGCTCTTGGGGACCTGTGAGGAGGGCCAGAATTTGGTTGAGCGGGACCGACAGGAAGACGCGAGGAGTATTGAAAGCCAGAGGGAGGGGAGCGACGAGGAGGGTGAGCGGGGGAGGTGGAACGAGAAGGCGGGAGTTGACCACGATTAGGAAACGAATCTACAGGATGCGTGCCACGAACATCGTCACCGGGAAGTCCCAAATGTTGAAGTAGAATACCCTGACTGCCATTCTGTGGACGAGGGTGAGAGTGAGGCTGATACTCACGTGGGTTGGGCGGACGATCCACGTCCATGGGAGCCAGAGGATTCTGCGACTGCGGATGGCGAATTTCATCAAGGACAACTGGAGGAGGTGGTCCACCACGGAAAGGAGGAGATGCACGACCGTTGCCTACCTGGGAAGGCGGAGGTAATGAGATTTCATTGGGACCACGTGAATCAACGTTGAAGACAGGGCGATGAGAGCTCGATTGTAAAACAGGTGGGGCACCTCCTCCGAGGGGGAGTGGAGGCATAATGGAGGTAGCATATGCAGTGGGATGAACATCCTGAGGACCAGGAGCTACAGGGGGCTGTCCACCGGTGTGCTGTGCAGTTCGGAGAAGCTGAAGGCGTTGTGTGATGGCAAGATTGTTGGGGTCGAGTTCTGCAGCACGAGCATAAGCGTCGATGGCATCCGTAATTTGATTGTTGCAGCTCTCGTAGAGACTACCGAGATCAAACCAGACTTCGGGGATGTAGGGATTGATACGGATAGCACGAGAGTAGGCGTCGAGCGCATCTCGAAATTGATTGATCTGGAAATAGAGAACACCAATCGAACACCAAAAAGTAGGATTGCGCCCATCACGATATACAGCCTGTTGGTAAGCTTCATACGCCTTGTTATACTTTTGGCCGGCCATATAGGCACGGCCCAAAAGGTACCAGCTTTGTGCGTCCGAAGGATCTAGAAGAGGGAAAATGAGCAAGAACAAGGGAGGATCACGCGATAATGGCTAACCAGCCTCAAGGCTCTTGGTCAGATATTGGATGGCAGACTCCTGGTTTTGGAAACTAGAACCATCTTGGTGATATAGCCAGCCAAGCTGCTGCAAGACCTTGGCGTGATCCGGATTGTCGGCTACAACGCGCTCATAGGCATCCTTGGCTCGGCAATGCTGTGATGGAACATGAGAGTGTGTGACGACGTGAGAATAAGACAACATACATCCTTTTGCTGTTCATAGACGTGCCCGATTTGGAACCAAATATCAGCGTGGGCGAGGGGACTAGGAGGGTTGCGAAGGATGCGGTCAAAACAGGCCAAAGACTCTGCATATTTAGATTGCTGCTTATAGATAATGCCAAGGCGGAAAAGGATTTCATTGGCCTTGTCAAAGTCTTGATCATGGTCAGTAAGACCCGCCGGAGAAGGAGAAGGGGCAAGTTTACTTTTGTCCATGCGAAGGACAGAGGAGAAGGCCTCCTCGGCATGATCGAGAGAACCATATCGGTCGTAGAGAATTCCAATACCATACCAGAGCTTCGGATCATTCTATGAGGCATGTGAGCCGAAGAGGGAGTACGGAAAAGGCAGGGTACCTTTGGGTCAGGAAGCAGATAAAGAGCTTGTTGGTAGGCGGAGTAGGCCTTCTGAAGGTCATCCTGCATGAGGTAACAATGACCTTGGTTGTGATGATGAGTGAAGCGGCGGTTGATCGGGAAGGGATAGACATTACCGAGTGCACTCCAGACCTCGCCGTTGTCTTCCTGGAGGGCGATGACACGTTGGAAGTAATCGATAGCCTGAAATAGTTATTACGTCATTACGAGATCTTGTTGAGGAAACGAATGGAGTTGTCCGCGGAGACCCGGGGAATATCCGGCAAGAAAGGTTGAAGAGGAGTTTGAAAAAAACGGGTTTACCTTGGGATAGTTTTCCTTGATCCGAGCAATGCCAGCGACCTGTGTGAGGCCAGAAAGGGACATCGGGTTGTGTCGCAGGGCATTTTCATAAGCGGAGAGGGCATGTTCCAAGTCACCCATCTGCTCGGCAACTCCCCCTGGATCAAATATGAATGTCGGGACAGAGAACTCGGCGGAACAATGCCACTTACCGATCAGGAGCCATGTCTGTTCGTTTGCTACGGAAAGTTTGTGCACCAGGGCCGGTGAAGCAACCGGTACACCGTTGGGAACAGCATTGAGGGCGGTAAGTGCAGGAGAAATGGCATTTGGATGGACAACGCCGTTGGATAACATGGGTGTTGGGGGCATGGGGGGAGCACCGTTGAGATGGGGTGGCTGGGAATGTGGGTGAGACTGTGGAGTCAGGTGGGAATGGACAGCAGACGGAGGCGGGTCGTGCATACGGACGTCGCGGTCTGACTGTCTGGGCGGATGTCGAAGGGCCATGGACTCAGCCAGCTACGGGGGGTAGGTAGGGAGAGAGAGGGCGAAAAGAATTATTATTATGCAAGGCGGCGTCTTGATATATATAATGGCGGAATCAGGGCCCACGAAAATGGCGATCAAGGTGGCGAGATCGGATCTGTCATGAGACTTGGATTCCCAGAATGGAAGAAGGATCGAGATGGAGGCTGTTCTGCTTCTCCGCGTGCCCTGTTGCAATCCGCCCAGTTGTCTATCTCCAGGCAGATCTTCTCTCTCTTCTCCTCCCAGAGTCTAATCGGCATCCACCACCTCCCCGGCCTGCCACCTCGGATCGCATCCAGAACCGCATGTCTCTCGTCCTGCAGCCATGTCTCGACAATGTTGCACTTTCCAGCGCTCGAGTCCTCAAGTCCATTTGATCGCAGATTGCCGGTATGCTAGTGCACCATCCTGACACGCATGACAACATAAGAGTGTGTTATTGCCCGATTTCAGATCTCGGATGTCCTTGGTCTTCTCCGGTTCTGGGGAGGAAGACCTAGATCCATCGGTGGCTGCACAGGCTTACGTCATGTTTCTAGGTCAATCTTGTCTTCCCAGGCACATCGTGATCGAGTCAGGATGACATAAGTCATACTCCTGCCTTGCCTTCCTTACTCGGACAACCTTCAATGTGATCAAATCGAGATTGAGATTTAACTCTCATTGTAATTGGACGGCACCGTTTACTAATTACAGTAATTTCTCGCAAAGTGACCCTCTTTCTCTTCCCTTCCGCCCAGCCCGGTCTCTCGGTATGACTATTTTGGTGACTCAACTCTCCTCTTATTAGCTCTCGGGTGATGCCAACCTTGACACAGGGTCGTCTGACGTTGGTGTGACCTACCCGTATTCATTCACATTCATTCACATTACCCTCCATCAGTAGTGTATTGCGCCCAGCGCACCTTCGTACATGAACGACGTCCTCATACTGAGGTGATCGACTATGGAAAATAGGATCTGATGACCCCATGATACCAGTATCACAGGCGGCCGGTGCCTTTCTATTTTCACATTTCGTATGACCGTGTCTAGAACATCATTGTTGATGGTTCTCCAACATGGAGGCACCAAAAAAACCTCCCTCTGATGTTCGACTGGAGACGTAGATTTCGATTTCAGCAGGACAGACGTGAGATGTCGGTGTTACTGGAATACGGTGTCAGGATTGTGCAACGTGGCTTCCCTGATCAATCGATCATGCTGTTGATACCATCATGCTCAATAAGGAAACTCACCATCGCCGCAGCTACAAAGTATAATAATGTAATTCATAGGCTTTCCCTGTATCCTACCTACTCTCGATTGTTTCACACACCCAATCTTTCAAGTTTCCCGTCCATCCGCATCGACTTCAAACTGACACCCGGCTACCATCCGCAGTGACTGAGCCTGAACATCATGTGTGATGTGGCTAAGCTTGAGAAAACCTAGTCGAAAGGGGATTTTAGTTCCATACTGGCATCAATATCACTACATCTCCTAGTTCATCTCCTAGTACGCATCTCAAATCTACACTCCCTTACGCCTGAGAAGCAAGTCACGTTTCATTGGTTCAGTTCAGAATCAGAGCTCGCCTATCAAAATATCATCATCAAGGTAATGACATGCTCAACTACTAATTACCCCCGAGAATAAACCAGTTCTTTGCGCAGATAGACATGCCCAGAGATTGATACCACATGTTCGGAAACCTTCCATCAAATCACCGTACCCGAATTGAAGCTCGCCTTGTCATCGGGTGCTAAGGAGATCTGGACGGCAGCCGACTTACACTAGGAAGTTCATTAGTTTATGACGCCGATTGACAATCAAATGACCCCCACTAGAGGTCTATTTTCCGGCATTACGAGCTATCATAAACTGAGGCAAGGAGTAACAGTTTCCGAACCCTACACCCTTTGACTTCGAGGATCAGAAGGCAAAAGCGAAGGGACGCTTTCGGCTCCATTTTAGTGGGCTTGCAACGGATGTAAGCGGACCAGACCCACGCCCCTGTCTCTCCTATTCGACAGCATGGGATATGAAGAATGTAGATTATCTTGTTGACAACACTACAATGGGCTACGCCGTAGCTCGCACTAGACGGCACTTCTAAAAGCCGTGAAACAATTTCAAATTTCCAGAATTTGATAGACACTGGCTCCAAATACCATTACTTACATGAAACGTTGGCCAGTCCAAGATGTGCCGTTGACTCAAATTAAGTGTCTCATCACCTAAAATTAAGGTTGCTCATGATGTTGGTCTAAAACGAGCAGAATAAAATACGAATACCAGCCGAGTATCCCAAAACTGTCCCGAAAACTGACCTTTGAAACTCCGATACAATCGCCGCTCGGATTCAATCGCAATCAAATCTCTAAGCAACGTGGACCTTGCCCAATTTTCCAAAGCGAGACAACAACACAACGCATCAGCAATTACAGTAGATAAGTATGACTCGTGAGTCTTTTCGCTCTTTTTTTCAAGTTGCCCGCTTGACCTTTCGAGTCGCAACACAAATTCTCGATCTCTCCTCCCGCTTTTCGCGATTTCTTGTCCAATGGTTTTACAGGAGGCAACCAACGTGAACTTGATCGCATTCGTTCACAGAAGAAGGGTGCAGCCCATGCCAAGAAGCCCAAAGAGAGTAATACGACATTGGCCAAGCGAAAAGAGGCGTAAGTAGTTGTCCCAGTCCAAAGACATAGCTGGAGACACCTCTTTCAGGGATGCCGAGATCTTGAGGGCAAAACAGAAGGTGAATACTCATCATTCTTCATCACAATTCTGGCTTATCATTCTGATTTATTTTTGTTTTAGAAAGCTGAGGAAGCGAAGTGTGCTAGTAGTGACGGAACTGCTAAGAAATAGCGCCATTGCCATTTCTTGACTGGGCAAATACTAGTCTGTTTCTACTCACCATTTTTTGTGGGCATCGGATTCATGAAGTCATTTTATCTCAGGAGGGCATGTAATATATTGATTTTGGTCTTGATAGTGATCGTCGCCAGGTCATGTGTGCAGTATCCAGGTCATGTGTGCAGTATCTGCCTAGTGCGGCCTAGCCTCCCAGGCTAGAATATTTATCCTTGAGAAATTCGAAATTAACTAGAGTCCTCGAAATGGGATCAGCTCCATCGGGCCACTGAGGGAGGTGATATCCTTGCTTTTGTTCTAAAAGAGACTAAACAGGTTTCAGTTGGGCCCAAAGGGTACTTGAGTGTCGTGAGACCGTTCCTCTCTTGATGTGTCTGGTAGAGGGTCTAAGCACGTTCCCTTCTTCCTGGAAGCCGCAAGTAAACTGTTTGGACAAGATTATGCAACTTCAAGTATGTCATAGCACATTCTAGTGGATGTACGTACAATATGCAACTGCCTAGAAGCTGGATTTCCTTTTTGACATACACCGGGATAACATTGCAAAATGACGGCGCTTCACAGCCACACCGGTGGATCGCCATCAGTGCATTAGCCTTCCGATGCGACTCGGAGGGGCATGTGACCAGAATCGGGGTTTAAGATCTGATCAGAGTTGTGGCTGTCAGACGTCACAAGAGCTAGCATCGGCAACCTAAATTGATCCCATCAAGACCCCTGCCGCAACATCCGGTTGGTAACCCGTGACTGGGAAATAGAAGTGTATTGCCGTGTTGGAATCCTGTCAAAGGGAGTTGCCCAGTCTTGAAGTAGTCATCTGATTGAACCTAACAGCTCTCTCATCACACTGATACTGGGTTTGTATGAGCAAGTAAATCCTGATTTGTACTGCTTAAGCGAGGCACATATTCCATTAGACTGGTTCAATTGCAATCTTATGTTCGGAATCGTGACCCCATCTTCCTTGTCGAGGGAACTTGACATGCGGGAACACACATGACATTTCATCCTCCGAGATCCATTTCACGATGCTGAGTAATCGGTAATAATGTCGTGATCTTCACTCTACAGCCCAACGATAATGCAAACGCAACAATAATCACTCAAATTTGTCAGAAGAGGCCGGAGTAGACAGGAGGCGATAATGAACACCTCTATAATATTTGCATAGGCTAAACTCGAGGTAACCCACCTATAAAAATTTGTGGAATCCTCAGGATAAGTGACACTGCTGCAATCCACACAAGGCCACGTAGTATATGGATGTGAATCTGGAACTTAAACAACAAATAGATAGGAGATGAGCCTGACTGAGAACATCATATAATCTTCTCTGAATTTCCACCTTCGAGTTTGCGCCGTCGGCTCGGTGTCTCCACGTTGTCACTGGATTGAACACGAGACCATTTGTTGGTAGCAGGGGGAAGATAGGGTTGAGCGAATGGAACTCCAGGAGCAATCGAGTATGAATGACCGGGTGGTGGCGCTGCATTGATAGGTTGGTGCCGTGCGCGATACAGGGACAGGAGCGCGTTAACGAAAATTGTCAGAAATGCCAGAGAACTGAGAGTGAAAATCTGAGAACTGTCACTATTATAAGGAATGTACCAAGTCCTTTGATGCTCACCAAAGTTTTCCAACTGATCGGCTCAACAAAGCCATTCACAACTTCCGCAACAAGCTCGGCGCTAACCTTTGCCCTGCCGACTACAGCCGGATCACGGTTCATACACATCTCCCACTTGGCGCATTGCTGAATCATAGCTGGGACTACATTATCTTGGCAGAGATTGTTTCGATATTGAAGAGAACACATGGCAATTCCTTCCGCAATATCTGATATCCGATTGAGTAACTACGAACTCATAATCAATCTTTGATTCCTCACCCTGAGAGTACTCTAATATCCTCTGTCGAACGTCTCGTTGTATCGTGATGATGAACTGTAGGGTGAGATACAGAAACAATAGAACCAGGGAAAGGTTGAAGAAAAACTGCAGATATCTGTGGCTACCACTTCAGTCTGCGTAGTACAATTCATTTGAGTTGTCTTACCCAAGTAGAACATACGGTGTTTCCGAAGAAACTGAGATTGGGACTGGCATGTTGACAGTATAATGATTTGCTGTGTTCTGTGTTATAGGCGTAATACGATCATCCATGTCGCTGCCAGAATCGAGGCCCTCGTCCTTATCTGCTAACTTTGGGCGTGACCGCGAAGATTTGGACATCCGACGTCTACGCCGTCGACCATACACGCGCTTGAGAGCACCAAGTGCAATTTGTCTCCCGTTCTCTTTTTCGTCGGAATCGACGTCCACCTTTAGAGGACTGGTTTCTCCCATATCTACATCTTTTAACTCCTCTTTGGGTGACATTTTCATAGAATCTGGCGTCCATGGATATGATTGGGACGTTGAAGGGGGTTCAGGGGACTGGAAGATGAACGGGATATTTTGGGTGTGGTTTGAACCAAAAACTGGTGTTTGAAGTGTGCCAAACACGGGTTGAGGCGAGTTAACTTCATCAATTGGACCTAGGCATGCTTGAGTGCTTGTAGAACATTGTTCATGGCTGGGACTCACGTTTACGTGGTGTATTTGGGTCCTCTCTCTTGCTTGACCAGACAGGCTGGCCACCTGGCCGATTTGTCCACTCAAAATCCATGGGTGCCTCGGTGGATCTGGCTGTTTGGAATCTTCCGTTCATTGTCACCGCCGAAGCATCAAATTGTAGATAAGACTAGAAAATGGGAGGTAACGATTTTTCCACCGTGTTCAGAATTGACTGTTGTTGACGTGTTCGTCACAAGCTTCAACTTTCTCGGCCCGCCTCGGCTCCCTCGTCATGTTGTGCTCCCGTCTTCATTCAGTATCACGCTCTGCCCTCAGAAAGTCCGTCCGGTCACATCATCCTTTGGTAGCCTTCTCTTCAGCAGAGTCTCGAGGAAAATGGACAGATTCCCCTTCAGCCAACCTCGTCCCTATCGTCATCGAGCAGACCGTAAGCGACTGCATGAACATAGAGTACTTAACTAAGAATACGTATTCTAGGGAAGAGGAGAGAGGTCATATGACATCTTTTCGCGTTTGCTCCGAGAAAGAGTGATCATGCTGCACGGTCCAGTATGGCCTATCCTGCCCGTCTGCCAGACTTTGCACACTCAATATGTTAGATAAGAGACGTAGATGCTACCCTCACTGTAGCCCAGTTACTCTTCTTAGAAGCTGAGGATTCATCAAAACCAATTCATCTGTACATAAATTCTCCAGGAGGTAGCGTTACCGCCGGACTCGCGATCTATGATACGGTGTGTTCAGTTCAACTTGTGTTTACGATCATTAATTATCCTTGTCATTCCAGATGCAGGTACGCTGTCTCGCTTTGAACACGAATATGATCTTCATTTTCTCCGAATGAAGTATGTCTCCTCACCAATTCACACTTATACCATTGGTCTCGCAGCATCAATGGGCTCACTTCTTTTGGCTGCTGGTGAGAAGGGCAAGCGTCATTGCCTCCCCAATGCGAGCATCATGATTCACCGTTCGTTTCCTTTTTTGATTATATATATATTCGTTATATTTTTACACAGAACCTTCGGGTGGAGCCTCGGGTCAGGCTTCTGATATCGCCATACATGCGAAGGAGATTCTTCGTATTCGACAAGTCCTGACAAGCATCTATCAAAGACACTGCGCTAGATCGGGTGAAAGCGAAGCCGATGGACTAGCGCGTTTCGGTCAGTTCCCAACAGACTGCTGCATGTTCTGTTCCTCTGAATCAGTGTTCCATAGAGAAAGCTCTGGAGAGAGATTATTATATGACAGGTATTGTATCATGTATCTTTGCTGATCTTGATCTGCTAACAGTGTCTCTAGCTCAAGAGGCCATGGAATTCGGAATTGTAGATGGAGTTCTTGAACGGCGCCCCACGTCTGCTTCGTCTTGATTTCTCACTGACACGGTAGTCACTTCGCACAGTTGCCTCGTTATTAATACAGTATTGTCTTGAAATGCTTCTTTCCCATCCTGTTATGAGCAAAGTGTGACTGGACCGACAACAAAACTCACCGTCCACCGTCACCTTGTGATTGGAAGCAGCCCGACAACAGGTTTGTGCGGTTGGCCTGTAGTGCTTCAAGCTTTAATTTTAGCGAGTGTGCGTTACTCGGTATGTTCGACTGCATTCATCGAACGAAGGGCACAGATAATGTCATCCAGTAAATTCAGCGCTTTTCATGCCTAATTATTACTTCCTTACTTAATACTGCTATCGAGGAAATTTTCATTCACTACGACTAGAATGGCTAGAAGCAGTGGTCTTCCATCAAGGGAATTAGCAATATTCTATTCTCAAAACTCCTCCAGTCTTATTAGATCAGCCTTTAAATGTCAATCAGGGAACTGTTCATTCCTCGCCTATTCCGATTACTCATTTCCAATAGTTTAATAAGGACCTTACCTCAAAGACTTCGCATTTCCTTCGTTGCCGCCAGGCAATTGAATGTATCTTCCCTTCACACCATAAACTCCGAGGTTGTGATTGATAATGCACGCAGAGTGAG
>Ga0157368_1000453_pt1 | contig 19094 bp, 20 predicted proteins | sample AttbisABBM3_FD_113146 | JGI IMG/M metagenome (GOLD analysis project Ga0157368, IMG submission 113146) | Fungus gardens microbial communities from leaf cutter ant in Botucatu, State of São Paulo, Brazil - Atta bisphaerica ABBM3 | ecosystem: Host-associated > Fungi > Mycelium > Unclassified ...
ACAGATAAGCTGAGATCCCAAGAGGAGAGAGCAAGGTCATGAAAGGCGTTGAAAATGAAAGACATAGATGAGTTCCTTCTCAAGAATGGCTGTGGAAACAAAACAAGCAGAGAGACAAATAGAGAGATGATTGGAGCCCTGGTCATTTATAGGAACAAGTTTATGTCTCTCCATATCAAGCGACTCTCCATTGAAGCCCATCACAATTCTACTACTAACCCTTTTTATCGGGTGTCACAAGACAAGACAAGACTTTTTTCAGGTATTTACTTACTAATGTACCTCCTGTAGGCAACCTGAGGAAATCTGATTTTCTCAAGGCGGTCTGGACATCTCAGGGACCAACCTAGAAAATAAAGGTCACATACCATCATATATATACAGTTAACTGTTGTGACCCACCTCGGGTAAGGAGTGGATCCATCCCCCCAAATTACCAGCAGGTGGTATATAGAGATATGCAGGTCGTAGTAAAAGCCAAGTATTACATACATACGTATGGACTAGGTAGCATCACCTGAGAAAAGAGGTTGCAATATGTGTGATGAACAATCAATCAAGGACAAGCCGAGCATTATGTCATCATCAACCACAGAAGAGCGAAGAAACATGATAAAACGAGCAAAGTTGAGAAAAGAACCACAGACTTCCAAAGAGAAGAAGCATTGCAAAATATAAATATAAACCGAAGGTTGTGCAAGTACGTTGTTACTTGATTTCTTTTGAATTCTCGCTCTCTCTCCGCACTGGCACTCGTGCTGCAAAACAAAGCGGATAAATGGGTGAACTGACGTACTGCAACCTTCTCTTCTCCCCTCGCCTCCTTTTCTTTCTTCAGCCTCTCCCCTATCTATGCTAGTCTTGTAGGGCAGCAGCCAAAAACGAAAAACTTATCTTTATCAGTAGGGGCTTGGGCATGATGGATAGCATTTTTAGGGTGAATTATGTAATGTATCAAGGGCAACGACTTTGTTAATACGAAAGTCTGGCTATTTATAAACCTCTTTTGATCCAACCCACTGGACCTGTCATAAGTTCCCAAAATTGGATGGGCACTTGAAACACATTAACTGACCACATCACCTCATAGAAGAAGCAATGAGTGATATTTGGAAATGATAAAAACTCACACAATACTGGCTCATGAAGGAAATCCCACGGTCGGCGTACCATGCTCTAGCCACGTGTATGGAGGTATTTGCTTATTCTTATTCAGTCTTCCTCATCGGTGAAAACAAGGAATCCGGTTGTCGTATCATACTATCAGGATCCACGAAACAATCTCACTTTGAAGGCATTGAAAGTGAATTTGACCTTCCCGACCAGATGGAATATTCATTGTTCAGTTTAGCAGACACCCAGCAACGGGACCGTGAAATGATTGGTCCTCTTTGAGCCAAATGAAGTTTCCCTTGTTTGCGGACGACACGTGTTGGCGAACAATACTAATGTAATAAACGAGTATTCTTTCGTTTCAGCGGTGCTGGAGGCACATGAGGTACTCTAACTGAACTTCAAAAAGGCACAAGAACCGATTTTCGATCCACCAGCTTCGTCATGACTGTTCAATCGTCGGCATATGCCTCGGAGAGTGAGATCCTCCCACAGCATGGATTTCGCATCGACACCAAACTTCAATCGTTACTGCCACAAAATCCTTACCTCTTTCGTGTACATACACCAAGGGGACGTTTTCCCCTTTTGGACAATACCGATCCGTACTTCCTTGCACCCAAATACAATGACGAGTATGCTCGCTCCCCGGTGGAGATCAGAGATTATCAACGACTCATCAAAGAGTACAACGTAGTTTATACCGATGTTGCAAAACATATGGATTGGACAACACGAGTTACATCACCCTTTATCTCTACATCTTTGTCTTTTGCATGGTGTATCTGGAATGCTGTGCGCCGTTTTCATCAAGGTGTCAAGAAGGATATACAAGTAGCCATCATTGACGGACGAGCTATTGCGGGTCAGGCCGCGACAGCAATAGAGCTCCTTGAGCTCAGCTCGCCAATCCAGTAAGTATTTTTCCCATTTTTGCATGGGTTAGTCATTTGACAAATTGATTGCAGGAGAAATGAAGATTATTGGAAATGGTATCGATTTTCAGAGGAATCCCAATCAGTCCTTGTACATGGTTCAATACCTGGAACGGCCGTACTTGCTTCAATCCCACTTCTTTCAATCTTGCGACATCTACCCTCGTATTTTCTCAAGCCAGGTTTCAATGTGATCGATGCTCAGAACCCTCTGCCAGGACTTGAGTGGGACTACACTGGGAAGCTGAGTTATCGGCGGTTTTGTTGCGATATGTCAAGTCGTTTCCATTGTCTCAGTACGGAAGAGCGATTGGTTGATTCCACGGCGGGGTCCCTTGCTCTATCGTTGGCCTTTTTGTGCCCGTGGTTCCATCAAACCGCCGACGTGGACTACGACCGAGCTATTCGAACGCTGACAAACCTTGCTTCCATCATTGCTCAGTGGCCTGGGCAGTGGTGGGTACGTGAACATCCTGAAATTTATAACCTCACCCATGCTATGGCAGTGACACTTTGTCAGGAGCTATGCAAAAGACATAAATACCAGGATAAAGAAGTATCTCGACTTCAAGGAGTAGTTAACAAACTATGTAATGTGGTGAAGGAGTATGAAGTCATATTCAATTCCATAGACGAACCGTCCAACCCAAATCAACCGGAAAAAACCAAGCCCATAATTTTCATTGATCCAGCTGCTCCTATCTTTTCGCCGCCGATGTGTGATTCGGCATCTCCCCCAGCTCGCATTGGCTCGACTTGCGCAAGGGTTCAAACCCCTCTTACACCACCCGATACACCCAAGTCTTCTTCTTTCCCATCTCCCTCTACAACTATCGAGTGTGTCACTGAGACCCAGGGTGGGACTATCGACTCATCCCTGGACTCAACGGTTGAATCCAAAGGAATACCGAGTCGTGGAATACTAAATGCACCTCTGAGTGCCGCAGCCATTTTCTCGATCAACCCACTCGCAAATCAACCGATATCACCATCTCGAACAAACCTCATCGATCTTCCCTCTCCCACCAATCTTAACATCCCAAGCCTCGGTTCAATCGCACTAGCTCCATCTCTTGCCCATCTTGAAGACTCTTTCGCTTCCCCAGAATTGCACCCTCAGGAGAATCCTTTACCACCCTCTCCTTTCCAGGACAGTCCTATTGCTCCAGGACATTGGTCTAGGAATGTGTCATCATCCGCGACTCGTGACGAGGATGGTGACACATGGACAATGATCTCTCAGGTCGGTGACCTACATTCAGATGGAGATGATCGCATGCAGGCCGACGAAGACAGCTCGTATAGGAAAAAAACTGAAAGCTCGGCCGCGAAGACTGAAGTTGCATCTGCTAGCTCGCCTACATTCGTTGTTGTACCACTCTCGATAGCCGCAGATTCATGTTCGGGAGAAGGACCAGAATACCCCCTTCCTCGACCCATTTCTAGTATATCTCCTAGGTCCTTCGAACTTGTTTACACACAAGTTAACTTCATCCGTCGGGCAACTTTGCGCCAGAGAAGAGTGTTTGAGACCGTGGGACGCTTCGCTGTCGGGTTTCTGATTGGAGCATTTATAACTGCTGCAATTTTCAACTCGCAGCGCCGGATGATTGTTCATCTGACATGAATATAGCGTCCAACGCAGATTTTATTGATCACAACTTGTAGTCTAGGAATCCGTTTCATTATCACAACCCTGTATGCTTTTATTAGTCAGTCGAACTGAAGACCTATTATAATAATTATTAGAAGTGATCTTCTCAGTCCTATCATAGTTGGTGTGGACTTGACTTCAGGATTGTGTTTTACTTGGTCAATACAACTAACTCCCTGTGGATTTTTTACTTCCAGTCATTTACAGTCGTTCACAGTTCACTGGGTGACTCCCGAGTTATCAAAGTGGTTACTAAGGTTGCTAGGACTTCCTGTTAGTGATCTGCACTTTGATAATATCTATCATCTTATCTGTAAAACAAAACAAAGCATGACTTTCCAGGTATCATTGTTTCAATTTCAGAAACAAGATGCTTAGTTTGCTTTGAAGCTTAGTGTGTTTCTCACTCATGCATATTGTCAAGCAGTAGAAGCTACATGGTGTTAACTACAGCATTAGAACGCAAACACCACTGAGGTGCACACGGTAGGTACATTAAACATCGGGATTATTATAAAGGAAGAAAGGATCCGCGAAACACGAAGTGAAACTATATCTGAAACAGGGAATAGGAATAGTTAAGGGCCCTACGCCGTCGGCGATGATAGCGGTCCACGTGAATATGTTGACATGTTGATATGCCTGCAGCTCAACACCCCTTTCCGAGTAAATATAAAGCCGTCATAGCCCTTCGGCCCCATACGTTGAATAGCTATACGATCAGAACGAATTTGCCTTGATAGCATACAATAACCCACGAACACCTGTTGGAAAGGAACCCGAAAGCAACGCGCAGTCTTATGTAACTGGGGACTGGTGGTGGTATATATTGACCTCTATTTCCTTATCAGGCAGCCACATCTTCAACAATCTTTCGATCAATTGGGAATCAACGCACGAGAGCAGAGAAATAGAAATGATGAACTTCAAGTGAAAATGTCACAACTCTACTCCATATGAGCCAGTCCACAGTCTTCCGTGACTCGCGCCGCAGTAGAATAGTGGCGAACGGATATTGAAGTGTGAGTGTCACTCGTCATCTTCATCTAGTCATCATATCAACTTTGGTTTATTCCATATTTCAACCATAGTTACATGTAAATAGGCATATACTCGAGTGTTCGTATTTAGTCCGTAGCCAGACTATGCTAGGACCAGTTTCTTTCTTTCTGGTCCTAGTGACAAAAATACATTATCTTATCTACTGTGCGATCTCTCGTTAACGGACTGCAACGGACTACCCCAGAAGGATACAAATAGTAGGTAGCATGTTCTTCAGACTCGGCCTGGTTCGTCTTATACATCCTTGGCTCAACCACTGAACTTCACAACATACTAAAAAGGTCAAAGGATACAAATACCATGCCACCTTACAATGAAGACGACTAGAAAAAGGGAAGGGCAGGGGAGAGAGAAAAGCTAGCGCCTTCATTTTCCAAGCCAACTTCGACTGCTCCTGAGGTTTTGGACTGCAGTACCCTATTCGGAAGAGCCGTAACCGAAGAGATAATGCGGCAATAGAGACAGATGTCAGACGTTCCCCTACAGTTCCAAGATATTCTTAGTATAATCAGTTCACAAACCAAATTGCTGCTACAAGCAACCTGTCCATAATGGAAAAAATATGTGAAAGGTATTCAAGATATCAAAATCAATAACAATCTTATTTGCCACAGTCAAAAGTCTTTAGAAATCCTTACCTTGCACTGAATTCATCTGCTACCCTCATAACTGTCCAAGTCGAGGAAGCACTTTCTCATACTCGAATATTCAAAGAGGTCACCTTGGCTTCAAAAAGCCTTGTATTATCAAAGCATCTCCAAAAATCGTTCGAATACCTGACTTCTGCCACTGGGAAAATGGATATTGAGTCGAGCTGGGTATTTTAAAAATTCTTTGCAGTTAATAAATTCTTTCTGGATGAGGACAAATTATACATATATATAGGTAAGGATTCAAAGCAATTCAAGATTGAGATCCGTAATGATATCGTGAGGGATGTACTACATCACCCAATCTAATATTCTCTTGGCCTCTGCTGCTCTCCGCTTCACAGCCTCTTGAACAGTCTCCTCCCATATACTCTCCGGGTCCACGTGGTCACCAACAGGACTCCAGCATGCTTTTGCATGCTTCTCGGCATCCTTAAAATCGAAAACCACACAATTTTGAATTGTGACTGGTTTACGGAAATCCCATCTTACAATTGTTGGCCGCTGAGGTACGTCGTAAGGAGGAACTGCACTACGACCGCGGTAGAGATCGTCGAAAATCAGTCCAATATCGTCTTCGTCAATAGGAAGTCGACTATAATTGATGAAACATGACATGAACTGGGATAGATGACATCACGACATACTTCAGCTGTTCTCCCGCAAGTTTGGATTCACGATGCAGCAAGTCCCGATGCATTCTCTCGTAGAGTTTCTTCCTATTTTTGATGGCCAAAGGATTGAGAATAGGCCTTTCAGCAAGCTCGCAGAGAATGTAAGTAGCTGCATGCAGGCCGAAAATCGCAGGTAATGGACCTGAAGGAAGGTTAGGATGCAAAAAAGCCGACTAGGATATTACATACCAAGGACTGGTAGAATACGAACACGGAAATCATCAAAAGCACCTAACTCTTTGACCGGGCCCTTTTGGAATTCTTCTTCAGGCAGAGGAAGCAGCTTCACATCACCAGGTACCTCTGTAGAGTACACTACGGGAATACCGCTGTTGACACCAAGAAGGCGCAGCCTCCGGCGAACGGAGCGAGCCAGCGGGTCGTAGACAGTATAAGAAATATCGCTAATTTGAATTCTTGTTGGATCGCACTTGGTACCTGCACCCATGGATGAGAACACCTTGAAAAAATTGGTCAGCATGAGTCGTAAGGGGAGGCAAGAACGCACTTTGATTTTGTTGTCGTGACAATACTTGAGCAAGTGAACTTTTGTTTGTATGTTATCGATAGCGTCTACAACATAACGCTGAACTCTCAACTGAAGACGAAGAAAAGTCACAGGTCTGGAAACAAACCTACTACCCAGTCAGCACCCTCCAGCAATTCACCTCCAGTCTCCTTCTTCCACAGGTCGTTCACGGCCTCAATTTGTACCCATCCACATATTTTCTTCAATGCTTTTGCAACACATTCGACCTTTTTGGTACCTACATCACTCAATCCGGCCGTAGCATGACGGTTGAGGGAAGAAAGGGTAACTTGGTCAAAGTCGATGATCCGAATCTTGCTCACACCCCTGTGATCGAAATATCACACAGAGGATGTAAAAGAGAAAAAATGCGACTCACGATCGTGCTAGCATTACAGCTGTCCAGCTACCGACACCACCCACACCTACAATTACGATGCGACTGTTCCGAATTTTGGCCATACTCTCTTCACTAAAAAATGCATAGTTTCTCGCGAGCTGTTCGCGCATGAGCTCCTCATCATATGCAAGAGGTAAACTGCTTGATAGTGAATCATCTTGATCTCCAAATGTTGGCAGTCGTGAGTTTGTGCTAAATTCCGCAAGAGACTGTTTGATGTCTTCTTCGAGGTGCTTCCTTCGTTTCCTTTTCTTGAGTGTATCGTATGAAAGTAAGAAAGTAGCAGTAGCCAGAGACGCAGCTATTGCGGCCACAATTAGTTGCAATTTGTGAGAGTGAGGGTCGAGCGAGGTCATTATTGTTTAGGTTTGGTTCCCACAAATTCCGAAAAAATTCCGAATACAGCAGTGACTAAAAGGAACGACTAAGTGCTGGGTGATGTCAATATTCAAATACCTGATAATGAAACATCCTCCGGCGAACAGCAATCTCGCGATAGCATCAATGACAAGAAAAGAAAAGAAAGAAATCCATTACATTGAACATGGAGCTACAGAATCTATGCCAATACAAAATTCAGTGTCCTCAAACACATCTACTAGATAAAGATGAATGCTTGTTTCTGAGTATTAGACTAAGACATTCGAGGGGCGACCGATAGTGATAACCTTTAAGAAACATCGGCTCGTAAAAATAGTAAGTATATGAAATAGTAAAAGAGCAGACCTTGAAACCAATCTTGGTTAATTTCTCGCTATCCACGAGTAAACGACCATCAAAAAGGAAGGCAGGCTTGTTCATGTTGTCGTAAATATCTTCCCAGTCAAGATCCTTGAATTCTTTCCACTCGGTCGCAATCACGATGGCATCGGCGTTCTTACAAGCTCCGAGAGCAGATCCCGCGATTGAAACATGTTTCTTGACTTAAATCCAGCGCCACTGAGTTGGGACATCTAAATGAACAGACAGGGACACGTACTATGGTCAAGGGGAACAAGGGGGCTAGCTTCTTGCAGGTCCATCCAAATCTGGCTGTGCTGAACCTGGGGATCAAAGAGCTTGACCATGGCCCGTTCGGATAGGAAGTCTTTGACCAAGGTAATCGCCGCCGATTCGCGTGTATCACCCGTATCAGCTTTAAAAGAAAAACCAAGGACGGTGATTGTCTATAGGTACGCAAATCAGTACACCATCCGTTGAGCCAAAAACAATCAACCGAACTTTTCCGGTAATTGTGTTGAACAGAGTATCAACAACGCGCTTAGAGAACCTCCTCTTCTGGTACTCATTCATCTCCACAACTTGCCTCCAGTACGCGGCAACTTCAGGGAGATGACAGCTCTCACACAGATAAACGAGGTTGAGAATATCTTTCTGGAAGCAACTTCCACCGAATCCAACGGACGCCTTCAGGAATTTCGGGCCAATACGAGTATCGTAACCGATAGCATGAGAGACTTCATCAATATTGGCACCCGTTGATTCACAGATGGCCGAGAGTGCATTGATGGAGGAGATACGTTGAGCGAGCATAGCATTGGCAGCGAGCTTGGACAGTTCAGAGGACCAGAGGCCGACGGTGAGGATTCGGTCCTTGCTATCGACACATGTCTTCATGAACAAATAAAGTCCGCGAGTTCCAAACATGTTCACTTACGGAACCCAGTTGGCGTAGATGTCAGCGAGGCTTTCGCATGCACTGTTACCCTCGGGAGTCTGAAGTGACCCGATCAAGACCCGATCCGGCCTAAGGAGATCCTGAATAGCGGTTCCCTCTGCAAGGAACTCTGGGTTGGAGAGGATGTCAAAACGGCAATTAGGCTTGGAGTTGGCCTCGAGGATGGTGCGCATGGACTCGGCGGTACGACATGGCACGGTAGATTTTTCGACGACAATCTTAGAACTAGTGGCGATTTTGGCAATGCTTCGGGTAGCGAGTTCGACATAGCTGTCAAGAAGCACGCATGGTCAGTCACTGACTCTTGGATCGGAGAAAATCGAACACAAAAAGAATGCATATACATGTTAAGCTAGGTTGATTCCCCCGCAGATTGAGCGGAGAGTCCTGGAGTCGTTGACACTCACTTCAAGTCGGCCGCAAAACCAGCACCAACACCACTTTTCTTCGTAGGGGTATTGACACTGACAAAGATGAGCTGGGCCTCTCCAATTGCCTCGTCCACACTGGTGGAGAAGAATAGATTACGACCGCGAGCCTGGCGAACAACATCCTCAAGACCCGGCTCGTAAATCGGGAGATTGAAGTCGGGGCTGTTCCAGGCATCGATACGAGCCTTGTTAAGGTCAACAATGGTGACTTTGATGTGGGGGCATTTGAGCGCGATGACTGCGCAGGTCGGGCCACCTAGAAGAGATAAGTCAGCAGAATGATCTCAATGCATATATGCTGGTAAATGCAACAAACCAACGTAGCCAGCACCAACTATTCGGTTCGAAGACGTGCAGTTATTAGCGCACTTAATCAGAATCAACGGGTGGCGACAGACTTACTGCAGCATATTTTGGTGATCTTTACGGGAGACATGACAGTGCACAACCTCAAGGGGATGGTGATGGAAATGGAAGGAGATGAAGAGGACGAGAAGGACTATGGATGTGTATATGTAGGAATTTGTTCTGCTAACCCTTCGCTGATCGGGTCTACTCCAAATTAAGACGGGCCAAGAGATCGGCGCCGGCCCGTCTTGATGATTTCGACGGATCATCTTTCGTCATGAAAAATCAGCTCATGTATACTTATGTCAGAACAACATGGAAATCGATAGGTCACCAACTTCATAAAAGCATATATCATTTTCTGATCGTGCTGATGAGGAACTACAGAAAGAAAACACGATTCACATTAAGAAGCTGAGACATTCTTTCGTTCACTCCTTTCTGCACAGCAGATCACGCAGTAGCAACTTCGTACAGGTACGCACCGAGCAACTTGGTCTGTGAGGCAGTTGAAGAGAGGTTTCAATGAGCGCAAGAGAACGCTAGGAGACTTTAGCTCACCCCCTGAATGTAGTTTGACTTATCAAGTTTCTCATTGGTCGAACTGTACGATGTCATTCAGTCTTTGATGTTACCGTCGAAGAATAAAACCTACTGTGCTCCATCGTCGCCACGACCCATGGGTAATAGTAGAACGTTCACACCCAGATTCTCAGCAAAAGTAAGTGTAACGGGGATCGAACCACCTTCCCTCGTCAAATCAGGAATTTGTTTGTAAACTGACTATGGTGGATGTTAAATGTGCCGCAACAGTAGACGAGTCGCCAACATACCCAGGTAGCCCGCTTGGCGGCTTCAAAGTTCCAATGTTCAGGATCTGTGACCCAAGGTTTTCCACCGTGCAGACACTCAATCTCGAGTTTATTTTTCGTGTCTAATGATTTGAACAGCTCCTGGATATATTCAACGACGTGGGGGTCGACGGTTTCCGGTGTTTGTGGCGGAACGAGACTCGTGAGGAAATGAGTGCTGCGTAAATGTATGGAAAGAAGGAATAACCAACCGAATGCTAAACTTTCCTGACACCTTTGCAGGAATGACTGTCTTAGCGCCTACCCCGCTGAAAGCTCCTTCAATTCCATGCAGTGATAAGCTTGGTTCCCGCATTCTTCCCATTAGGACTTTAACCTTGTCAGAGGATAATGCGATATCACCCCCTGCGGCTTCCTGTACATCCTGGATCGAGTAGTGTAAATCAGCATAGATCTTCCTATGTGCCGTTAATGAAGTCAATGACACTTTTTCTGTGAGATGGGAATGAAGCCCCACTTTTCGTCCTCGTATGCAAGGATGACTTGATCCTGAACGCCAGGAATAAGAATGTTTCCTCTGTTATCGACGAGCTTGCTCATGATGGTAATGAGATCTGTCATCGGCTCAAAAACCATGCGCCCAAATACTCCTGAGTGTAAGTCACGTCCAGGACCAGAGACAGTGATCTTGTAGTATGAGATCCCACGAAGACCGTAGGTGAGAGCTGGCGTAGTAGTATTTAACCAATAATTATCGGACTATCGCTGCACGTTAGCAAAGAATAGGACAAATTTGAAGTGCCGTCACATACAATGCAGACGGCATCTACGCCATTGAACCATCCTCCTGGTTGGCTCTCTTTCTTCACGAGCTCGTCAAGACCCTCGCTTCCGCTCTCCTCCATACCCTCAAAGCAGCACACAAGATTGACTGGAAGATCTTTCTTATTGTCATGGTGCCACTGCAATACATTGACCCATCCAAGGACGGGTCCCTTATCATCGGAGGCGCCACGCCCGATCAGACGCCCAGTGGCTTCATCAATGACCAGCTTGAATGGCTCAGTCTCCCATCCATCGCTCATGAAGGCCTACGGTAGACATCACAGGTAAAGTGCTCTTGCAATCATCGTCTACTCACTGGCTGAACGTCGAAATGTCCATAAACAAGAATAGTCTTCTTGTTCCTATCATTTCCAATCTTTCCAAGTATGACAGGCGGGAGAGGAAGTGTTTGACCCTCAATTTCCTGGGTTCCTATATCAGTGAGTTGTGTGGTTACTCCCACGCTTTCAAGTTCTTGCTTCAGGAATTGAGCCATTCTAATAACATCCAAGCGACGTGAAACATCGCCGCTGACACTGATTAAACATCAGTAGTGTATAGTTGTCCCATTTATAAGAGCTAGACCTTGGGATTTCAACAGCGGTCTTCAAGCGTTGGATGAAAGAGTCGGCATTCGTATCAACATATTCAATAAATTCAGGTGGTGCAGGCATTATGAAATATCCTACGCCGGACGCTCGAAATTGATTACAGCTATATATGTATAATTGATCAGGTCACCCGTAGATAATCATTTCAGTCACGTGAATTCCTTATATTAAAGAGTGCATGAACATTCTCCAGTCGAACCCAAACTGCTGAGCCCTTTTTCTGGGCGTCGGGTCGGGGATGACCTTCAAGTTCTTCAGCAACTTGGTGGATGTTGCGACCTCTCCGGATTTTCTGACCCAAAAATCCGTTCACGGGCAGCTGCATATCGTGCTTCTCTGTCTTGAATAGTCCCTCCAGACGACGGTGGTGATGTTGCCTGATTGCCTTGAGAATAACTTGCCGGCCGCTTGAGGATGTGCATGGCAGGCTGGAATGCGGTCGGTGGAGGGGGAATGGTTGAACCAGTTCGAGATAATAACAATGTAGGCATTGGAGTAGTATCTTGGCTGTTCCTGGAATGAAGTATGAAGACGACATGTTAATATCAGAGGGACTACACCCACGCAGTTTCCCATATCTTCTTGTTCATATCCTTGTCTGCGTCTGCTGGAGGGTTGTGCTTAGTATATGAGTCCTCCAGCTTTCGAGCGTCTTCAATAACATTAATCTCGTCTTCATCGTCATCCTCCCAGTCGTCTCGTACAACAGATATCTTGCGCTTCTGTTATTACAATCAATGATATTTTCCACCAACTTAATGACTCAGTTTACTGTGCCTGGCTGATCCGATGGAAGATTTGAATTGAGCGACGTCGCCATCACTGGCGGGAGCAACCTTCGTCTGCTTATGTAAAATAGATGAGACCCTAACCCTTCTGGGATTCTAGCTCGGGCCGACATGAACTATACAGTTCTCTGCCACCGGACACACTACAGAATTCAAGATTGACTACATCCTCTCCATTAACCCAAGTCTTATCACCAAGTATGAGGTCCGTGGCTATCGTCTTCGTCTTGGTCCGAAGAACCAATTCGTTGACATGTCTTGTGTAGCAAGCTCTCAGTGTCTAGCGTGCGGGGATCCGTCAAAGAGCTTCTTGCTGCTTCCAGTGGCGAGAACAAGCGCAAGTTCGTCGAAACTGTCGAGCTTCAGATTGGCCTCAAGAATTACGATCCTCAGCGTGACAAGCGTTTCTCTGGAACTGTCAAGTCGGTTACCCTACGTTTCATTCAGTCTGGATTTCATTGACCCCGTGTCTCAGACTTCCCAATGTTCCTCGTCCCCGCATGACTATCTGCATTCTTGCTGATGCTGCAGACATTGACCGTGCTAAGCAAATTGATCTCGAGTACATGTCCGTCGATGACTTGAAGAAGTTGGTGCCATCATTCACGATATCACATTATAATATTGACTCCGATCCTCCTTGTTTCCAGGCTCAACAAGAATAAGAAGCTGGTCAAGAAGCTTGCCAAGAAGTACGATGCTTTTCTTGCCTCTGAAGCCCTCATAAAGCAGATTCCTCGTCTTCTTGGTCCCGGTCTCTCCAAGGCCGGCAAGTTCCCCACGCCTGTGTCGCACTCTGAGGATCTCACCAACAAGATCACTGAGGTTCGCTCTACCATAAAATTCCAGCTCAAGAAGGTTTTGTGCTTGGGTGTTGCTGTAGGTCATGTTGAGATGACTGATGAGCAGGTCCTTGCCAATGTTATGCTTAGTAGGTTATCTTCTCAATGCAAAGTCATTTTTATACTCAACTTCTATGATCGTCATCAGGCATAAACTTCCTTGTCTCTCTCCTAAAAAAGAATTGGCAGAACGTCAAATCTCTTCACATCAAAAGCACTATGGGCAAGCCTATACGCCTATTCTGAATTTCTTCTCGGTTACTCCTCTTATCCCATCAGCATCTAGTCTTGCAAGCAATTTGAGTAGAGTTGGAGTTGCAATGCTTGAGGAAATGCTGTCGTATTGCACAACATGGCCCCGCACGCTTAACCAACAACACCCTCCCCAGGGTGTTGATTGGGAGCTGATACGGCAGACTTGTTCTCAATTTCGTGTACTTTCTGATTTGCTTGATGTGCTTCGTGAGATGTGTTTTTATAGTGGATATATAGAACTCATGAAATATATATACCGGTAATGGTGGTATCTGAGGTTGTTCATTGTAGCCTTCATTTCCAACGTCTTTGATCTCAACTCGGTAAAAATAGACAGCATGGGAGTAGTAAAGGTTTGTTGGAGCTTGTAGCTAAGTAGACATTGGTACAGGATAGTGCTAGCTGTAGTCTCAGAGATATGATATGTATTCAAGTAAATTAATTTCAGGAACATAATGGTAGATGTATGACTGGGCAAGTAATATTATATATACATGTAACACTTAAGAAGAGTGTTTTTAAGTAATTGGAACATTTTGTAAGTTGTTTTGCCATAAATAGTTCATAAACTAGATAAATAATTTACCGTGTGACAAAATAGATTCTTCAGTCTATTTCTATGTCAGATGTCTATTAACATGTTTCCTCTTGCAGGTATCTTGTTGTTATAGTATGTGTAAGAAGACTACAAATATTAAACATGGTTCACATCTAACAGCACGGCCCCAAGTAATGAGACACTGAAAGAGGTCAATAAGAAAAACTCTACTATAAAAAACTGAGTTTGATAAGAATATCTCTACTATAGAGAGCTGAGTGCTTAAGAGGTTTGAAATTGATTATATCACCACTACAGAGATATATTGCAGGAAGTATAGCTATTATAGGAGATAGAATTTTGTTGGGAATCAAAGAAAATATCAACATCATGGAGAATGGTCTTTAGAATAGGTAGACTTAGTATATGACATTAGCTCAGCATTATTCTACTAAATTGCAATAAACAATAAGATATTTAGAATAGTAGCAGCTATCTTTGGAAAATCTTATTCTATTTTCTTAAATTTTCCTTAAGTTTGATTAGTAGGCTCTATAATACATACTTAGATTTTCCTAAAGATTATAAACTCTGCAAAACTTTGCAGACTTTGCTTAGTTACCCTAATATTATGTTACTCCAATATAAGGTTTCTTTTTCACTCTAACTCTTAAGCTTAAGTTATAACATTATTGTAGTATATTACAACTTTAAAGTATAACAGATAGATATAGTAATATAATTAGAATGTAGATAACAAATAAAAGATCTTAACAATCTTAGAAACCACTCTAATAATTTAGAAGTCACCTAGTGAGCTGTTTAATCAAGTCCATATTAACTATAATAGAACTGAAAAAATTACTTCTAACAGTTGAAATAGTATCTGAGATAGTAGAAAAAGCTAGATGATATAATAATATTAGAGCATGAAATGTACTTGGAAGAAAAAAACAATTTATAAAAAAATTAAAGAAGATGTTAGATAAAGTATAGAAACTTTATTTGTGATATATAGATGTAAATCTCAGATAATCTTGACTTTAGCAGATATACTATATCTATTATATCCCATTTTAATCACATTCATCCCAACCTACAGATAATCTTTTTTCCCTTATTTGTACTAATAAGAAGTGAGATATGAAAGAAGTTAGGAATCTAAATATATATATTGTCAGGATTATAAACAATAGACTATTATGACTTAAAGATCTTAGAGTTGGCTAATAAAAGGAACCTTGTATAAAGTTACACAAGAGAACTTGATAGAGAACTCAGTATAAAACTGTTTATCTTATATATATACTAGACTACTGGTTTATGCATTTGTCTTAAGGTCAATATGTGTTAAATATATAATAATATTATTATTCATTCTAGAATCTTTTACTATTTTCTCTTATGATACATGATCATGTAATACAGTAACATGTGATGTTACAATAAACTCTAATTCTAAGCTTCAAAATAAAAAAATAAATGAAAAAAAGATAAAAATAAGAAAGACAATGAAAATAAACTAAAGCTAATGCTTAAGATTCTGACATCATCTTCTCTTCAAGGTTTCTCTTCTAAAAAAACTAGCCTTCATTTTTGCTAGTTTTTCTCCAACTTCTTTAGATATTTGTCTTTAAACTTTTTATCATTTCACTTATATAATATTTTTGCTGTATATTTTTCTAGCAATTCTCTCCTTCTAAAGTCTTTTTTCTCAACCATGTTCAATTTCTTCTGCCTTTTAACTTCTGTATTTACTCTCTCTTCTAACTCTGCTATTACATTCTTTATATTTTCCAAATCTTTTTCTCCCTCCTAAAAGTCATGCTCTAGCATAAAATTCTTCCATTATACCAAGTGTTAACATATATTGATCTTAAGACAAATACATAGACCAATAGTCTAGTATATATATAAGGTAAACAGTCCTATACTGAGTTTTCTATCAAGTTCTCTTGTGTAACTTTATACAAGGTTCCTTTTATCAGCCAACTTTAAGATCTTTAAGTCATAACAGTCTATTGTTTATAATCCTGACAATATATATATCTAGATTCCTAACTTCTTTCATATCTCACTTCTTATTAGTACTTTCACACAAAATATAACTATTATAATATACAAAGATATTATCATATCTTATTCTAATTATATCTATCCCAATCTATAAATAATATTTTCTCTCTTATCTATACTTACTAATCTTTTCTAGTATAAATCACATATTTCTATTTTATCTTGAATATTTTTACTCTATAAACTTCTATCTCCTAATATCTAAGAATTACTAGGAACCAGAATAACTTGCTTAACAGTTTCTATTTCAGATAACTACACTAGGTAGCATACCTAATATATTGTCAAAGATAAAAGTGGGTGGACTTAATTTATTTTCCTTTTCTTTTCTATTTTCATTTTTCATTTGATTTATTTTCTATTTTTCTATTTTTAGAACTTAGGGTTAGGGTTAGAGTGACAAGATCATGCAGTCACATCAAATGACATAGTCACAAGTCACGAAATACATAGAAGGACATAAAAGGTTTTAAAAGAATAATATCATATAATGTGTATAACATATGTTGACCTTAAAGCAAACACATGGCTGTTTAGGGTAGGCTAGAAGTAGTTAGCATGGACCATGAGGTTTTGGTATATAAGGTAGACAATCTTGTATAGAGTTTTCTATCAAGTTCTCTTGTGTAAACCCTATACAAGGTTTCTTTTCTTGACCTACTCTAAGGTCTTGAGACCGTAACATATATGATCTAGTAGTTTATACTATATTAGTTATTTTACCTAATACTGTCTACTGACTATGACTACTGCCTTAATCAAATTGTAAATGGTGTTGACTTAAGAAAGTCATTCTACTCTAGATAAGGTCTAAAGGATATTTGTTATTCTTTTACATGTATAGGTTACAAGAGGACACTGCAATATAGAGCTTCTACTACAAAAGAGCACAAATATACTATATAACACTGCACACTTAAGTAATGAGTACATCTAGAAAGAGATCTATACTTAGTTTCAATCATCTACAACAACATTCTAATAGTTATTACTAACCTCTTAGACCTAGGGTCTAGTCTTGTCTTTTTGACTTTGAGTAGTGTTACAATCAGTTGAAAATGAAAAAAGAGCTCTGAGCTGGGTGATTTTAAAAGAAAAATTAAGTTCTAATGTTATAACTTAAAAATCTTAGAGTTGGCTGATAAAAGAAACCTTATATAAGGTTATATAAGAAAACTTGATAGAAAACTCAGTATAGGACTGTTTACCTTATATACACTAGATTACTGGTCTATACTACACTACCATCAGTTTATCCTAAAGATGTTGATTGTCAAAGATACAAAATCTAGACTCTAGTTTTTTCATTTAAATTTTCTTTTTTCTTTTTGTCTTTTTATTTCTTGGATTTAGGGTTAGGGTTAGAGTGATGTCATGATCACATGGTCACACATCAGAGTATGAATTAGAGAGCAAAATCAGCATTAGTTCCACTTTTTCTCTTTACATATCTTTACCACTAATACCACTACCACTATCAGCATCACCAATTGACTCTCCCTCTTCTTAAAATCAGTATGACTTACATACAATCATCAAACAGCAGTAGGAACAGCTGGTGGCAATGCAAACACAAATATAGGCCCTGATTGTGGAAGAAGTAGTAGTAGGAGAAGGAGTAGGAGAAACAGAAGGATATAACACAGGATCCCACATAGAGGTGGCCAAGTTACCAGTTTTTAATGGAGAAGTAGGAAGAGTAGAAGGGTTTATCACAGTATGCAGATTATACTTGAGAATAAGAATGGGAGAAGCTGTAGTAGAGAAGCAGATTTAATGGGTTTTATCATATGTGCAAGAGAGATCAGTAGATGTATAGAAGAAAAATATATTAGAAGATTTGGAGGCAAGAGAAGTGGAATTTGGGTCAGCAGGGGAATTTTTGTTAGAACTGAAAAAAGAGTTTGGAAGAAAAGATAAGAAGTTGGTAAAGGTGGCAGAACTAAAAAGGATGGAGCAAGGAGGAAAGACAATGGAGGAATTTGTTCAGGAGTTTAAAAAGGCAGTAAGAGGGAGTGAATATGAGGATAGGCCATTGGTGAAAGAGTTTAAAAGGGAAATGAGTAGAGCAATCAGAAGAAAGCTAATAGAGGCAGAAAGACCTCCAACAAGTATTGAACAGTGGTATGAATGTGCCACTAATTTAGACAGACACTGAAGAGAAAGTAAGAAAGAAGAGAAGAGGATGAAGAGACAATGGGAACAGGGGCTGCAAGCTCTAAAGCTAAACAATCAGGGGGCACAGCAATTGCCACCACCTTAGGTTTGGCTAAGGAGACAGGAGGCTCCCCAACAGTGGGTGACAACAGGGCCTGCTCTAATAGAAGGAATAGAAAGAACAAATGCAGTGGTAACAAGAAATCTGGGAAGACAAATGAGATCACCAAGAAGAGATATCTATACAATAGACATAGATAGAGGGAGAAATTGTTACAGCTGTGGGGGATTTGGGCATATGGCCCATTATTGTAGAAACAGGAGAATTATAGGAGAGAAGAGGAGAATCACTTATAGACAAATAGACAATTTAAAAGGAGAAAAGAATCTAGAATCTCTTAACTAGATTCTACAAATAGGTTTAATGTATTAACTAGTGAAATAATGTGAGTTGATATACAAAACTTAGGGGGAATTAAAAAAAAGGATAGGAAGACAATCTTAAGAGAAGAAAGAGAAAAGAAGCAGAAAAGAAAAGAGAAAGCAGTTAAAATAAGGAAAACAGTAAAGGAGGGATCATTGAGAGAGATGATAATATAGATTGGTTTGGAAAGGATAGATATACAGAAAGAAGTAACAGTAGAAGTGTTATGAACTAAAGTCCTTAGAGTCAGACAATAGAACAACTCTTGTATTGAGTAACACAAGAGAACTCG
>Ga0157368_1000454_pt1 | contig 19092 bp, 23 predicted proteins | sample AttbisABBM3_FD_113146 | JGI IMG/M metagenome (GOLD analysis project Ga0157368, IMG submission 113146) | Fungus gardens microbial communities from leaf cutter ant in Botucatu, State of São Paulo, Brazil - Atta bisphaerica ABBM3 | ecosystem: Host-associated > Fungi > Mycelium > Unclassified ...
AGTATTCAACAGGAAGAATATCAATGGCGTGGACGACAGAATTTTGTGGGTATATGGAAGGGTACAAGTGTCAGCCCTTCATCCCTTTGTCTTTGCCTATACAGTGTACGTTTGCTCTGAGAGACAATCCAATATTAGCTCATGTTGCTGTTTTTTCAGGTGATTTGGTCATTCATCGGATTTTCGAATGCGAACTACGCTATGTCTGAAATGAAGAATCCCAAGAGGACTATTAAAATCGCAGGACCCTTAGCTGTTGCTGTCGTCACCGCACTGTATATCCTCTCAAATATCGCATATCTTGCTGGCGCTTCTAAAGAGGAAATTGTTAAGTCAGGTCGGCTGGTTGTTTCCCTTCTAATGAAGAATATCTGGGGTGAAAGGATTGAACGATTTGTTGACATAGGCGTTGCACTTTCTGCTTTTGGTAGCGTCCTTGCTATGGTATGTTATCATTTGAATCTTTTAGAAAGATGAGTATATCTAAATTTTGCAGTCTTTCGCACAAGGACGGATCAATCAAGAACTCGGTAAAGAAGGGGTGTTGCCATTCAGCGAACTACTTGCCTCAAACAAACCTTTTAATGCTCCACTCGCGGGACTTGGTCTTCGTTAGTATCGCGTTTGATGCATCCAAAGGTTTTCAAGCTGACACACACTCTCTCAGATTGGTTTTTATGCATTTTTATCATTTGCTTCGTTCCCCGTGGAGATGCGTACAATCTTGTTATCAATCTGGTAAGCTTTGAACTCCCGAAATTGTTATTTTTCTAAAATGTCGTTTTGGATAGGCGTCGTACCCAGTTGCAGTGATCAGCGCTGCCATCTCTTTTGGCCTGATTTTCCTCTATTTCGCACCTTCATTTCGTGTGGAAGAACATGCCGAATTCCATTGGCATCATCTTTCAGTTTACACTCTTACGGCGGCGCTCTTCTTTGGAACTGCAAATGTTTTCTTATCCGTTGCCCCCTTTATCCCCCCACCTGCCGATGCGGAACCCTATGAATACCTGCCATATTGGACCCATGCTGTTGCTGGATGGGCCCTCTTTGGCTTAGGAGCATTGTGGTGGAATGTCCGTTTTAGGGGGAAAGTGGAGTTGTGATGGCCGTGTCAGGATTCTAGCTGTACGATATATACGACTTACATAGTGCATGTTTCAAGGGAACGGTTTACACCAATATTTTCAAATCCGTCATCATCATTGACAACGCCTATGACAACAAATGAGGTTTTTCAGGAGTAAAATGCTCTGAGGAAGAATGAGTCCAAATGGGTCGAGATACCAATCATTAACAACGCCACAGAGAGCTGACATCACATCCAAGTGTTCCACATAATGCCGCGTGAACCCAAGTCCTCGAGCGTTGGATCCGGACAATGTAAGAATACGGGAAAAAATTTCATTGCTAGAATGAATTGGAATTTCATGCTTAAAATACAAACGGTGTTCCTCCCAACGATGGGACTGAAAGATGGGACTGAAAACATGCATGCTTTAGTGACTCGGTAACATGGCGTGACTGAGCCTCCTCGCTGCTGGATCCCACAAATAAGTCAGTCCTAATGGACCAGCAAAACCCCGTTTCTGCGCACGTCTTCGCATCTGATTCCGCCATCGCAACACAGGGACCTATACCTACATTCGACCTACACCTCCGCTTCCTGACCGACTCGTACATCAGTTTCTTCCTAGAACGGTGAGCGGTACAGCACAATAATTGTATTGGATTTCGACTCATCATGTTCTAGGCGACGTATAGAAGAAGTTTAGTGAGTTCTCTTCCCTACATGACTGTTTGCGGGTTATTTAGCTGCACTCCTCAATCAGCATAGACTCCCTCAAAAAGCTGCATCGAAAGGCCAAAGCCACCGATGCATATCTTAATGAAAGAGGGGAACTTAGTACGACTAGAAGTGCCTGGGCCGAGGTCAGAGACAATCTTGAGAGAGGTACACATTGTCCCGCCCTGCTACCTTGCATAAGACTGAATAATTTCTGCAGAAACTCAGGCAAGGCAAGCCTTTTGCGCAGCTCTAACAACAGATATTCTTGGTGAGTTCATTAATCTTAAGGTGCAGTATTCTTTGTACATCTGCCAGCCTGGTTACGATGTTTCTCTAGGAAACTCAAGAACGTACACGCAAGCGTATCAAGGAAGACTTGAAGGATTCAACAAGCGCATACAAGGAATACGCTGAGGTCATACTTCCGAAACTTAAGGGACGGTATCTAAAGAAGTTCACCGAAGTCGAGGCACGCAATGTTTTCGTTCTGACAGTACTGGCCCACCGACAAATTGCTTACATGCTATACAGGATCAAAAGAAAGCTGCAATTTCTTGGGTTCCGCTTCAGTCTACTCAGTCTATCCCGGAGCAGCAGGGGGGTAACCCGAAAAGCTATGGATTAAACCTTGGGCGACCGACAGTCACCTCGCCTCAACCACTCCGTGCTCTGGATCGTCGCCCTTCCTCTGGTCCGATCCCTGCTCGCAATCGTTCACCCTCCTCGTCGACGGGACCTTTTTCTGATTTCGCTCACCAAGGTGTGGTTCCATCTAGACGACTCGATACATAGCTGAAGATTTAGGTTCAGGAATAAGACAATTCAATCAGCTGAAGGGTCTACTTGACAAGAGCACCGCTGTTAAGGATAGCTTGGGTGGTAGTAGAGAAAATCAAGCATTACGAGCTGTCAGGACAAAGCGGGATGCAGAGGAAGCGGGTATGCAACTTGAAAATATCTTTGGAATATGTTCTGATGACTAGAAGATAAGGAATACCGGAAGGGTGTCCACTGGCTGGAGACGCTTCGTCTGAGAAGAACAAAGATTCTGGAGAGTGGTTACACTGTACGTATCTGCTGACTTCTGACATATTTAAGTTTCATTTTTCTTGCCAGAGCCTGGAAATGTTTGTTGGTGAATCCGCCACCACTCTCAAGAAGACGTTAGAGAAATATACTGATAACATGATGTGAGCTTTTGTAACTTTTGTACCCTTTTACAACTAAGTTGTGCCTTATCTTTTGTGCAGCGCCACGAATGCCACGCAAACGCAGCTATCTGTACATGCAAGAAATAATGTTGACAAAATCTCTCCTGAAAAAGACGTAGCAAGACTAGTTGCTCATACACCTCGGTCTCTGGCTTCAGCAATTCCCGACCCCATTCTCTACGAGCATGGCCTTGTGGGTTCCTGCAATGATCTCATCTTCGGATTTAGCTTGGCAGATTACGCTACTGCTAAGTGTCTTCGTGAAGGTGAAATCCCAAAGATTGTCAGGATATGCATCGAAGAAATAGATAAACGCGGGCTTGAATCAGAGGGCATATATAGGGTAGCTCCAAATTGTTAGAGCTCTTCGCTTCAACTTAACCTTCCGTATAGATTTCAGGACGCCACGCAATTGTACAGTCAGTGCGTATCGCCACCTGCTGCGCTCGATCTCTGTTGATTTATTGAATGTATAGTTACAACATGAGATTGAGAAGGACGAGACTTCATTCGAATTCACGTTGAAGGATGACATGTATGCAGTCTCGTCACTCCTCAAGGTGTGTAGAAGAGCTGCTCTGATGTGCTGTGGATAATAACAAGATCCCTTCAGTTATACCTGCGGGAGTTGCCCGAGCCTCTGTTCAGGTTTCCCTTGCAGGATCGTGTACAACATTCCGAGAATTTAGGTATACAACCAGCTCTTGTCACTATAGGATACTGAAAGTGTTCGCAGCTGAGCACCAGAACCAAAATTTTGTGCTCCTACGATCCAAGATGCGCCGTTTACCCCAAGTTCATCAAGCAACTCTCAAAGCACTGGTCGAACACTTAGCACGTGTTGTTAGCCGCTCTGATAAGAATAAAATGGACGCCAGAAATCTGGCCATTGTCTTCGGTGGCATGATTTTTGGAGACGATGAAATGCCGAAAGGAGGAGATCTATTGAGCGTCCAATCGACCAAAGTGTGTTGATGTACTTCTCGTCAAAATTTATCATTGAAAGTTCCCTTCAGGATTCCTTATTTGAAGATCTAATCATGAATGCCCACGCACTATTTGATGAGAGTTCAGGCCAATATCCCAACTCTCCCCCCTTGCCGCCCACTCCCTCAGGTGAAGTAGCCCTGGAAGTCTTTTACGGTTCCAAGACAACTAGGGTTGCTAGTGTACCCCCGAACCAATGGGGCTCCCCACAAGACTTCACACCCATGCTTCCACCACGACCAAATTCAAGTATTCATCCGTCTTCACGCGGTATACCGACGTCTCCAATACGACCAGGAGCTGAGATACCCTCGCCGAGATCGTCATCCCCGCATGCTTCTGCTTCCGCACCTTCACTACCTTCTTCACCATCCACGATCAGTGAAACGGATGACTCACTCTCATATCATGAACCGGAACTACATCTACCCACTTGGGAGTCCCGGAGGGAGACAACATCTTACACGGGCACTGCTCTGACTACGCCTTTGTCGCCGCTTGCCCTCAAGAAGACCGAGTTGCCTCTTCCACCCAAGGAGGCCCTAGCATCTTCGTCTTTCCAACCCCAGGAAAACAAGGAAACTTAGGATTCTTTGTGTCGTCGTTTATCACCTTTGATATCGGGCAATCATGTGTTTCAGGGTACTATATTGATTAGCTGTAGTCTGTACCGAGTCACAGATATAGCAAATCCGGAACTAATTACACCGTAGAGAGCAAGTTCATCTGACAAGCACAACTGAAATCACTAACAATCTTGTCGAAGGTCATCCGTTCTCTCTTGGATGTCCTAGTCAACCCATCAAGCTATTTGCTATTAGTCTTGAGATCAAATCGTTCCTGAAAGTTTGAGCATATGTATATGTTCCGGCACTCCCGCCCACTCAGCTTTGGATAATTTCTTCACGTATGAAAACAACAGGATCTTGTCTGGCCGAAAGTTGGCAACCTGGAGTCCATCCATGAAGGTCGCTCGAGATACTAATTCATAACTGATCAATGACCACTGGGGCAGAAGTCAAACATATCCTACCCAAAGGTAAACAGAACTAGATTTTCGTAGCTACCCTTCCAGTTTGGAGCTTTGGGAGTTTCCTAGGAGTGCATATGTACTGTCTGGGTTCTCGGGGCATTAGGACAAATAGGAAAAATTCGTTCACGGCGCTTCACATTTTCTTCCCTCCACCTGACCCCATTGGATTTCCGGCTAGAAGTAACCTGTAACCGACTGGCGTCGTCGTAGGATTTGAGTATTACAAGGGTAGTGTAAAGTATTGACTTAATGATGAACATCCATGTAAGTGTGGGGTTCATCAGCAGCCAAAGCAGCCAAAGTTCCTTTCGTCTCCTGTCTCCTCGTTGATCTGAGGATTTCTATGTATTTTCTGGTGCTTTTAATCCCTTGCCGAGCTTGTATCATGATCTTGTAGAAGTGGCCTGAGCTTCATAGGCCTCTTTCTTCGCCCGGTATATTTGCTGCAACTGAGTTGCTCTGCCTCCTGCTTAAAAATTTTGCCAGTCAAATTGACTAGTATCACATGAATTTTCTATATAAGGAAGGTATCATAGGTGGGGGAAGTATGAAAACCATCAGGAAATGCCTATGCCTCTCATCCCAAGTCTACTGTTAGAGCTCCGTCCGGTGTGGTTTTAGAACTATGCCCAAATCAGAGGCAGAGAAATTCTATGCAGTTGCGGTTGGATGGGATTCGCCGAGCATCTATATGACATGGCATGAGGTACGACATGGTTTAAATAGTCCTGGTCTGTCGAGGAGCTGGCTCTCTGATCTAGTGTTTGGCGAAAGTCAGCCAAGTGATTCTCTTGGGATCTTCGTGTACAATTAATTAATTGGTTAGGTTTCTCGGTATCCTAACGCGCTTCATAAGTCCTTCAAAACTCGGAGAGATGCTGAACAATGGCTTGAATGTGAGATCTACCTTTGAGAAAGGATGTCATTATTGACTTTGGCTCTAGCAAAAGCAGACATCACAGCACTGTATTCCTCAGATAAAATACGAGCTGTCGCGAGGGGGACTCGAGACTCGCCCATTCTTGTTGACTCAGATGATGACCATCGAAGCGAAACTTCGAATTTGACCGACTCGGCTGATACTTTGGGTACCAATCCAACCCCTCAAGAGCAGCAGGTAGTTCTCTCGAAAGAGCAGAAGGATATACTTTCCAGAGTTAAGGCAAAGAAAAACGTATTTTTCACTGGTTCTGCCGGTAAGTGTGTCGACTCTGAGATCCATTGCCAATCATGAAGTTTATAGGAACTGGAAAATCGCTATTGCTACGAGAAATAATCAAACTGAAAAGAGAATCTTCGGATATCATTGCAATTACAGCTTCCACGGGGATTGCAGCTGTCAACATCGGTGGAGTCACACTGCACTCCTGGGCTGGAATTAAACTGGGAGAGGAACCAGTCAGCAGATTTATCGGGAAGGTTCGACACCAGCCGGTCTTTCAATCGCTCCTGATGCGCTGGAGGCAAGTGGAGACCCTGATCATCGATGAGAGTGGGTCTCTATTAATTCTCAAAAGAACATTATAAATGTTTTATAGTCTCTATGATAGCTGGATATCTCTTCGATTATCTAGTGAGTTGCATGATCTGTTTCTTTCGCGTTACTCTAAGAAAAGTTGAAGGAGCAAATCGCACGAGAGCTTCGAGACAGCTCCCAGCCGTTTGGTGGGATTCAGGTACTATCGCAGTGCTTTCTGCAGAAGTCAACTTGAATGTAATAACTTAGCTTATCCTATGTGGCGATTTCTGTCAACTTCCCCCCGTCCCCGGGAAAGATCATGAGGGATCTCAAATACCAGCAAGGTTCGCATTTGAAGCACAATCTTGGGATTCATGCATCGGCAGACCTATGATACTCAAAAAAGTATTTCGTCAGAAAGACCAAGGTATCTTTTTCATGGTCTGATCTGTCAATTTCCGCCGACAGTACTCCTGTAGTCTTCGCAAATATGCTCAATGAAATGCGTTATGGAGAGCTGCAGGAATCAACGATCCAAATTTTCAAAACCCTCGACCGTAAAGTGACTTATACCGATGGAATTGAACCCACAGAAATGTAGGCATCCTTGCTCTCCTCAAAAGGTACCGAGCTGACGTGGACTTATTTCCAAGATATCCGACAAGACAAGAGGTCACTCGTGCCAATGCCTGGCGACTAGGACAACTCCCCGGACAAGCTCGAATTTATGATGCCCGGGATCAGAGGGGAGCGGACCACAGAAAGGAATCCATATCACATCAACAAATGCTTGACATTTTGGATAAGCTTGTGGCACCGAAACGTCTTGAATTGAAAGTTGGCGCTCAAGTGATGCTGACAAAGGTATTGTAGATGATCATGGGTCCGAGGTGGTCTGAAGCTTATCCCACCCACTCAGAATTTAATACAAGGCCTTCTTGTGAATGGCTCCATAGGTCAAGTTGTTGAATTCGCCACTCCCAAGGAAGCTTTTCAATCCGGTACCAGAATCGCACAAGTGGAGGACGACAAAAAACAGGATGGGAACTTCAACATCAATCAAGAAATTCTGGAAAACAACTTTAAGTGGCCTGTGGTCAAATTCACGAATGGTGAGAGGCTGGTCGTGACACCTGTAGACTTCACTGTGAATAACGGTGACGGAGAAACCGTGATGGCCAAGAGGTTGCAGTTGCCACTCATTCTCGCTTGGGCACTCAGCATACATAAGTCGCAAGGACAGACGTTAGAGAGAGTCCGGGTTGATTTGAGGAGAGCTTTCGAGAAAGGACAGGCATATGTAGCACTATCTAGGGCTACGAGCATGGAACACCTCCAAGTACTGAATTTCTCAAAAGAGAAGTACGTGCTATCTTTCTGTTACGGGGAGTTGGATGACCCAATTTTCTGTCTTCAGGGTCATGGCACACTCGAAGGTTCTTCAATGGTATGGGGAAAATATATCCAAACATGATTTCGATACCCACGACGATGAGATTTTGGCCTTTGACGAACACCACCAATAGTGAGACATTGTATATCCTCCTCAGGAGCTGTATATACCTTCAAGATCCAGTTATGCCTCAACAAAGGCTATAGGAACTAGATGGGGTCAGCATCCAGGTGGTTTGAACCTAAGCTACCCCAACGAAGTTAGCGGGGAAAATACCCTCTCTGTCGTTTATTCGGCCTGTCCACCTATGTTTTATGTGAACATCTGTTTAGATCCATGAAAATCAAGCTCACCAGTCATCTGTACTGTCACTCTTCTTTATGATAGTGATAACATCTCCCTTGAGGAACGAAAGGTCCCCATCCTAGTACCCAGTTTTAGGTAATTCAAAACAAGAAGCATAAACTTGCATTCACCTCAACAGCCTTGAAATCATATAATGCAATAGCACGCGCTAGACCTTCTCCAGATTTCAGAGGTTGCAGTAGTTGGGGCTTTGGCTGGATGTAGGAAGATCCTTTTTGAGCCTCAAAGAAGGGCAAAGAAGAACCCAGGAGTGCGATGTTATTGTCTTCGGCCGAGCCATGCATCGACTGAGAACGAGAAATTGAAGCCGGAGATGACAATCCGTCAGAATACGGATACTTGAAACTCCCGCCGAGAGAGGCCGCACGGGGGATGTGCTTCGTAGTTACTGGTGCTACGTTTACTCCATTGTTGTTGCCAAAAGGATCATCGAGATCAGCCACAAGGCTATTCCCCGTTTTGTGAGATGGCATCGAATAACTGAGGGAACTAATGGTCGTACGACGATCCAAGTCGCCGTTGAGTCTGGATTCGAAATGGCCAGAAATCCTGTCAAAGTCATGACTCTGAGAGGAAGTTTCAGGGAAATAAGGATCTTCGCCCCAATGTGCGGGCGGGAAGACCTGTTTGTCGGACTTCTTTCTCCTAAGAAATGGAGACCTTTGATACTGTGTACTTGAAGAAGGACTAGACTGGGGCCTAGGTCTGGCAAATGCGTAACTGTGTTCCTCCGGTCTGTTAACGTCGTGAACCCAATCTCTTTGGCCGGGCATTCCAGTACAATTCCCAAGGGTTTTGATCAAAAATCCAGCCCATGGAGGCGGATCAACTGCGCCGCCCAGTAACATTTTGACCGTGACTGGAGACTTGTAGGCTTGTACGTTCGCATCATGGCGTTCAACGATGACAGAGCCTTCGATTGAAATCCCCCCAAACAGACCTCTAGTCTTGGAATAACTGTACCTACAGGAGGATGAGGCAACGTTAATGGTGCGACCGAGAAACTTACATAGCAGCCATTTTCCCACCAGTGCTCATTGATCCCATAGCCTCGCCATTCCGTCCGAGCGGACCGAGTGCAATACTCAGGTTCCCGCCAAGCTGGAGGGAGCCTGAAGCCATGAAAGATCTCTATACTTGGGAGTAAAATTCGGTCTGATGTTCATTTTGCGACAACTCACAGTAGCCTAGGGTGAAATCAAAGTAAGAGGTGAGTCAAGAATAGCCATCCAAGTGGAGCAACTATGAGTGTACAGCACGGGTGTTCAAGACCACAAGAAAATCTGTCACTTCTGCACCAGCTTGACCGCCGAATCCAACACCAGCTGTGCCTATTGCACTAGGAGCAGTCCATTCTGGACGATTGCATGAGGAACACGGAGCACGAAGAACTTGAATGCTTACTTCCGTCGTGTGATTTAACTATGACAACCCCACTCCCAGCTCTCGCAGAGAACAAGAATCCTGCTTTCGCAACTGTGAATATTGCAAAGCCTTTGGCATTCTGAAGCACGCTCCGCGGTATGACACCGTCGAGTCCGTTATTCCGGCTGTCGACAAATGACTGAACTGGAAGCAATGTGAGTAGATCGATTTCCTATTCAACAGGCGCACACACAAATTTTTGCAGCCTTTTCGCATTCTTTAGGCAGGGATTGTGGTAGGGGTGTGTTGAACTTCATGAGTATAGGGAAACAAGAGTGCTGCGGGTATGAGTCGATGACTATACTTACTCAGCAGGTCTCAATCAAAGCTATTTCGGGTGGTTCGGACATTACCTTGTCCATTTTTGGATGCCATCGTGCCACAAAGGTCAGCTCACCGCGGGGCATTGCCCTGGGCGCTTCGGCTGCCCCTTACCTTCCATCACACTGTTCCTCCATGCGCCGCAGTCTCTGCCTACCGACAGCTCTGTTGTGGTACAGCATAGAACAAGTCTCGGGAACTATTGCCCCTCTGGACCAGGTTCATTTTTTTCCATGAATGTTGATCATCCTGAACGCTGTTTTAGTCGTTTTTCTTTGACTGGAACAACTCTAGCCAGCCGTTTCCTGTGCCTGTCACCCGTGGGCAAACTCCCTCCAACTCTAAATATCTGCCTCACAGATCTATAGGACAGTGTGACACAATACACATAACATGGGGAAGGGGCACCGCAGCGGGGTAAGTCCTCACATTCTAGTCCCCTCGGATTTGTCCCATGTTTTCGCAGGCCAAATCCGGTCGCTCCATATCATCTTCAGGTGTACACTTCGTGCGTCCTGAGTTCTCGGAATCTCTAGCACCTTTAATCGATTCTTAGCAACTTCATCGTTCCTTTCATAATTTCCGCTGGTGAAGGATTGGCATATGTAGGTGCTCTCTTTGTTTGTTTTTCCTCATAAAAATAACAAGTTTCGCACCAGGATTGGGCAGTCCCATTTGCACCCGGTACACTTGTAGGTTCAGATAATTATCAGAGGAACTCAACTCTTCTGATTCATGATCTCCTCGATTAGTATCAGATTTGCATGGTGAGATAGCGAACGTCTAGTTTGTGATGATGCTCTGATGATTTTCCCCTAGTTTGACAGTAATGGCAACACAGGAGGCTGTCAAGGCGTGTATACCGTGATCTCGGGCAATTCCTCGTCTACACCGTCCTGTTCCAACGTGACCGTCCCATATCCACTACAGGTAGATGCCACAGTGGCGAATGGCCCGTTGTCACGATACGGCTGGGTTGATCAGGCAAGCTTGTGCACTTATCTCGTGCTGACCAATTCTGGAAAGAGATATTTATCCAGTGTACTGATATCTCTCTTCTACCGCGGAATGGTACGCCGCCTTATACCATGACAGTGCGTACTTTTTGAATGCTCTTCTTTATGACATGCTTACACTGTTAGATTGCACCCTCGTTACATCCTCCCTACAATATCACGGGAGACGGTAGCAAACCATTGAACTGGACGGTTAGCTTATCATGGGCTTCACCCTTTTTCATTAGTGTCGCAGATTCTGCGGGGAATGCTTGGATGAATGGACTTTTACATAGTGGTGAGGGTTCTAACTCGGCCTGTTTATCAGGTCTTCAATCAAACATGTAAGTCACGCACACTTATGAGTTCTCAATCTCTGACCGTCCAGGACCGCCAATGAAGTGGGGTCTCTAAAGGAATTGCTATTGGCGCTGGCGTAGGTGGTCTCGGAGTGGGACTCATTATAGGGCTATTAGGCGCACTTTTCTTGTGCTTGCACGAGAAAAGGAAGTCCATGCGCGAAGACTCCCTATTGAATCTTCAAGGTATCTATGCACCTTCTCTTGGTCCTCATTATCAAGCAGTACCAAACTCCCTAGGCCATTCCACGTCGTCCCATCTCGTTAACCGACTAGCCGCTGATAGCCAATACCAGGTTGAGCCCTTTGTCCTGCCCTCTGCCACAGGGGACATCCGTTCATCATCTCCACCCACTGAGCCTCTCAGAAACCCTTCGCTGAGCTCTCTATCCTTTGTTCCTGATCACGGAACGCAGAGAAATCCTGGACAACAAGTTTACGTGGTGCACCATGACGGTGGACAGGCCCCTGTGACAGTGTACACGCAAGAGGGAGCCCAGGTTGTTGAGCTACCACCAGGGTACCCAGCGGATGCAATGGAAAGATACAATTCTTCTAGTCTGCGTGTGGGACAAGATGTACGGAGCATGGTTGGGAGTTCTCATGATTGGGATGCTGGGGACAACCATCCTGGAAGGGCAGAAGCGTCTGTAGCTTTACAGCCGGTCAGGCAACCAGGAAATATTCAAAAACAGAGACGGCCTCAGTCATGACGAAATTTCTTCTCATTCTTCTCATTCTTCTCACCTTGTTAACCACATTTGCTTGAAAGCAAGGGATTTTCCGTATATCAGTATACACATGATGGGCCTTAATTACGTGTTCTCTACTTAGCATCTAATATCCGATTTGGCTTATACTCTCTGGAAGACTCCAATTGGACACGGCTTCCAGTGAGCAAAGTCCACCGGCTGCCAGCCACTGGGAAACTGAGCATTTGACTCCATAGCATCCGAAGAGCTATCACACTGGGGGGCAATGTTAGCATGCGAAGTTGAAGAGGAGGGCTTGGCAGCATTGAAGGATTGGAATTTCGTTAGACGATCCATCATAATAGATAAGTCTTGGTCTACCCATCCCTGTCCAGAAAAAAATGACGACTAGACTCGTTTCAGGTCAATTGCCATAGCTCAGCCACATACCTTCGAAGAAAAATTGTCCAAAGATCTTGAAAGAAACTCTACAGCGACACCGTATTCTGGATTATGTAGAGCTAGAGCTTGGAGAAGAGAAATCGCGCTTCAAAAAAATCAGTGATTGGATAAGAAAAACGAAGCGACTGGTTGTACACTCTACGATCTTTGAATTGAGGACCGCCCATTTCACGTCCAAGGCCTTGGACTAGAACTAAAACAACATCTTTTCGTAGCTCTGGGTCTGACTCTTCTGAGGAGCTCGAGCTCGAGGTTGACCAAGTGTCGAGAGCCCACATCACCCAACGCGCAATACACATGTTAAATGAAGGATCACTCTTTGTTTCTGATGCATTCTTCGAGCCAGAAACGGTGTCTGGGGAGAGTAACAAGGAGATCATCCGTGTGCAGAGAATATACGCGAAGTTCACGTGAAGGTACTGAATGTGTTGAAGGAGCGGTTTCCAGAGGGAGACAGAGAGCTGTGACGGCCAAAACTTATCCTCTGGAAATATACGTTTTCTTTTGAGAAGTGTCAGCTGGTTAGAGTAAGAAACAATCAATCCGCACTTCTTAGATAGTGGTACAAGACCACCCCTCTCCAGCAAAGCATCACAAAACCTTTCTAGTGCCCATTTCTCCTTCAATTCTGTGCTATCATCACTGTTCGTTTCTTGAAGGCTGTCTGCCCCTGTATCCCAGCCAACTTCTCCAACAATCATACTAGCAGCGACTCCAGCTTCTGCGATCCATCGTTCAACATCCCTCGTAATGGTGTCAATCTCCTGCTTGTATCGAGTTCTGAGAGATGCGTCTCGGGTTACTGTTTTCAAGACTAATTTGTACTGCTTCAACAAAGGTTCGAGAGGACGTAAAAGAGGAACCTCTCGCTGAGGGACAGAAGCTGGGTTGATGGTTGGGAGAAAGTAGTTATGAAGGAGCCACAACATGGACTAATCATTCTCTATGATGTGAGCAGATTCTGGAGAAGGGAAGTAGATACCCCACCTGCCTCGCGGCCTCACGTAGGACTTCCAAGCTAGGAAGGTCTTCATGAGTAGCAGCGTGTCGCAACTCTACTAACCAAGAAGGAATGCCGAGCTGCATCGCAATTGAGGAGATCGGACGCGCATAGGCCCCCAACTGTAGAGGGTCAACTAGCCCGTTGACTAGGCGAATGATAGCAGCTGCATAGCTTTGACGCAAGGATAAGTAATGTTTATCTGTACTACTGTCTTGCTGTAAGACAACAAGAAAGGCCAAAGTGGATTCCAGAGCATGAGGAAGCGGTGTTATGGCTTTCCAGGCAGACAGCTACTCAAGACTTGGCAGTTAGTCCAGCGGGAGGTCCAGATGGCGACAACGTACTCGATTGATCACTAATGTTTTGGCGTGTAAATCGTTTTCATCGGTATATATCCATGCACAAACTTGGTCAAGCTCAGAAAGGGAGGCCCAAGGCACTCGTCGTGGCAGGCGCATGTGTTTGCAAAAAATGATTGATTGATTGATCCACGCCTGTACAGCAAGAGCAAGATCTAATCTAATCAACCTGCATCACGTGAAGTTAATAACTTCTATTCCTGGACTCTTCAGCTTCGTGCAGCGCTTTTCTTTGCACCTACAGTCATTTCTTGGCCGTACCTTTGCTTTATATACTACTCTAGCTAACAGACAACAAATTATGCCGAAGCTTGACAATCGTGGAATTATTGCTGCTGCGACTATTGGGTTTTATCTACCTCCCACAATATTGACCCTATTTCTGCTCGTTCGCTATGCTTTACGACGTGATGCAGGATGGCTATGGCTCTTTATATTCTCTCTATGTATGTGGATGAACCCCTGTCTTTGACACCGCACAATAATCCTTTCCTCCAGCTCGAATGGCAGATGGTGCTCTGCTCGTGGCTGCTGAAATGCTGCAAACAAACATTGATTTATTCATTGCATCATACATCATTCAATCTGCTGCACTTTCCTTTTTGATGCTGTCCACACTTGGTTTTCTTGGGATGGTGTGAGTTCACCCGCTTCTACCTCCGTAGGGAAATCACAGGCATGCTGAATTACACATTGTCAGCGGACTTCGAACTTTCAGCGATAATCCTCGAATCATCTGTAACCTGAGAACCCTAGGACTCCTGGCAACGGTGGCCTTTGGTCTGTCGATAGCAGGTGGACTTCTTGGCACACATGTAGCTCCCGCCCAAGGAGATATTGGCTTCATCCTTCGGCGTGTTTCTTCTGGAGTCTACGGGGGGCTATACATTTTGCAAGTATTGGTGCATTTCGGTGCTTGGACATACAGATGGCATCTGAAGGTCTATCGGCGAAGGGTGAGTTGTTCAATCACATTCTCCATCCTTGACCCAACTCATGATTCAGCCGATAGTTGCTGTGGGGAATCTCGTTTAGTCTGATACCTCTTGGCGCCCGTGTTGCTTATGCCATTCTTTCTTCGTGGTCTTCTTCGGATCTATTTGGCGCACGGCCCTCTGCTAATCCAGTATTGGCAAAGAGCAATCCGATCACTGGCGACTGGACGTGGTACTTGACACTCTCCCTCATCATGGAGTATGTAGTGGTTTCCACCTATCTCTTCTCAGGCGTTGTCCTTGCCAAAAGGCGCCACTAGCTCATTAGAGACGAGACATTCTTGTTCATACCTTTGAGATAGACTTCTCTGGCGACTTGATCATCCATGTAATAATACAACTCTGTATGTAAAACACCTGGCAGGTACATTAGGACAGCAAAGAATTGGCTGACAAGACGTGGACCACTGTTTGCTGTATGATAGGTCCTCTATTGGATGTGTTCGAACTTCATAGTCAAGCCTCCCTTACTCTGTGAACAGTCACAGATGCAAATGCAAAGAGAGGCTCCGGCTTAATTGAGCTCTTTTTTTTCTACCCCGACGTCATCATACCCCTCATCTAGAGCGCCTATGATGAAGAGTTACTTCACTACACATAAAGAGCGAAGCCGTGGTGAGGGAGGATAATTCAGCAACAAACCGATTTCGAATTTTCATGATGACTCACGTGAGTGTTCTCACATGCTTGTTTGGGCATCTATTATCGTAGCATGACATCACCCGTGGGATCTTGCCTCAAGACATGCTCGTTCGTCTCGGAGGCGTGCTTAACCACTTCCCTCGAGCCCTCGTTCCTCGTGCTACAATGTCTATGGTACATAATCCTAATCAAGGTTGCTGCAGTAACCCCGCGGTCCAGTCCGACTACCAACCCATGGGGGCAATCAAGCCTTTTGGCGACTTCAAGCATGTATACATCACCGGCCCTCCGAAGAGTGATAGAGCGATTGTCTGCGTCTATGATATATTTGGGTGCCTGTTTCTCGAGTGAGTCCCCAATGAATAGGGACACTAACCGCATTTCTAGGTTTTTCCCACAGACCCAGAAAGGCGCAGATATACTGGCAAATTCATTGAACACGACAGTCTATATGCCTCATTTCTTCGAACCAGATCAACCTTTCCCCATTGAAAAGTTTCCACCTAAGACACAAGAGCAAAAGCAGGAACTCCAGAACTTCTTTGCTACTGTTGCGAGTCCGTCCAAGAACACCGAAAAGCTCTTGACTTTCGGCAAGGAGCTAAAGTCGGCTGGGGCCAGAAAAGTCGGTGTATATGGTTTTTGTTGGGGTGAGTTTGGACGTCGAGCGCACGCCATCGCAGTTCTTGATACTTGAACCACATTAGGCGGCAAAGTCACTGTGGCGGCTGCTGGGGAAAATACGCCCTTCAGTGCCTCCTCCATCGTCCATCCAGCGTACATTGCTCGACTCAAAGTCTGAAAACATGCCTCACAGACCTGCATAGGATGTTATCCGTAAATGATTCTGAAAAACTGACAATTCCTCTGGCTATCTATATTTCCAAAGATGAGCCTCTAGATGAAGTTGGTTGATTCCCTTAGCAGCATTCTATGTTTGCTTATGGATTTGGCCTTCAGTACAGCAAAATCCTGAGTGTCCTCTCCAAGAAGCCTTTTAGCCACAAGAACGATTACAAGAACTATTCTAACATGTTGGCTCTCTTTTATCAACTCCGTTGTTTTGATTCATAGGATATGCAATCAGGTTTCATGGTTGGGCTGCCGCTAGGGCCGACCTCCGAAACGAGGAGAACAAACAAGAGTAGGCATCTGCTTCCTTTGATTGCACCTCACTCAGCATAGTACGGCAGGTTTGATGATGTTTATGGTCGATTGACAGAATATTTCAAAAAGAATCTGTTTTAAACACGGGATAATTGAATCCATGATCTCTTTTCCAGGTCTTTATGTGTATTCCACTAAGACCTCGGTTCCTCCACTTTCCACTTTCCAAAGCCAAAATGGACCTGGGACCGTTCTGACTGTTTGATCATTTGCAAGCAACTGGCTCACTTACCTACAGGATCACCTATTTCATTGACCCTCAGTTCCTAAACTTGGCAGAAATTCAATCTTGATTTTACATACCTTGCTCGTGCGTTGTAGTTGTCCATACACCCACAGCACCTCTTGCACTACCAACATTACCAATTTGCACACCACTGGAGCTGACGTTGGAGTTAATTTGTATGGTTCCCAGACAAGCGATAAACCTAACCTCCACTGAGGGCTGTTATCATAGATAGAGAGCTTCCGATTGATTAGGTGGATCCAAGGTGATACAAGCCTGATACTTACAAGTCTCCACCGAACTGTCCCATCAACAGCTCGCACGTATCCCTCAACTGTAGCTTCGTTCCCATTAACACCTTCGGAAATACCATGAAAGAATGTCACTTGGTGTCTTTGACTGCAAAAAGACTGAATTTCGGACGGTGGGAAGAATCGAATTTCTGTTTGGGGTACGATATGAAGCTTAACCTCAATTAATCTGGTGGCTTCGCGGAAACGAAGATCTTCGAAGAATTCGGGATGCAGTGGACCGTCCGCATGATCATAATACTGTAATATGAGCAAGGTTAGTTAATTGTACCTTCGGCAGAACGATAACTGGTCTGTACATTGAATGCTAATCGTACCACAAACCGTGAGTTAATGCGAGATGGAATTCCCGGTTCATCGCGATAGCTCACCAGAAAGATCTCTAACGTGGATAAGCCGAGGTATATTTAGAAATCAATCCACATTCTTACCTGTAATCCATGAAGCAAACGTATCTTCGCCAGGTGCCTAATTATCATGAGCTAACTTCTCTAAATAGGCAGCAAACCAACCTTCCACCCCTGCCCAATCTTTCGGGGAATAGCCTCCCGGGGCGGAATAAGGGCGAAGAGACTTAAGACCTGAGGGAGGTCGGGCTGGTGATGCAATGTGCACCGGAAGGTCTTGTAGATTGGACGAAATTACATTAATAATATATTCAACGTGGATCCAGTTGACCTTTCCGTTTGCATGATGTGGTGCATAATCGTTCCTGTAGTTATAGTTTCGGAGGTCATAAACAAAAGCTCGACTTCTATTGCGCCGGTCGGATACACCGCATCGAGTTTCGCCATCCCACTCTTTTTCGTCCATGCCGGATCGAATCCGTGCCTGTAACTCACGGATCTCTGTTTCGTCTTCTGGGCTCAGCAGTCCGGGAGCAATAAGCCTTGATTCGGAGAGTACCCGTTGTGCCCACTCGATGTCTGCGGATAGATCTCGAAGTTTACCACGGCCTACACCCGCGGGGGACGCTTGCTCAAGTATGGAAACGAAAAGTTCGAGGGCTGCTTTCTTATCTTGCGAGGGCAAGGATGAAAAGTGTCCCCACTTCTTTGTCGCCAGAAGCTCAGCCCTCATTCTTCGAGTGAATTGAACCTTCCATTGATAATCAGAGGAGAGCGGTTCCACATCTGGAGTAAGTAAGCCGACTGCCTGACGATGAGCCAGGACGAAGTGAGGATCGTCGAAGGAATAGGTGTGCCATACTTGACGCCAAAGATACCCGTCCTGCACAAGTTCATGGGCCGAGCGGCAGGTCCGAGAAAATGCAATTATGTCACAGGGGTGGCAGAAGATTAAGATGTGGCGGAGGAGCTCAAGGGGGATGGTAAGGAGGTGCATGGAGCAGTGGTCAATGATTGATTTGTCTGGCTAATAAAGCAAATTACATAAGATGCATTGGTCTTGAGGAAGACACATGGTAGATGAGTAATGGCCATGAGGACAGAGCATGAACATTAGGGTAGGACGATGCACAGTTGTAGTATGGACCATGGATAGATATATAAATAGTTGGTAGAATACTGTTGTGGTTCCCTATCAAGTTCTCTTGTGAATACACAACTCATGTTCCCACTAGATATCCCTCCTGTGAGATTTACCACTTGTGCTGCTATTGGACTTTAGTCTAGTGGTTGCCATGACACTTTTCCACATCTGTACTTATCTACTCATTTAATTTCCTATACTCTAAACTTCTTCAAGCTATACACCAATACTCCCAACTATCTGAATATATTATCTGCATATCCACTTATTTGCTTTTCCACACTCTGAAAGTATCTACTAAGTACTCTGTGTCAGACATATGAAGTCTGGACACTAGCTTCTTTATTTAAATATTTCATTTTCATTTTCTTTTGGATTTATCTTTTGATTTTGAACTTAGGGATAG
>Ga0157368_1000455_pt1 | contig 19075 bp, 16 predicted proteins | sample AttbisABBM3_FD_113146 | JGI IMG/M metagenome (GOLD analysis project Ga0157368, IMG submission 113146) | Fungus gardens microbial communities from leaf cutter ant in Botucatu, State of São Paulo, Brazil - Atta bisphaerica ABBM3 | ecosystem: Host-associated > Fungi > Mycelium > Unclassified ...
CAAGTGGTTCGAGTATGACAATAATGATGAAAAATAAATAACGATCAATTTCTCTCAAAGGAGAATAGTTTCCAAAGATTGAATTGCAGCATTACTTGAGGAACTCACACGGAATCCCCTAGTAAAAGGCGAGGGGATTGTCTGATTGAGGGTTCCTCTGCTGCTAACAGTGAGATTAGGGCTTATCATTGCTAAGCTTGACTATTCTGCATTTGGCTCAGTCCGCGAGTTCAGTCACATGACATGACATTGATTACTCTCCTCTCCTCTCCTCTCAGGTTGATATAATGAGTGCCAGAGCTTGGACCTTATCAATTGAAGACCGGGAAAAGCTGATTGCAGCAGCCTTCCAAGGTTCAGTCGTATTCCTGTCCCGTAAACTTGCCAACTACATTCTTGACAGCGAAAGAGGGGAACTATAGCCGCTACTCTAACTTTCCTGTTGGGGCCGCCCTTCTTGCTGCGGACGGTACCATTATCAAGGGAGCCAATGTTGAAAACGCATCTTATGGTACGTCATTCTCAGATAGTCATTGATAGCGCTTTACAGGCACTTTGTCCAGGGGCTACGATCTGTGCAGAACGCACAGCACTCGTCAAGGCCGTTGTAGGTAACTTCCTAGTCCATTTCATGCACTTCGTTCATGGGACAATGCAGAGCGAGGGAACAAGAAAATTCATCGGACTGGCTATCACAAGGTGTGTTCCAGTCAAGCTCTTGATTAGTGTGGCTGAACTTGAAATGAAAGTAATGTGAGGTCTACGATTTCACCCTGTGGAATATGTCGGCAATTCATTCGAGAGTTTTGTGCCAATAACATGCCCATTCTTCTCGTCCCTGGAGACTATTCACAAGTCGGCGAGTCGAAACCTGGGGCTGATGGTGTAGTGGAAACTACCCTTGGTGAACTGTTGCCCATGAGCTTTGGTCCGGAGGACCTGGAGCATCCTCGGATGACTTAGCAAAATCTTAACGTGCTTTCAAAGCTAACGAACTTAAAGTAGCTGTGTGACGATGCGTGTACTATGAATATTCTGGTATTTGTGCTGATCCTCAGAGATCAGTTAAACCTGCCCAACGATCTGCCTGAAGGAGCTATCTATCCGAAGGCCCTGGCCCCATTCTGATGTGCGATAAGCACGCTTCATTGTGTTTGTTGACATGGTTACGATGACGATATTGTGTCGTGTCAAAGGGAAAAATCTACCAATCATTAGAATGATGTGTCGCCAGGGTAATAAATCCTTGCAAAACTTCTCCTGATATCCGAAGATAGCTTTTCTCCAAAGTTCGTGGAACTTGAAAGGGAATTTCGTTGAAGTGCACTATAAGAATTAATGTCACTCTAGTATATGGGCTCCACGTTCCAAATTTACAACCACGGTTCATCTTCCTCCTCCTGATCCGGTAGGAGTAGTCTCCACAGTGTCAATTTAGAGTCCTCAGGCTGTAGAAGTCGCTTGAGCAATTGATAGAGCAATTGATACCTTGGTGGGATGATGCATCGCCTCGGGGGTGGCCAGGAGGAATTAATTCCTTTTATTGTGCGTTCTGCTTGATCATCTGAAAATATTAACTTCTCGCAATAGACTATTGCGATGTACCTAATTCTGGATGCTTAGTTCTGAGGCCTCAATATATCAGACCAGTTTGTTCGTGGGGTTTTGAGATGATTTTCACAATAATTGAAGCTATAGGACCATCGATGGTGCCCACCCCACCTACTTCCTACGCTCAGAGGAGGGGATGACAATGGAAAAAGGCAAGCCCTGGTTGCCTCGAGTGCTACTAGCTTTCTAAACTGTTTATTCCCTTTCGGCAAGGTCATTGCCTCCGTTTCTGTATTCAACTGTTAAACTATGATGATAGGTCAGGTCCCCGGGGCTGCGACATGACGCACCGAAATTTCTACAAATTTAGATGTTGTTTTTCTCCCTATCATTGTATATTTCATATTGGAGAAGTGGTCGCGATTTCCTGAAAGAGCTGAAGGAAATGCGAAAAAGATCCCGCATATGAAGCATCCTTCCCAGAAATGCCCGTCTTCTGGCACGTCTCAATTCAACCAAAGTGGGGAATAAATCTATGTTTGTCACGAAACCTTAGTCTCAGTGTTTGAGAAAAAAATGTATTATTGAAGAACCACTAAATATAAGCATGCATGTCACATCCTAATACAGTCTCGCCATACATTATTTCTCTCACACTTACTCCCTGCTAGATGAGGATCCTCGCCCTTTCGAGACCTGTCTTTGATTTTTATTTTGGCTTCGCTAGATCCAGATCCTCCACATCGGACTTTTTTGGATTCAGAATTTCTATCTTGCAATAAGCAAACTAGCGCTAAGACACGGAGGAGCCGGTCCACAAGTCCCAACATCGAAGGGTATCAACAAACGGTAGAAAGAAAAAGGAAGGAGGCTTAGGCAAAGTTAGAATAGACGAACATAGTACTGTATACTCGCTGCGACTGAATGTATGATGCGGCTGGGTGGCTCGTCCTCAGGACCCACCTCGAGACAGCTTTCCATGGGTGTACACGACTTAAATGAAAGGCTTTACATGAGGTGGTTGCAACGAAAATTACTACGGTGTTCAGGATGCAGAATCAAAGGTTTAGCATTCTCTTTCTCCAACAACTGGAAACAAACCCGAGTAATATGAGAGGAAAGTAGCAATGGAAATTTCATGGAAAATATCTAATATGCCAAAATCACTTCGATCGCATATTCAATATACAGGCACCGAATCTTCTCAACCAAGGTAAGCGATATCTTCTGGTAGAGGTATTCTACTCAACAGAACAGTCTAATCACGCTGCATCATCATCCTCGTAGACACGTGAGATAAGATCCACCATAGGGTTTGACCATTCAAGGAGATATAAGAACAAGCAAACAATGTCCATATTCACGGGTGACACAGAAAGCAAATACAAGGATGCGGTCGAAAGGCAGAATTTGGAGCGCAGAGTTTCAAGGGCACTTTTTCTACCATGTAGGAAGGCGGTCGGGCATACGATCAAAGCAAATCCTCCACTCCCACTCCCCCTCACGATGCACCCATCGGTACATCTTTTGTTCACGAGCTACCGCAAAGAGAGCGGCAAAGAATGCTTCTGGGTTCTTTGCTTCTGAGAGGTAAAGCTCGAATGTCTTAAATTGGTCGTAAACTAGCACCTGATTTGCATCAGTTCCGAGGGGAACTTGAAGTTTTACCAGGTAGTAAGCGTCCCCATAATAATTGGGAGGGGCCTCATCTAATACCTCAGCAGCAGGACTCTGATTCTCGTCAGAGTCGTCATAGTAACGGGTGATACTAGTTTTGTACATTCTTGACATTAGTGTTGAGAACGGGTTGGGCTCAAGCGTAATCTTGTACCACTTCCCTGAAGAAATCGCCTTACATAAGGCTCTGTGGTTTCTCCAGTCTTCCCTTTGGCAGTCTAGAAGAAATAAAATAAGGAATCCTGAACTGAGGGTACAAATCATAAATGTACCTCTGCCGCAATATTGAGTAGACAGACATGCCTTACATGTATGGTACGACTCTTCGCCACAGAGTGGACAGCCCGCAATTTTGCTCAGACGGATGACATCTTTCATATTCAAGCCTCCGATTGGAAGAATGAATCCAACATCACAACGGTCGTCTCGAACTTCGGCTGGTAGTCGGAATCTAGGAGAGAGATGTTTCCGATTGAGAGATAGTAACGTGACGAACAAGTTCTGTTCTACACTGGTCATAGGATAGGCCCTCCCGCGTTGGTCTTCTGGAGTTAAGTCTGCAACTGACTCCTCTAGAGACTCCTCGTCTTCTTCTTCAATGATCGCGTAATTACATAAAACAAGCGGAGTCTTGTCGTTAATTTCGAAAGTAGAGAAGAACTGTATGCCAAGATTAGCTCGAGGACTTGAGAATGGAAGAGGTGCAAACTCGGATTATTAGGACTCTGAAAATAGTCAGATCCATATCCTTGAAAACAACATATCCAATCCGCTTCTGATCCATGTTTTTGCTTATGTCTGGGATAAGCTGCATGATCCTGGGGAAAGCAAGCTGACGTTGGTCCTCAAATTCTCGATTGTCCTGGAAGATAGCTGCCCAAGTACGACGGGTGAAGGCATCCACAACCGGCGTCCGCTTCTTCCATAGGGGATAGTTAGAGAGGTTTATTCCCCCAACAGCATCTGGATCGTCGGGAAAAGTTGTAGAGAACCGTTGGGCGGCATCAAGCGCTTCGTCAAGTCGGTTCTGCAACCTGGTTGCGTTAACCCTAGTGTTTGAAACCAAATCGATGTTCATGCCCTTGAGAACGTGGATAATGTCATCCTTGGAAAGATTGTGGTGCTCGAGGGAGGACATGATGAAGATATTAGTCTAACTGTAGCTGGAGAACGCAATAGCTAATTACCGACCGATTAGGACTCGGTGTCACACACACACGCACATCATGTGATTCTGTTCATGGTTGTGACTATGGAATTATGCGTAATGACTCACTGGCACTATGCCGACTGGAACGCCACACAACTCGTTTGCTTTGCCTTATAGAATAAAGGTCGACAATTTTTCCACTCCTTCAAACCAGGAAGTAATGCCAGCCTTACATCTACTTACACACACACATTCCGATCATATCAGCGGGCTTTCTGTAAAGAGCTTTGGCTATGTTATAGTCTGCTCTTATGACGCTAAGGAAATGCTGTTGAGACATGAAGTCTATGCTGAACGACAATTGAGGCAGAAAGGCTTACGTTCCGAGCTTGTCAAAACCTATGCCCATCTCAAGATTGACCGAGTACACCACCCCACGGCGTACTACCAAGGTTCGCGCGATCTTCTGGTAAGAGATTCAAATACATTCTATCTCTATCATATAATGTCACCGTATTAGAAACCGATATACCTTCATGTACCTACCATTGTTGAGCTCTCCAAAGACGAGCAGGTGGTCATCACTGCTCTCGATGCAAATCATTGTCCCGGTGCTGTTATGTAGGTACGACATATGTGTTATGGAAAGCCCCGTTTGATTCCATTCCAGGTACCTTATTGAAGGCCCAAAAGGAGCCATCCTCCACACCGGTGACTTTCGTGCTGAACCATGGTTTCTCGAGTCTGTCAAACGCAATCCTTTTCTCCAACCATACCTATACTCTTCTATGAATGGATCTCTCCATAGGACTCTGAGCTGCATCTATTTAGATACTGCCTGCGCATTCTCTCTGCTGGACATCCCTTCGAAGGTCAGTAGTTTACGATCGCTCAATGTTTGTTTCTTATTCTTATTCTTGACCTAGCAAGAAGCCGCAAATGGCCTGATAGAACTCATAAAACTTTATCCTCCCGATGTGTATTTTTTTATCAATTCGTGGACGTGGGGCTATGAAGACATTGTCAAAGCAGTTGCTGCCGCATTTCAAACCAAAGTATCACCTCCCGGCTTTGCTTCGCGATGCATCTCACCGTTCGACTCTAGATACATGTTGACCGCTACAAGCACAGTATCTATCAGAATTTATCTGATCCGTATATGCGTCTCATTGTAACTCGCGATCCAGCATCTACTAGATTCCATGCATGCGAGCGCTTTGATCGATGCGACCATGTTTTGGTAGATAATGAACATGGAGGATTCGAAAATGCGACAAGCCGCCGAGGGAAACGCGTCATATACGTCAACCCTGTCACAATGGGGAAAATGAACTGGAAACTATATTTTGAAGAGACCAAACAACGACTAACCATGCATACTACGGTAAACAATCTTGTCAGTAAATTTATCTGCGTATGAATTTGTTCTCACCCTTTATGTAGCTCATCCCATTCTCGCGACACTCAACACTTCCTGAGCTTCAAGAGTTCGTCTCTCTTTTTCGGCCCAAGTCAATTGTCCCTAATACCCTCGATCCCCGAATGCAAGGCCTGGATTGGTTTTGCCTTGACCGTATGTTTGAGGGATGTATATCGGATGCTGCAATGACGATCGCGAGTAATTCTCCCCCCTTCCACGCTGACTCTCTCAATGAGGATGAAGACATCACAATAAAAAACCTCGTCGGCTGTTGCGATGTCGTTGAGTTGACTCAACGCTGGGCGGAAAGTAGCAGTATTCGCCACAAATTGGAAATTGCTAGATCTTACTTGAAACCATCAGAAAAGATTCTTGTGGATAGAGTATTGGGTAACTCGAACTCATCACCTTTCACGATAGAACAGGACAGAGGGAAAGGAGTGCAGACCTGGCATTCCAGCAGCGATGACGATACTGATGACGATAGCGATGAGCGCGGTCGTACAGCTCACAAGTTGTTCGCAAGTTTGGCTGGAGTAGATGAGAAACTAACGTCCTGGTGGTCTTCTCCGCCCTCCACGGACAGAGAAGAGCATCAGTTCTCACAACTGGACAGCAACCCTGGATACTCCAGTGCTTCGAAGACAGCCTTCGAGAAATCAATGCCTGGCCCACAAATTTTAACTCCTGTTTCGAGTCCCATTCGGCCAAGGGACAAGCTGTCTTCCAATTTAGTCCAGCAATTAGTGGATCCTTTACTTGGTCACCAGTATCAGATTCCTTTAAGGCATATAGGCAAAACTCTCGCGCCGTCTTCCTGTCCACAGTCGTCTCCTCCAGCCCAGAAGAACTTCTCTATGCCTTTGGAAAAATGGAGGCCCCAAACCCCGGCGACGAATGTCTGCAGATCCATGCTTAGAGAACAAAAAAAGTGCATCCCAGAAGACATTGACAGCCTATTGACATCCCTTTTCCCCACCCCAAATAGCGGCTGCTGCCAACGTTGTACGAGACATAATGCCCCTCCTGCGGTGGATTTCCAATTGTCAAATACTTTTTCACTTGATGCTGCCAATCAACGGGTGGTCGCATCCGACTTGCCCGTACTCACAAAGGCATATCGAGCCTCCTCTTTGCGACGATACTCTCGCACTCGATCTCCTCTAGTGAAACCACAAGTCGAGCGTGCGCATTACTTCCTTCAGAGGATCAAGATTGGGGAACGCCTAGCAAATTCACGTCCGAATGCCGTGGTACCCTCGTATATCTCAAAAAGGACAAGACTACTCGCAAGATATGAAAAGTTTGAAATGAAGAAGTTTCATGCTCGGACGACGGTAGATCCTGGGGATATGACCATCGTTGAGAATGTTGCAATGCCTGAGAATGTTGCAATGCCTGTGGGGTCTATCCTTGATCTCAGAACTCAGCCCATGTTTTTATCGTTCGAAGCCGTCAATGACAGCCATGACGTGGGCATGAATTGGGACCGAAGTCGTGATTTGGCAGATAGAGTACGATCTGCAATTGCTAATGGCAAGCCGATATCACTTCCGGGTCTCAAATGTGCTGATTCACAATCGAGCCAATATGCTTTTCGATGACGCTTCTTCTCTTTTTCACTGAGCGTTGCATAATTTATCGTTATTATCTGTATGTATGTATAGCTATGTATCTCTTGATGCCTCAAGTAGATTGACCTTTGAAATCAAGTTCGTCTCCGGCTCTGTAATCCATGAATATGACACCTATTGGTAACAGGACATAGCATTCGACGAGCAGCTGCCTTCACAGGGTTTCGTCGTTACAGAAGAATTGTCCCCAAAACGTCGAACTACTCCCCAGAAATAGACCTACATCTTCCACTCACTTATAGTCAAAACTCCATCAGAGCAATAATACTAATGAACAGTTGGTTGATGTCAATATTCATTTCTCATCTCTATTTTCGTTTGACTGATGATCCACAAAATTGCAGATTAAGAATAGTTGGTAGCGGTTGTCGATACAGGCCCCCAGTAAGGCATGAAGACATTAAAAGATGGAAAGCCGAATAAATTTCGACCAATAATCGAATGCTCACTGTCACTTTGGCTGGTGTTTTTCCACCACCACCTTCTCTTCCAAGAACAGAAGAACAAGAAGGTGAAGGCATTGGTGATATAAGCGGGCATGTTTGAGTAATATTTTGGGAGTTCTGATGAAGCTCCTGTTGGGAAGGAACATTTAGAAGTCAGTCATGTATTCACACCAGCAATCGCTCTCAACCTCCATCGAGTACCTCATTGCAAATGAGTTCCAAACAATCACAGTAACTCAAATTAACATTCAACTACAAGGGCACAACACATTGATTCTGATATGGGTTTCCTACACTTGACTCCGAGAAGAAACATAGTGTAATTGCAGTTTAGGAATAAATCTGACTGGCCCAACCACCTGTAGAATATGTTCAGAGGTTTATAGAAATAGGAGTACAACCCAAAACGAGGAGACCCGAGAAGTTATTGCCAGTGCAGCAGACGGGTTGTGCAGTACTGAAAGACATACATTACTCAGTTATGGGGTGCGAATGAGTTGTGGAGGAGCTCACCAAGAGTTACTTCCACCAACGACGCTGAGTGGTGAGCAGCTCAGACCGACAAGACCCTCTATCGGGCCCAGGACGATACCAAGAAGACCGGCGAGAAGGCTGACTACAGAGGAGTCACTAGACTGGACTTGATTGCCTATTGGAGGGTGTATGAGTTAACTTGATTCACAAAATCGCTGTAAGCTCCTTACAGCACTGTATAGGTCCAGTGTCGCACTGGCCGTTACTGGATCCTCCATCTGGGGGACTATCGGTACGGGGGACTGCAGTGGCGATCGCCAAGAGTGGAAGGACAAAGAACAAGAAAGTGAAGACGGTGGTGACACGGGCAAACATCTTTGCTGAGGCTTTCAAGTACTTTAGGAGTCTGGTAAAACTCTTTTGCTGGGGAATAGCACTGGAATGTGGTTCGCTTTTAAAGTGAAGAGAATGATGTTATTTTCGACAAGTACCGCTCGTTCCGAACATCGGCACATTGTATGTCATGGGACATAAGTAATATTGAGTCGGAAATGCAGTCTCTTCCCTTGCTCACTTCGATTATCTTTTTCCCTCCCCAGTCGATCTCATCAGACAGACGGGCATGGAAGTCTGTCAACACGTCAAGGCAGAAAAGATCATCAAATCAATCAGAAGGATAGTATCGTGAGACTGGAGTACTAGATACAGGAGCCACGACTCGGTACTGCCCGCACCAAGCTCGGGCGTCAGATGCAAGTCCACAGTGAGTGGTGGGATTCGACTGAGATTGTTGCTGACCTCTATTGGTAACTCCCTACGAAAACGTAGCCATGCATTGATTAACGATTGTCATTCAGCTTGCCCCGAAGCTAGCCTAGCCTGAGTCATGATAGGCACAGTCTCGCAAATGGCAGCTGATTGCTCCCTCTGATTCCTAAATCTGTCGTAAATGTCAAGTTCTTTGTTCCACCGAGACAGTCGTGTAATTACACACTTCGGCAATGAAGGCATGCGATCTCGAAGATGATGCCAAAGGCGGCGGCCGTGGGGCGATGATTATTTGAAACATAAGCCTTGCATGAGGATGGAGTATGCAAGAAATACTCCCAGCCCTCCAAATACAATTTATTGAACAGCAAGGAAGTCCTCCTTATTGATTTTGGTTCTATGAGTCTTGCCCGGATCGGAAAACGGCCCTTGTCCGCCACAATTTCAAAATATAAACCATTGTCACATAGAACCTGCTTCAGGTCAAAAAACCTCAGCGAATGTACTCGGAGAAGGTCAATCGATCTTCAATGCTGTTCCGATCATGATTAAATGAGAGATAGATTTTGAAGCACATGGCTAACCTGTGTGAGAGGATGAAATTCGGAATGTTACCAGCTCGTCAAACAACCAATCAGGTCACATGCGAAAGAAGGCATTGATTGGCAGCTGGAACTTGGCCAATAGAGATCAAACAAGTTTGCACATGAGTGGAGTAGTGCCTGAAACCCAACTATGATTTGCGGAACAATCATAGAATCCATATCAGAATTTCTGATTCAGATCAATGTAACTGAAGTCAACTTCCCCACAAGGGACTTCCCAAGCAGTATTTCAGACTTAATGATGCGGCTGACCATGACTGATGGTTATGTCAAAAGAGTAGTATCTTAAAGCTTTGGATGTATTTCATGCACGAGGAGAAAAAAAAGAAACTTAGCATCCAATCCGAAAGAACGAAAACTAATAAACAATACACACGAATGATAGCAACTTCATCCTCTCCAATAGTTCGGTTTCACGAATGGCATGGGAGTCAATAACGCTGTTCGCCTCTTGCTACGGACCTCAACTTCTACCTCCGTGCTTTTTTTATGCCAACCATTTTTTACATATCCCATGGCAATGTTCTTTCCCAAGGTTGGACTTGGAATACCCGACGTTATCGTACCTGAGACGTAATATTCAGTTTGTTCCATTAAGCTACACCACATTGATTCCTGACCAAGTAAATTATTTGTAGCTGGGGCAAATATCTTGGCGTGCTCTGTTCAGCGTATCAGATAAGGAAGCCCCGATTAAGGTAAGGGATGCGTACGCCGAGCTGGCGCACCTGTGACTACCATTCCTACACGGCGCCGCGGGGGGCCATCTGTCAGATGTTTTCGAACCGTTTTAGCACCAATGAAATTTCCATTCTCTCTCCTATCTTTGTCGATTAACCAGCTCAGTCCTGCCTCAACCGGAGTCGTATCTTCACCAAGGTCATTGCCGTAAAGGCACATGCCCGCTTCCAATCGCAAACTATCGCGTGCGCCGAGGCCAATAAGCTGGACGGGTGGCTTAGTCAGAAGCTTCGCCACCTCCACGGTTTGTGATGGGGGTACTGAAATCTGGGAGAGTATTTCATTCGATGGAGATGCTACTTGATGGATCTTTTCACCTCGAAACCATCTTCTCCTGTGTAGCCACCCCGGGCAACGTGAAGATTGAATCCTTCAATCGGCACGAAAGCGGATTTTCCGAACGTCAGACCACGCAGGTCATATGATGTAAGAGTTTGGAGATAAGGCGCTGCTTTAGGTCCTGCAGAGTGGAAGAATTTAACAGAGCCACAATTCATGACCAAAGACATAGTTGAACCTTGTAATGCAAGCAGGCCCCAGTTCTCCAAGACTTCCATTTCAACGCGCCCGTTTTTCCCTTTCTCGCTAGCGTTCCATTCCTCGAGCTTCTGTTTGAACCAAGTAAGATCTCTGTCTCTACGGCTGGCATTTGTCACGACATAGAACGCGTCTGAGGCGTGCTTCGTGATGACAGTGTCATCAATTATCCCTCCATCTTCATTGAGAATGACAGATAGGGTTGATGAGTATGGACCTAGCAATGAGAGTGAAGAGGGTGTAAGCCATTCAAGGAACTCAGTGGCAGTTTTCCCTCGGAAGCTATAGGGACGAATTGAACACTCAAATAATTGATGCAATGTCGCGACCATACTTTGATTGGACCATATGGCTGACATCAAAAAGGCCGGCGTCGCGCCGTACATGGTTGTGGCTGACGACTGTGAGGATTGAGGGCTTGTTTCAAAGACCATTATAGCTTGTTCCTCACTCTGGCCAACGTCTGCATATGATAGTGGCATAGAATAGCCAGCAAAAGGGACCATCTTGGCACCATTTTCAAGATGGAAGTCGTAGAGACCGGTTCGCCTTAACTGTGCGAAAATTGAGACCATGCAAACTGAGAAAGATTTGAAGTATACCTGTCCTGCTTCCGTAACAAGTCTCCTCACATTGAGCAGGCAGAAGGGGTATCTTGCTCCAAGTAGTGAGGAAACACATAGGAGAGCCATGGTCGGAGCAGCCGAATCCAATAATTTGCTCCCAAGAAATATTGTTATTATGTAATTAATTGCGATCGTGGTCTACTACAAGCTTGTCTTGTCTTCTGTTTGACTCCTTCAAACACCCTACAATATGTCACGTTTTGTTAGAACTTCAAAATACAGGTGAGGTAGACTCCGATGTTCGAGGAACCCTGATAGCTGATTCGAAATCATTCAGACATGTCTTTGGGCAGCCGGCGAAGAAGGAGCATAATATCGAAAATGTTAAAGTTACCAATAGTGCATGGGATACAAATCTTATCTCTGCCTCAGGAGTAAGCGTTTCTTCCGCAGAGAAATCTCATCGTTCACTATCATCATTCACTATCGATAGCAATATCTTAGTGTGAATTGGAATGCGTCAGGAGGCGGCGCCTTTGCCATTCTTCCCTTACCTTCAGTCTTCCATGGTACCAATGGATTTCCTCACAAATTACCGGATCAGCTCCCCCTGGCACGCAGTCATTCGGCCCCGGTGCTTGACACCGACTGGTCACCCCACAATGATACCATCGTCGCTTCTGGTGGTGAAGATGGCAAAGCCATGATTTGGAAGGTTGAGGCTGCTCTTTTTGAAGGCTGGGGAACCGAAGGATGGGTTCCTGAAGATTTTGATCCTGTTCTTCGGATTGACGCGTCATTTCGTAAGATTGGCCAAGTCCTCTTTCATCCTACTGCTGCTCAGGTGCTTGCCACTGTATCCGGCGAACACACTATCAAACTCTGGGATCTAGCGGCCCCCGAGAACTCTCGTGTCGAACTCTCTGGTCACGGTGATACCATTCAAAGTCTGACTTTCAATCCCACTGGAACTTTATTGGCAACTACTTGTCGGGACCGCAAGATGCGGATCTTCGATCCTCGGACTGGCAGTCAACCTGTCCGTATTAATGATGGACATACTGGTATCAAGGGGTCGCGTCTAGTTTGGATGGGAGAACACTGTAGGATTGCATCGACAGGGTTTAGCAAAATGTCCGACCGCCAAGTCGGGATCTGGGACTCTGGTAGTCTTGAGAATCTAAGGATGACGACGATTGACCAGTCAGCTGGTGTACTCATGCCCTTTTGGTCTGACAACAACATTCTATTCGTTGCTGGCAAGGGGTGGGTCCGTTACCTTACGTTGCCTCTTCAAACCTTACTTTGTCAATGTAGTGACGGCAATATTCGTTATTACGAGTACGAGAATGAAAATCTCTTCCCCCTTGCCGAATATAAGTCCTCAGAACCTCAACGTGGCGCCTGCTTCCTGCCACGCCGCGCTCTTAATGTGGACGAATGCGAAATCGCCCGTGTTTACAAGCTATATTCTTCGACGATTGAACCGATTGCCTTCATTGTTCCACGGAAGGTGATTCAATCTAGATTGTGTCCCCGACCCCGGGCATACTGACTCTTTGTAGGCTGACAGTTTCCAAGCAGATATATTCCCTCCCGCCCCTTCACTGGAGCCCTCTCTCTCAGCATCTGAATTTTTCAATGGAAAATCAGCTTTTGTAAACCTCATTGATCTTGGTGATGGTTCCAACACATCCAACACTCAATTTTCACCTCTAGCCCCAACCCCTGCTCCAACTATGGTTCCAACCCCTGCTCCAGCCCCAGTACAACATTCCTCTTCGCCCCTACTTTCACCTCCGGGTGCTGCATCGAAGTTGGCAGTTAGTGAACTCCAAACCTCAACCGACAAAGTGTGTATTCATATCTGAAATTTAGGCTAGTTTCTCGACTCGAGCACATTCTATACCACAGGTATCCACAGAATTGAAAGAGGAGAATATGCGTTTGGATGCGGAACTACGTGATGCATGGGAGAAGATCAGAAACCTCGAGTTACAAGTCGAGGTTTTACGTAACAATGCGAGGAAAGCCACCCAAACTCTTCAGTTAGAGTTAGACGTCTAAAGATTCAGTGGTATCTGGTATCCTTATATGTACAGATGTTGGTCTCGATTATGATCAATCAACTCATCTATCGCAGATGAGCTCGCTATGTCCGTTTTACTGCCGAAAACCCTTTAGTTAAGTAAAGTTTTGATATGACCGACTTGTATTGGCAACACGAACGTGTTCCGACAGTGTCCTTTCGTGGGTACAAGCGTAAAAGCCTGAAGGTTTACTGGAGCTACTGAAATAAAACGTGATTGGAACGTGGTGTGGAGATAAGATAACAATCTTTATATTTGTGGTACATTGTGTATCCAATTGGGGATCTCTTGTGAGTTCGACCCCTCGTTTTGAGGTTCTAATACATTACCGCAAACCTACGTGAAAGATTTCCTGTTCGGATCATCTTATCATGCGAAGTCCCGATGAAATACGATACCGATCGTGTTATCAGCACACTAAGATTATTCTAGAAACTGAGTGGCCGGTTTATAAGCTGAAGCAAAACACCAATGCTTTCCGATACTTTTTTCCTTTTCCCTCACCAGCAAGATTAAATGTCCGGTCCCAAAATTGCAATCATCATTTACACTCTCTACGGCCACATCGGTAACTGTAAGTCTTTGAGTCCGATTTCTGAACGATTTCTGAACAACGACTGATCGCTATCAGTGGCTGAGGCCGTCAAGGCCGGTGTTGAAGCAGCTGGCGGGCAAGCTACTATACTACAGTTTGTCCTTCTCTCACAATTCACGAATAGTGTCTGTTGACCACTTACTGAACTTCAGAGTCGCTGAGACGCTCGGTCCCGAGATCCTCACACTCATCAAAGCGCCTCCCAAACCCGGATATCCCCTTGCGAAAGTTGATGACTTGGCCCTATATGATGCTTTCATATTTGGCATTCCTACTCGTTTCGGTAACATGCCAGCTCAATGGAAGGTGCAAAATTGCTGCCATTGAGCTTATTTACATAATTGATTTCATTTCTCCAGACGTTTTGGGACGCTACCGGTTCTTTGTGGTTCAATGGTTCACTCATAGGAAAATATGCAAGTCTTTTCGTCTCCTCTAATTCGTTGGGAGGAGGTCAAGAATCAACTGCTATGAGCACGATGTCGACTTTCGCCCACCACGGATTGATTTACGTACCCTTGGGTTATGGCAATTCAATGTCCATTCTCACCAACTTAGAAGAGATTCACGGTGGTACGACTGTAATTTGGGGAGTTTCGGGAAATGCCTAATTTTGTTTTTAATCTTCAGGCTCTCCATGGGGTGCTGGAACATTTGCTGGTGCAGATGGTTCACGGTTGCCATCCAAACTTGAAGTAGATCTGGCCAAAAACCAGGGCAAACATTTCTACAGCATCGTCGCAAAAGCCTTCAAGGCTTGACTTGGTCACGTCCCTTTTCGATAAGCACCTCTGCGTGTAGAATAATATGATATAAACAAAAGAAACTTGTTGTCATTCCATATCTCGATGAGAGACATGGGGGTGGGTCGGTTAGGAGATTGCAAGACACCCAGGCCCATCTGAAATATAAATATATAATCCCGTCTCTCATTCACGACCAACTACTTTTTGCGATGTCTCATCGAGACATCATCCTCATATCGCTATTATTGTCTACTCTATATATGACCATATTGCAAGCCGTATGTTCTCAGCTACCACTGCTTATTTTTGAATTAAGACAAAGTTAGTGGCCGAAGAAGAAAAGAGGGGCATTGAAGCAGCAGGAGGGAAAGCAACTATATACCAGTAAGTTAAACAATATCTAACTTCTACACAGCTAGCTCAATGTTGTTTCTGCATAGAGTAAAGGAGACACTTGCAGAAGAAGTGTTGGAGAAAATGCATGTTTCTCTGAGTAGGAAGACGAATTCGTATCCTGTTGCCACACCCACTACGCTCGAGATGCATGACGCATACCTCTTTGGCATTCCAACTCGGTATGGTAATATGCTTACTCAGTTCAAGGTCCTGGTGAATTCTCGCTTGGCTTGAGGTGTTGATCTTTATTTCCCTCCAGGAACTTTGGGACCATACCGGAAAACAATGGGTTGAAGGTTCACTCTCGGGAAAATTTGCGGGTGTCTTTGTCTCCACTGGCAGCTTAGGAGGAGGACAGGAGGAGACAGGTTTTACATTGATGACAACGTTGGTACACCAAGGCATAGTATTTGTTCCGTTGGGATATAAGCATGCTATGAAGGAATTGAGCAATGTTGAAGAAGTTCACGGAGGCAAGTACCTTCTGTGCGCGCCAATATTGAACTCTAATCCAATTAGCTAGGTTCGCCCTGGGGCGCAGGTGTTATAGCCAAGGGAGATGCATCTCGCCAGCCTTCCGAGCTAGAATTGTCGATTGCCAGAATTGTCGATTGCCAAAAAACAAGGGGAAGCATTTTATAAGCTGGTCTCGAGAGTGGATTTCGGGGAGAGGCCGGAGGAAAAAAAGTAAACCGTAGTTATTTCCACCTTCCACAATTTGATATGAGTTTGATATGAGCTTGATTTTGGAACCTCATATCCAGATTTGTTTGCTTGTCCAGAGCCACGTATGCGATGAGACTCTGTGTTCTGAAAGAAGTGTATCCATAAATCAATGTACGTTCAGAGTAATGAAATTGGATGCTCGTAACAAAGACGGCAAGAAAGCACTATCCGCCATCTCCTTGCACACCCATACATCGAACATGATATTAAACCATCCGACAATCAAAACAAACGTCCACATTTTCCAACTACTCTGCTTCCGGCCAGGAGACCAGCGCTCGCATATAATACCGACGCACATCATCAGGAAAAAGCCACAAACACAGATGAAATTACAATCACCCCTTCTGTCTATCCCCAAACACCAACAGCGTGGACCATCCAGGAAGCAAAGAAGCATCCCATCACTAAACCTGCCCATCCGAATAAGGGGCAAAGTGGACGTCCAGCAGCTGTGAGAAAAATATGCCTAAGGACTTGGTGCCGCCTCCTTTCCCAGAAGTCAGCTAAGGATGACCATGGGTAGTTGAAAACCGGCCGCCAACATGATGAGGAGTCATTTTTAAAGACGATTACAGTAACGAGTGCGATAAGAGTGTAGCTTGCATCAATGAAAAAGTATATCATGCAGCCGAGGGAAAGGATGTGACACTGGCAAGAGCATATTGTTGGATGATCGGTAACGATGCATCAGATACTCCCACTTGGTTGTGGAGGGAGGAGGTACGTTGAAGCGGTGTGAGCGAAGTCAAATGGAATGATCTGACCGATTACCCTCAAGATTGACTTCCAGATGGGTAAGGAAGATAATGAAGATTCCTCGAGTGTTGAGGCTGAGACCGAAGGATTCAATCAGGATCGCTGTTTTCGAGCGTGCTCGATGTGTTTCTATAAACATGCTATGATGATGGAGATAAAAACGTGAGACACACCAAATTTCTGTGATTCCAGTAGTCATATCTATGGTCACCTTGTCGCCCAATCTTGGCCGACGTCATGAAACGGTCATGAAACGATAGGTAGTATAGGGCAAATAGAACAGAAAATCACAAGACATGCAGCAGTTTCGTAAGTGATAATCAACGGAAGAAGAGAAAGAAAGAATGCCATGTGAGCGTCTACACTTCTTCCCTTTGGCCACTTGTAGACCAGGTCTTGTTGCACGGTTTCTTCTTACCCTCACTGCTGTTCTTCACTTTCAATATCTTTCCAACTTCATTGGCCGACAAAGATGGAAACACTTCTTTAACTTGTAAAATGTCTTCAACATTAGACAAGATATTCATTTTAGAAGCCTGCACATACAACTTCTTTACGTTAGAAGGTTTAGGAACCTTGAGAGGAGCCACTGGTGTAGAAAGAGGTGGGATTGCTGCAGAAGTTGCAGTAGGGGGAGGAGGAGGAACCACCATGTTTGAGGGCAGAGAGACAGAAGGCAAAGAAGAAGACTTCTCTGCTGCTTTTTCATTCAATAATCTGAGTCTTAGGTACCAAGGTAAGATTTTTTCACCCATGAGTTTACAAATACTCTGGTCTTCAATAGGGAGAAAATACCACTTTGTGGAGTATACTGATGTGATAAGACCCCAGAGAGCCTTAACAACGGCGGTGAACTCTCCAGCTAGTGCTTTCTTGTCAGCTGGATTATGTCTGAGGTAGTCGGTCAGTCTTGTGATTGATAGAGCGATATTTGCAGCATCTATATTGGAAGTTTTGTCTGTTCTAAATATAGATAAAGCATGATGCACTCCATCCCAGGAGCTAGCAATCGATGGTTGATTATTACTGTAGTTTAAGACAGAAGGGCCAGAATTGCTAGATTCTGTCTTGCTCTTTCCATTTAAACCCGAGGGGGTAACATGTATTCACCAGCTGGGGAACACATGGTTGGGGTGAGATGGGCACTTTAGGAACATCCATGCTCCAATCCATTGATGATTTATCTCTAGTTCTTTGTTGACTAGGGGGTAAGAAATAAGATGATACCAGAGGCTTGTTGGTGGATTGTTTTGATTTCATGTTTAACTTGCTTGTAGTAGAAAATGATAAAGAAGACAGTACAAACAACTTCTATTTCCTATGAGTGCTAACCACATAAGATGGTGGTAGGAGGAAAGAAGACTGTTACATCCACTCCTATCATTACTATGTAAATAGGCACAAATAATATTATCTGAATATCTACTGTGTGATCTCGTTACACTTGATCATATTTCAGTATTGATCATTATCATCATTGATATCATTATTGAACTTCTAAATTTCTTCTAAATTTCTGAGAGTGTATCCAAGGTTCAGATATTGATAATGCTCATAAAATATTTTGCTCCTCCCACTAATTGTACTGGTACCTCTCTCCATAGATTTATGTGAACATTTTTAAGTGATTTGTCTCAGATATGACTTCTTTATCCTAAGAATATACTAATTGTTTCCCAAATAGATAGTGCTTATACTTTTCTTCTATAGTGAGTTTTTCTTTTATATTTATACTATTAACTAAATTCCTGCTATACTAGATCTTTTATATATTACAACTTCAGACTAAAGAATAAGGTTAAAAGAGGAATATTGTATTAGAGTTAATACAAGTAAACTTCTTAGTATAAAGTGTATATCTTATATATGCTAGCTAGTTGGTCTGTGTAAGAATCTCACACCTTATCTAATCTATTCTAAAGGCTATGCACTTTTTATAAAATTAACATATAGTAAACATGCTATATAACATTATTGTTTTAGAACTTTCTACATTTTTTGTGTGACATGTGATTGTGTGACAGTGATATATAATGGATATGTGATGGTTTATGATAGTCATGTGTGATGTTATACTAATTCCTAACTCTAAGTCTAAAATAAGAAAATAAAAATAAAATAAAATAAAAATGAAACATGAAATAAAAATAAATAGAATTTATTGTTTTTAACTCTGATATTATAGCCCTCTCAC
>Ga0157368_1000456_pt1 | contig 19072 bp, 15 predicted proteins | sample AttbisABBM3_FD_113146 | JGI IMG/M metagenome (GOLD analysis project Ga0157368, IMG submission 113146) | Fungus gardens microbial communities from leaf cutter ant in Botucatu, State of São Paulo, Brazil - Atta bisphaerica ABBM3 | ecosystem: Host-associated > Fungi > Mycelium > Unclassified ...
TGGCGTTGCCTTTCATGACGGTATTGCCCAGGGAAACCTGGCCGTCGCCGCCGATCACGACCTTGCCGTTGCGGCGTACAGAAACGATGGTGGTCAAGGGAATCTCTCCGCGTTGCTTGGGGCGTTGGCCCCGGTTACGCGGAGATATGGGGATGGCCGCGATGCCCTTCAAGCGCAGCGGGAGGGATTCGCTGGACGAGAGTCTGTTCACGGCCTCGCGAGCTAGAGCTAAACAAGGCCTAGGCGGGCCCGCGAACACACCTGGGGAAGCGGAGTTTACGAAGGGTAAATGAGCATCCGAAGGTCTTTTAAACGCCGTTTGGCCGACGCGCAGCAGGCTTTCAGTGACCGCGGCGCTGTTGCAGCAGCAAATTCTTGAACCCACTACCGGCGAGTTGTTTCTGCGCCTGGGTCAGCTGGTCGCGATCGCTGTAGGGACCGACCAGTACCCGGTACCAGGTGTCGTCCTTGACCTTGCCCGATTCCACCCGCACGTCCTGGCCGAGCATGATGATCTGGGCGCGGACTCGGTCGGCATCGGCCTGGGTGCGGAAGGAGCCGGCCTGCAGAAAGAACAGGGTCACCGGCGGCTGGGCCTTGGTGGTCGCTTCCTTGGACGGGGTAGCGGCGGTCTGGGCCGGGGCGGAACCCGGTGCGGCGGGCGTACCCGCAGTGGGCTGGCCAGGCGTGGCCGCGGCATCCGGTTTGGCCGGGGTGGTCGGCTTGGCCGTTGGCGCACGGGGTACGGCATCCGGCGGCACTATCACCTCGGATTCCGGCAGCAGGGTGTAGAAGTCGTACTTGGGCTTGATCGGCGTGGGCGGCGTGCCCTCGGTCTTGGCCGCGGCGGCCGGCGTCTTGCCATTGCCCGCCGTGGCTGCCGGACGACCCTCTTCCGGCTTGGCGCGTTGTACCGCCTTGTTGCCCGGTTCGAGCTTCATCAAGAAGACCACGAAGGCACCGATGGCCAATCCCGATGCGAGCCAGACCCAGCCAGGCAGGGGCTGCTTCTTGGGAGCCGAGGTATTGCGACTGGCGCCGCGCTTGGGTGGGGCTTTCTTGGTGGCCATCAGGCGGGGATCCGTCTCTTACATGCGTTCCAGGGTATGCAGGCCAAGCAGCTCGAGGCCCTGCTTGAGGGTGCGCCCGGTGAGGGCGGCCAGGCGTAGCCGGCTCTGGCGCAGTGCCTGATCCTCGGCGGTCAGGATCGGGCAATTCTCGTAGAAGCTGGAGAACAGGCCGGCCAGGTCGTAGAGATAGCTGCACAGCAGGTGCGGGGTGCCCTTGTCGGCGACGCTGCCGAGGATCTCGCCGAATTGCGCCAGGCGTCCACCGAGGTCCTGCTCCTGCGGGGCGTCCAGGCGGATGCTGCCCGCGGGCTCGCTCTGCCCGGCCTTGCGCAGGACGCTGGCGACCCGGGTGTAGGCATACAGCAGATAGGGCGCGGTATTGCCCTCGAAGCTGAGCATCTGCTCGAAATTGAAGCTGTAGTCGCTGGTGCGGTGCTTGGACAGGTCGGCGTACTTGACCGAGGCGATGCCCACCACACGGCCGATGTGGCGCAGTTCGTCTTCGCTGAAGGGCGTCTCACCGCGCTCGGCGCGCCCGGCATTGCGCTCCTTGACCAACTGGTAGGCGCGCTCCTCGGCTTCGTCGAGCAGGTCGACCAGCTTGACGGTGCCACCGTCGCGGGTCTTGAAGGGACGGCCGTCGGCGCCGTTCATGGTGCCGAAGCCCATGTGCTCGAGTTGCATGGCCGGATCGACGAAGCCGGCGCGGCGCGCGACCTCGAAGGCCATCTGGAAGTGCAGGGCCTGGCGCTGGTCGACGAAGTAGAGGGCGCGGTCGGCGTGCAGCTGGCGGCTGCGATAGCGCATGGCGGCCAGGTCGGTGGTGGAATAGAGATAGCCGCCACCGGCCTTCTGCACGATCACCGGCAGGGGGTTGCCCTCGGCGTTCTTGAATTCGTCAAGGAAGACGCAACGGGCACCCTCGCTCTCGGTGAGCAGGCCGGCGGCGTCCAGGTCGGCCACCACCTGGGCTAGGTCGTCGTTGTAGGCGCTCTCGCCCTTGACGTCTGCCGGGGTCAGCTTGACGTTGAGGCGGTCGTAGACCTCCTGGCAGTGGGACAGGGAGACGGCATTGAAGCGCTCCCACAGGCGCAGGCAGTGGGCATCGCCCGCCTGCAAGGCCACCACCAGTTCGCGGGCCCGCGCGGCGAATTCCGGCGAGGCGTCGAAGCGGCCCTTGGCGGCGCGATAGAACACCTCCAGATCGGCCAGCTCGCCCTCGGCGGCCTGGGGCTGTTCTTCCATGTAGGCCAGCAGCATGCCGAACTGGGTGCCCCAGTCGCCGACGTGGTTCTGGCGGATCACCTCGTCACCGAGGAATTCCAGCACCCGCGCCACGGCGTCACCGATGATGGTGGAGCGCAGGTGGCCGACGTGCATCTCCTTGGCCAGGTTCGGCGAAGACAGGTCCACGACCACGCGCTGCCGCGGATCGTGCCTGGGTACGCCCAGGTGTGGATCGGCGAAGGCCGCATCCAGTCTCTCGGCCAGTTGCGCGTGATTCTGGAAGAAGTTGAGGAAGCCGGGGCCGGCGATCTCCACCTTGCTGACCGCTGGATCGGCGGGCAGGGCGGCCAGCAGCTTCTCGGCCAGGTCGCGCGGCTTGGCCCGGGCCGGCTTGGCCAGCAGCAGGGCGACATTGCTGGCGAAGTCGCCGTGGCTCTTGTCCTTGGTGTTCTCGACCTGGATGGCCGGGGCGACGTCGGCCGGCAGGGTGCCGTCGGCGATCAGGCGGTCGAGGGCGTGCTGGATGAGCTGGCGGATGCTGTCTTTCATGGTCGTTGGCCTTCGGCGTGCGCCGGGCGCGCACTGCGATGAAAACCCGGCATTATCCGTGGCCAGCCCGGCCTTGCCAATGGTAAGCCGATACCGCTAGAACAGATCGATGGGATCGACGTCCAGCGACCAGCGCACCTGGCGGGCTTCCGGCAGGCTTTCCAGCTGGGCGGTCCAGATGCCCAGCAACCGGTGGAGGGGCGCACGGCTGCTGCTTTGCAGCAGCAACTGGGCGCGATAGCGACCGGCGCGGCGCTCCATGGGCGCCGGTACCGGACCGAGCAACTCCACCTGGGGCAGGGCGAGATTCACCGCCAGTCCTTCGGCGACGTGATAGGCCGCTTCGAGGAAATTCTCCACCTGATCCTGGCGGTGCGCATCGGCACGCAGCAGCGCCAGATAGGCGAACGGTGGCAGGCCGGCGGCGCGGCGCTCCTGCAGCGCCTGGCGGGCAAAAGCCGGATAGCCTTCCTCGGCCAGTTGGACCATCAGTGGATGATCGGCCAGGTGGGTCTGGATCAGCACCTGGCCGGGTTCCTCGGCACGGCCCGCGCGACCGGCTACCTGGACGATCTGCTGCGCCATGCGCTCGCTGGCGCGGAAATCGGCGGAGAACAGTCCGCTGTCGGCGTCCAGCACGGCGACCAGGGTCACCTTGGGGAAGTGGTGCCCCTTGGCGAGCATCTGGGTGCCGACCAGGATGCAGGGGACGCCGCTGTGGATGGTCCGCAAGAGTTTACCCAGGGCGTCCTTGCGCGCGGTGGTATCCCGGTCGATGCGCAGCACCGGGAGGTCCGGGAACAGCAACTGCAACCGTTCCTCGGCACGCTCGGTGCCGGCGCCCACCGGACGCAGGTCGAGCTTGCCGCAGGATGGGCAATGACGGGGCGGTGCCTGGCGCTGATCGCAATGGTGGCAGCGCAATTCGCCGGAGCCGCGGTGATAGGTCATGCGCGCATCGCAGCGCGGACATTGGGCCAGCCAGCCGCAGTCGTGGCAGAGCAGGGTGGGGGCGAAGCCACGGCGATTGAGGAACACCAGTACCTGCTGGCCGCGCTCCAGGGTCGCCCCCATGGCCTTGAGCAGCGGCTGCGACAGGCCGCTGTCCAGCGGTCGACTGCGTACGTCCAGGCGTTCGAAGCGCGGCGGCTGGGCTCCGCCGGCCCGTAGCGACAGGCGCAGATGGGCATAGCGCCCCTGGTCGGCGTTGTGCAGGCTCTCCAGCGACGGTGTGGCCGAACCCAGCACCACCGGCAGATTCTCGAAGCGGGCGCGGACCACCGCCAGGTCGCGGGCGTGATACCTCAGCCCCTCCTGCTGTTTATAGGAGGCGTCGTGTTCTTCGTCGACGATGAGCAGGCCGGGATGCTTGAGTGGGGTGAACAGCGCCGAGCGGGTGCCCACCACGATGTCCACCTCGCCATCGCGGGCGGCCAGCCAGATGTCCATGCGCTCGCGATCGGTCAGCGCCGAATGCAGCAGGGCGATGCGGGCATTGAAGCGCTGTTCGAAGCGCCCCAGCGTCTGGGGCCCCAGGTTGATCTCCGGGATCAACAGCAGCGCCTGGCGTCCCGCCTCCAGGGCGGCACGGATCAGCTGCAGATAGACCTCGGTCTTGCCGCTGCCGGTCACCCCCTCCAATAGATAGCAGTGAAAGCCGCTGCCAGCGCGAACCGCCTCGTAGGCCAGCCGCTGCTCGCTGTTGAGCGGCAATTCGGCCTGGGCCAGCCAGGTGCCCTGGTGCCGGGTCGGCTGGTGATAGCGGGTCTCCACCTTAACCAGGCCCTTGGCCTGCAGGAGATCGAGACTGTCCTTGACCAGGCCAAGCTGGCCGAGCAGTTCGTGGAGTACGCCATGGGGATGCTGGCGCAGGGTCTTGAGTGCCTCGCGCTGGCGTGGGGCGCGGACCAGGCGCGGGTCTTCCGGATGGGCATCGGGCTGGGCGATCCAGAAGCGTTGCAGTCGCCGCTCCGCCGGCTCTCCCTGACGTAAAAGGGCAGGAAGTGCCCAGCTCAAGGTGTCACCGAGGCTGTGTTGATAGTACTGGGCGGACCATTGGCAGAGTTCGAACAGGGCGCTCGGCAGCGGCGGGCGCTCATCGAGCAATTGCAGGGCTTTGCGCAGCTTGTCCGGCGGAACCTCGCTCTCCTGGGCGACCTCGATCAGCACCCCGACCACCTCGCGACGACCGAAGGGCACGCGCAGGCGCACGCCCGGACGCAACTGCTCCTCGGCCGCGCCCTTGGGTGGCAGGTAGTCGAACAGGCGGCGCAGCGGGGAAGGCAGCGCCAGGCGCAGGATCAGGGGCACGGCAAGGCTCGCAGGCGTAAAGCCCGATGGTAGCAGACGGGCGGTGTGAGGGTTGCTTGCACGGCCTACCCGCTCTGGTATGATTCGCAGCCCAAATCTGTGCGGTATCCGGCAATGGCGCCGGGTGGCGGCACAGCTAGACCCCGAGGATAGTTCCATGAAAGCTGATATCCATCCGCAGTACGATGCCATCGAAGCTACCTGCAGCTGTGGCAACGTCATCAAGACCCGCTCTACCCTGAGCAAGAACATTCACCTGGACGTCTGCTCCGAATGCCACCCGTTCTACACTGGCAAGCAGAAGGTCCTGGACGCTGGCGGCCGTATCGACCGCTTCAAGCAGCGCTTCGGCGTGTTTGGCAGCAGCAAGTAATGCGCTGCCGTCGACCATCTTCGTATGGTTCGACACTGAAAAAGGCGTCCCTCTGGGGCGCCTTTTTCGTTTCGGCCCTGGCAACCGCGCCGCTGGTCCTGGCTGCGGAGTGTCCCCTGCTACCAGACGGGCAGGAGGTCGAGGTCCGGCAGGTGGTGGACGGCGATACCCTGCGCCTGGTCGATGGCCGCTCCGTGCGCCTGATCGGCGTCAACGCGCCAGAGCTGGGCAAGTCCGGCGGTACGGCGCAGCCCTATGCCGAGGCTGCGCGGCGGCGCTTGCAGGCGCTGGTCGACGCCAGCGATGACCGCCTGCGACTGGTCCCGGGTAGCGAGGCGACCGACCACTACGGCCGCACCCTGGCGCACCTCTATGACCGCCAGGGCCGCAATCTCGAAGCGCAGTTGATCGCCGAAGGTCTCGGCTATGCGGTGGCCATCGCACCCAACGTCCGCCTGGCCACCTGCCAGGCCGCGGCGGAAGGCGCGGCGCGCAAGGCTCGCCTCGGGGTGTGGAAAAAGGACCCGACCCTGGCGTCCACCCGTATCGAAGAGGGTGGTTTCGCTCTGGTACAGGGCCGCCTGCAGGGCGTCGAACGCAACCGGGGCGGACTCTGGCTGCAGTTCGACGGCGATCTGGTGGTCAGGGTGCCGAATCGCTTCGTCGATGCCTTCGACGGGCTGCCGTTGCAGCAATGGATCGGCCGCAACCTCGAGGCGCGGGGCTGGATTTCCGATCGCGGCACGCGCAAGGAGGCCGGTCGGGCACGTTGGCAGATGACCCTGAGCGACCCGCACATGCTGGGTTTGCGAGTTGAATCGTTTTAGCCGAAAGTCGTATTGCGATTGATTTCAGGCATATGGCCGATTGCTTGTGGCACCTTGAGTCTTTGCGTATTCTCGCCCGACCCAAGACCCACACCACGCGGATATACCAATAATGTCTGATCTCAAAACCGCTGCCCTCGAATATCACGCTCAGCCCCGTCCCGGCAAACTCAGCGTCGAGCTGACCAAGCCCACCGCCACGGCCCGTGACCTGTCGTTGGCCTACAGCCCCGGCGTCGCCGAGCCCGTCCGCGAGATCGGTCGCGATCCGGAACTGGCCTACCGCTATACCGGCAAGGGCAACCTGGTCGCCGTGATTTCCGATGGCACCGCCATCCTCGGTCTGGGCAACCTCGGCCCGCTGGCCTCCAAGCCGGTGATGGAAGGCAAGGGTGTGCTGTTCAAGCGCTTCGCCGGTGTGGACGTCTTCGACATCGAGGTGGAAGCCGAAAGCCCCCAGGCCTTCATCGATACCGTCAAGCGCATCTCCATCACCTTCGGCGGCATCAACCTGGAAGACATCAAGGCGCCTGAGTGCTTCGAGATCGAGCGCGCCCTGATCGAGCAGTGCGACATCCCGGTCTTCCACGATGACCAGCACGGTACCGCCATCGTCACCGCCGCCGGCATGCTCAACGCCTTGGAAATCGCCGGCAAGCGCCTGGAAGACGCCAAGATCGTCTGCCTGGGCGCCGGTGCCGCCGCCATCTCCTGCATGCGTCTGCTGATCAGCATGGGTGCCAAGGTCGAGAACATCTACATGATCGACCGCCAGGGCGTGGTCCATAGTGGCCGTAGCGACCTGAACCAGTACAAGGCGACCTTCGCCACCGAGACCGATAAGCGTACCCTGGACGATGCCCTCGACGGCGCCGACGTCTTCGTTGGTCTGTCCGGCCCCAACCTGCTATCGGCCGATGGCCTCAAACGCATGGCGGCCAACCCCATCGTCTTCGCCTGCTCCAACCCGGATCCGGAAATCACGCCCGAGCTGGCCCACGCCACCCGCAATGACGTGATCATGGCCACCGGTCGTTCGGACTATCCGAACCAGGTCAACAACGTCCTGGGCTTCCCCTTCATCTTCCGAGGTGCCTTGGACGTGCGTGCCCGGGTCATCAACGAAGAGATGAAGATCGCCGCCGCCCTGGCCCTGCGTGACCTGGCCAAGCTGCCGGTACCCAAGGAAGTCTGCGAGGCCTACCAGGTCGACAGCCTGAGCTTCGGTCGCGAGTACATCATTCCCAAGCCGATGGATGCCCGGCTGATCACCCTGGTGTCCGATGCCGTGGCCAAGGCCGCCATCGAGACCGGCGTGGCCACGCTGCCCTACCCAGCGAACTATCCGCTGAAGTCGGTGGATGACGTCTTCGCCAAGTAAAGCTTGGTGCAATAAAAAACCCCGCAGCAGCGGGGTTTTTTATTGGGCCGAGAATCTTAGAAGAGATCCATCGGCGCCGTCTCGCTGGAGGGCAATGGCGTGCCCGGGGCGCTGCCGCGGGGCAGCTCGTCCAGGCTCGGCGGAGTGTCCTCGCTCTTGAACAGTTCGAAGTAGGCGTTCGGCGTGCCGGGTGGTGCGGCGCGGCCGGTGATCGGATCGATCCGTACCGAGACGATGCCATCCGGTTCCTTGAGCTGGTGCGGCGGCTTGTCCTTGAGCGCGGCACCCATGTACTTCATCCAGATCGGCAGGGCCACGGTGCCACCGAATTCCTGGCGACCGAGGGTCTCCGGCTGGTCGAAGCCGGCCCAGACGGTGGTCACGTAGTCGCCGTTGTAACCGGAGAACCAGGTGTCCTTGGACTCGTTGGTGGTGCCGGTCTTGCCGGCCAGGTCGGTGCGGCCCAGCTCCAGTGCCTTGCGCCCGGTGCCGCGCTTGATCACGTCCTGCAGCATGCTGTTCATGATGTAGGCATTGCGCGGATCGATGATCTGCGGCGCGAACACCGGCGCCGGATTGGCCGGGTCGGTGCCGACGCCGCTGGTCGTCGGCGCGGCCGAGACCTCTACGCCGGCGTTGGGCTTGGCCTCGGCCTGAGGCGGTACCCGCGGCGGATTGGCGCGATAGACCACCTTGCCGTCGCGGTCGACCACGTGGTCCACCACATAGGGCGTGACCTTGTAGCCTTCGTTGGCGAACACCGACCAGCCGGTGGCCACTTCCAGCGGCGTCAGGCCCGGGGTTCCCAGGGCCAGCGACAGGTTGCGTGGCAGTTGATCGCGCTCGAACCCGAAGCGGCTGACGTAGTCCAGTGCGTAGTCGATGCCGATGGCCTGCAGTACCCGGATCGACACCAGGTTGCGCGAGCGATAGAGCGCCTCGCGCAGGCTGATGGGGCCGAGGAAGGTGTTGTTGTCGTTCTTCGGTCGCCAGACTTCGTCCGGATTCTCGTCCATGAACACGATGGGTGCGTCATTGACCAGGCTGGCGGCGGTGAAGCCCTTGTCCAGCGCCGCACTGTAGATGAACGGCTTGAAGCTGGAGCCTGGCTGACGCCGCGCCTGGGTGGCACGGTTGTAGTTGCTCTGCTCGAAGGAGAAGCCGCCGACCAGCGCCCGGATGGCACCGTCCTGGGGATCCAGGGAGACCAGGGCGCTCTGTGCCTTGGGAATCTGCGAGAACGTCAGGCTGCCGTCGGCCTGGCGCTCGACACGAATCAGGTCGCCGACCTTGACCACGTCCGCCGGACCGTTGGGGCGCGGCCCCATGCTGTTGGCACTGAGGTAGGGACGGGCCCACTTCATGCTGTCCCAGGGCACGGTTTCTTCCTTGCCGTCGCGGGTCAGGACCAGGATGCCGCTCTTCTCCACCTGGGTGACGATGGCCGGGTCCAGGCCGCCGATAGTGCGCTGTTTCTGCAGCTCGGCGAGCCAGTCGGTGCGACTGCGGTCGGGGAAGCGGGCTTCCGGCCCCCGGTAGCCGTGGCGTTGGTCGTAGTCGGTCAGGCCGTCACGCACCGCCTCGAAGGCGTCTGTTTGCAGGTGGCTGTCGACGGTGGTGTAGACCTGGTAGCCGTCGGTATAGGCATCGCTGCCATAGCGACCGACCATCTCGGCGCGGGCCATCTCGGCAATGTAGGGGGCGTTGAGCTCCGGCACGGCAACATGGTGGTAGGCCTCCAGGGGCTCCTTGACGCTCTCCTGGAAGGTGGCCTGGTTGATGTAGCCGAGCTTGAGCATACGCTCGAGAATCCAGTTGCGTCTTTCCAGGCTACGCTCGGGGTTGGCCACCGGGTTGTAGCGCGAGGGCGCCTTCGGCAAGCCAGCGATCATCGCCATCTGGGCTATGCTCAAATCCTTGATGGACTTGCCGTAGTACACCTGGGCGGCGGCCTCGATGCCGTAGGCCCGGTTACCCAGGTAGATCTTGTTGACGTAGAGCTCGAGGATCTCGTCCTTGGTCAAGTGGCGCTCTATTTGCAGTGCCAGGAGGATCTCGGTGAATTTGCGTGAGAAGCTGCGCTCGCTGGTGAGGAAGTAGTTCTTGGCGACCTGCATGGTGATGGTGCTGCCGCCGGTCTGGATATGCCCGGTGGTGACCAGCTGGCTCAGGGCACGCGCCAGGCTTTTTAGATCCACGCCATAGTGATTGGCGAAGTTGTCGTCCTCGGCGGAGAGCAGCGCATGGATGAAGTCAGGCGGAATTTCGTTGAAGCGCAGCGGCGAGCGACGCATTTCGCCAAATTCGGCGATGAGTTTGCCATCCGAGCTGTACACCCGCAGGGGGATCTGCAGTTGCACGTTACGCAGGGCATCGATGGAGGGCAGGCTGGGGCTGAGGTAGAGGAAAGCGCCACTGAGGCCCAGCAACAGGCTGCAGATCACGGCGACGAACGACCACCAGAAAAATTTCAGAACACGCATCAAGAGACTTTTCGAATGGAGATAAGGGAAGGGCGACAGGTGACGGTCAGCCTACACGGCGTCGCCATTATAGGCGCGTTTGGCGGTTGGCCGCTATTTGCTCGGGTGTCAAGTCTGTTATCTAATGCCCGTCCGCGGAAAACCACCGTCGCTCATAGGGAACTGATGTGCTAGGGCTATTCAGAAAGAAGGCGAATACGCTGCTGGGTATCGACGTCAGTTCGACATCGGTGAAGCTCATTGAGTTGAGCCGTGCAGGCGGGCGCTATCGCGTAGAGGCCTATGCGGTCGAACCCCTGCCGGCCAATGCCGTGGTCGAGAAGAACATCGCCGAACTCGAGGGTGTGGGGCTGGCCATCGGGCGGGTGCTGGTCAAGGCGCGTACCTCCGCGCGCAGCGCCGCCGTGGCGGTTTCCGGGTCGGCGGTAATCGCCAAGACCATCGAGATGGATGCCGGCCTGTCCGACGACGAGCTGGAAAACCAGATCAAGCTCGAGGCTGACCAATACATTCCCTATCCCCTGGACGAGGTCGCCATCGATTTCGAGGTGCAGGGGCCGTCGCCGCGCAACGCCGAGCGCGTCGAGGTGCTGCTGGCCGCCTGCCGGAAGGAAAACGTCGAGGTCCGTGAAGCGGCCCTGGCGCTGGCGGGGGTCTCGGCCAGGGTGGTCGATGTCGAGGCCTATGCCTTGGAGCGGGCCTATCAGCTGCTCGCCAATCAGTTGGGCGGGCATGTCGATGACCTCACCGTGGCGGTCGTCGACATCGGCGCCACCATGACCACCCTGAGCGTGCTGCACAATGGCAGGACCATCTACACCCGCGAGCAGTTGTTCGGTGGTCGCCAGCTCACCGATGAGATCCAGCGTCGCTATGGCCTTTCGGTGGAAGAGGCCGGGCTTGCCAAGAAGCAGGGCGGGCTGCCGGACGACTACCAGAACGAGGTGCTGAGCCCCTTCCGCGAGGCCGTGGTCCAGCAGGTCGCTCGTTCGTTGCAGTTCTTTTTCGCCGCCGGGCAATACAACGATGTGGACTACATCTTGCTTGCCGGGGGGACAGCGTCAATTTCCGGACTCGACCGCTTGATCCAGCAGAAAATCGGTACCCCGACGGTCCTGGCCAATCCCTTTGCCGACATGACCGTCAGCAACAAGGTCAATGCGGCGGCCCTGGCCGGCGACGCCCCGGCGTTGATGATCGCCTGTGGCCTGGCCATGAGGAGTTTCGACTAGATGGCCCGCATCAACCTCTTGCCCTGGCGGGAACAGCTGCGTGAAGAGCGACGCAAGCAGTTCCTGGTGATCCTGGGTGGTGTCTTCGTACTGTCGTGCGGTGTCGTGTTCCTGGGCGATCAGTACCTGTCCGGGGAAATCGCCCGCCAGGAGGCGCGCAATACCTTCATCCAGCAGAACATCGCCCAGTTGGACGTGCGCATCAAGGAAATCAGTGAGCTCAAGACCCGTCGGCAACAGCTACTGGCGCGGATGAAGATCATCCAGGATCTGCAGGCCAACCGGCCGGTCATCGGCCACGTCTTCGATCAACTGGTGCGGACCCTGCCGGACGGCGTCTATTTCCGTGAAGTGAAGATGCAGGGCGATACCCTGTCGATCAGCGGCGAAGCGGAATCCAACAACCGGGTCTCCAACCTGATGCGTAATCTGGATGCTTCGGACTGGTTTACTTCGCCTACGCTGATCGAGGTGAAGGCGACCACCGCCGGTGCCGTGGATCAGGCCAATACCTTCCAGCTTACCGTCAAACAGACCCAGCCCGCCGCCAAACAGACCCAGCCCGGTGCGTCCACGCCTACACCTGCGCCGCTCGCCACGGGAGGCAAACCATGAGTCTCGCCGATTCCCTGGCCAGTCTGCGCAAGATCGACATCAACGACCTCAGCCTGGAAAACCTGGGCTCCTGGCCCAAGCCGGTCAAGGGCATCGCCTGCCTGCTGATCGTGCTGGTAGTGTTGCTGCTGGGCTATCAATTTCATCTCAGCGACATGCAGGCCCAGTTGGACACGCAACGTGCTCAGGAAGAAACCCTCAAGCAGCAATATGCCAGCAAGGCCTTCCAGGCGGCCAACCTGGATGCCTACAAGCAGCAGATGGTGGAAATGGAGGAGTCCTTCGGTGCGCTGTTGCGGCAACTGCCGGGCGATACCGAGGTGCCGGCCCTGCTCGAGGACATCACCCGCACCGGACTTGGCAGTGGCCTGGAGTTCGAGCAGATCAAACTCTTGCCGGAGGTGACGCAGCAGTTCTATGTCGAGTTGCCGATCCAGATCACCGTGGTGGGCACCTATCATGATCTGGCGACCTTCGTCAGCAGCGTCTCCAGCCTGCCGCGGATCGTTACCCTGCACGACTTCGACCTCAAACCGGTGGATGACAAGACGGGTAATGGTGGTTCGGTGTCCGGTATCGGTGGCAAGCTGCGCATGAACGTGCTGGCCAAGACCTACCGCTACAATGACAAGGGGCTCGGCAAATGAAGAAGCCCCTGCTGTTTTGCCTCCTGACCACCGTGCTGACCGGTTGCGGCTCCGGTGATACCAGCGACCTGCAGGCCTTCATGGACCAAACCCGCGCCAAGCCACGTGGCTCCATCGAGCCGCTACCGCAGTTCCGCGCCTACGAGCCCTTCACCTATGCCGCGGCCGCCTTGCGCAGTCCCTTCCAGGCACCGGTGCGGATCGATCCCACGGCGCGCCAGCGGGGCACTGGCAATATCAAGCCGGACCCGAATCGTCCCAAGCAGTTTCTCGAAGGCTTCAATATCGAAACCTTCAACATGGTCGGCACCCTGGCCAACGCCGAGGGGCGCTATGCGCTGGTCAGCGGCGCTGGCGGCGTGCATCGCGTCAAGGTGGGGGATTACCTGGGGCGTAACGACGGACGCATTACCAAGATCACCGACGGCGAGATCGACGTGATCGAAATCGTCCCGGATGGCGAGGGTGGCTGGCTGGAACGGCCGCGCACCATCACCTTGAAGGAAAAGACTTAATGGGCAGGGCGAGCACTGTGAATACTACTATCGCGCGACTGGGGTTGGGTTTGGCCATGCTGCTGAGCAGTCTGGCCGGCCAGGCCATGGCGGCGGATCTGCAATCCTTGAACGTCGCCTCCCTGCCTGGCGATCGTGTCGAACTCAAGCTGACCTTCGATCAGCCGGTTGCCGTGCCCAAGGGCTATACCATCGAGCAACCGGCGCGGATCGCGCTGGACCTGCCGGGGGTCGCCAACAAGCTGGGCACCAAGAGTCGCGACCTGGGCAATGGCAATGCCCGCAGCGTGACGGTGGTCGAGGCGGGCAATCGTACCCGGCTGATCATCAATCTCACCTCCCTGGTCGATTACAGCACCCGCGTCGACGGGCGTAACCTGTTCGTCACCATCGGTGGCGCGATGGCTCGCCAGGTCACCAGTGCCCAGGCCAACCTGACCCCGGATCTACCGCGCTCTCCCACGCCCGCGACCGTGGCGGCGACGAACGTCATGTCCGCTAACGGGGCGCGGACGACCCTGCCGCCTACCCCGGCTACCTCCACCGTTGCGGCCATGACCGCATCCCGTCCGCAACTGCGCGGCAAGGCGATTCGCCACATCGATTTCCAGCGCGGCCCCCAAGGCGAGGGCAATGTGGTCATCGATCTGAGCGAGACCGGCATCAACCCGGATATCCAGGAGGTGGGCGGCAAGATTCGCCTGGCCTTCGCCGGTACCCAACTACCCGAAGAGCTGCGCGTGCGGCTGGACGTCCGCGACTTCGCCACGCCGGTGCAGTTCGTCAATGCCTCGGCCGACAACGGCGGCGCGGCCATCGTCATCGAGCCGACCGGCACCTATGACTACCTGGCCTACCAGACCAACAATCGGCTGACGCTGAGCGTCAAGCCGCTCACCACCGAAGAGAAGGAAAAGCGCGCGGCCGATCGCTTCACCTATACCGGTGAAAAACTGTCGCTGAATTTCCAAGACATCGATGTGCGTTCGGTGCTGCAACTGATCGCCGACTTCACCAACCTCAACCTGGTGGCGAGCGACACGGTGCAGGGCAGCATCACCCTGCGCCTGCAGAACGTACCCTGGGATCAGGCGCTGGATCTGATCCTCAAGACCAAGGGCCTGGACAAGCGGCAGATCGGCAACGTGCTGCTGGTGGCACCGGCCGACGAGATCGCCGCCCGCGAACGCCAAGAGCTGGAATCGCAGAAGCAGATCCAGCAGTTGGCCCCGTTGCGGCGTGAGCTGATCCAGGTCAACTACGCCAAGGCCGCCGATATCGCCAAGCTGTTCCAGTCGGTGACCAGTGCCGACAAGACCGCCGACGAGCGCGGCTCCATCTCGGTAGACGAGCGGACCAACAGCATCATCGCCTACCAGACCCAGAGTCGCCTGGACGAGCTGCGCCGTATCGTCGCGCAGCTGGACATCCCGGTGCGCCAGGTGATGATCGAAGCACGCCTGGTGGAGGCCAACGTCGACTACAGCAAGCAACTGGGCGTGCGCTGGGGCGGCAATACCCGCCAGGGTAATTTCGCCGTCTATGGCAAGGACGGCGCTACCACGGTGGATAGCACCACGGGCCAGGTCTATTTGCCCGGCACCAGCACCATCGGTAACTACACCTCCGCCAATGGCGTGGCGCCGACGCCCTTTGTCGACATGGGCGTCTCCGGCAGCACGTCGGGCATCGGTATCGGCTTCATGGCCGGCGGCAATATGCTCGACCTGCAACTGTCCGCGCTGCAGTCCAGCGGCAACGGCGAGATCATCTCCCAGCCCAAGGTCGTCACCTCGGACAAGGAGACCGCCAAGATCCTGCGCGGTACCGAGATTCCCTACCAGGAAGCCAGTTCCAGTGGCGCCACCAGCACCAGCTTCAAGCAGGCCGCCCTGTCGCTGGAGGTGACTCCGCAGATCACCCCGGACAACCGCATCATCATGGAGGTCAAGGTCAACAAGGATGCGCCGGACTACCAGAATGCCCTGAATGGCGTACCTCCGATCAGCAAGAACGAGGTGAATGCCAAGGTGCTGGTGAACGATGGCGAGACCATCGTCCTCGGTGGGGTGTTCTCCAACACCCAGACCAAGTCGACCACCAAGGTACCCATGCTGGGCGATATTCCCTACGTGGGCCGGCTATTCCGCCGCGATTCGGTCACCGACAGCAAAGTCGAGCTGCTGATCTTCCTTACGCCGCGTATCATGAACAACCAGGCGATAGCGGTTGGTCGATGACTTAAGTGCGTAATCTGTTTCTCGTAGGACCGATGGGCTCGGGCAAGAGCACCATCGGTCGCCTCCTGGCGAAGGAATTGCGGCTGCCGTTCAAGGATTCCGACAAGGTAATCGAAGAACGCACCGGTGCCGACATTCCCTGGATCTTCGATATGGAAGGCGAGCAAGGCTTTCGCGAGCGTGAACGCGCCGCGCTCGCCGAGCTGTGCGCCGAGAATGGCCTGGTCATGGCGACCGGAGGTGGCGCCGTGCTGCGCGAGGACAATCGCCAAGCGCTCAAGCGCGGCGGACGGGTCATCTATCTGCATGCCTCTATCGAGCAGCAGATCGACCGGACTGCCCGGGATCGCAATCGGCCGCTGTTGCAGACGGCCGATCCGGCGGCGGTCTTGCGCAATCTCATGGCCATGCGTGATCCCCTGTATCGCCAGATCGCCGACATCATCATCGAAACCGATGAGCGACCACCGCGGCTGGTGGTGCTGCAGATACTCGACCGTCTGAAAGCCCTGGCGCCGCATTAAAGCCACGGGCGTTCTGCGCTATGCTAGGCGCCCTTCGAATCAAGGTGACGGCATGCGGACTCTTCACGTCGAGCTCGGTGAGCGCAGCTACCCGATCTATATCGGCCAGGGCCTTCTGGATCGGCCGGAATGCTTCCTGCCCCATCTCGCCGGGCGCAAGGTGGCCATCGTCACCAACGAAACCATCGCGCCGCTCTATCTGGAGCGCCTGATCAAGACGCTGGGTGATCGGCCTAGCAGTTCCATCGTGCTGCCGGATGGCGAGGCGCACAAGAATTGGGAAACCCTGCAATTGATCTTCGACGGTTTGCTGCAGGATCGCCATGATCGCAAGACCACCCTCATCGCGCTGGGTGGCGGAGTGATCGGCGACATGGGTGGTTTCGCCGCGGCCTGCTACCAGCGGGGGGTGGACTTCATCCAGGTACCGACCACCCTGCTGTCCCAGGTGGATTCCTCGGTCGGCGGCAAGACCGGCATCAACCATCCCCTCGGCAAGAACATGATCGGCGCCTTCTACCAGCCCAAAGCCGTGGTTATAGACACTGACAGCCTCGCCAGCCTGCCGGCCCGCGAGCTGTCGGCCGGCTTGGCGGAAGTCATCAAGTATGGCCTGATCTGCGACGAGCCTTTCCTCGGTTGGCTCGAAGACCACCTCGACGAGCTGCTGGCGCTGGGTCAGGCGGCGCTCACCGAGGCGATCGGGCGCTCCTGCGCGGCCAAGGCCCAGGTCGTCGGTAGCGACGAGCGGGAGTCGGGATTGCGTGCCATTCTCAATCTGGGCCATACCTTCGGCCACGCCATCGAGACCCACCAGGGCTATGGTGTCTGGCTGCATGGCGAAGCCGTCTCCGCCGGGATGGTGATGGCGCTGCAGATGTCGCTGCTGTTGGGCTGGCTCAGTCCTGAGCAACGTGACCGCGCCGTCCGCCTGCTGGTACGGGCCCGGCTTCCCGTAGTGCCCCCGGCCGACATGCTGCCGACCGATTTCGAACGCCTCATGGCGGTGGACAAGAAGGTCCTCGACGGGCAACTGCGGCTGGTATTGCTCAGTGACCTGGGCCAGGCCGTAGTGACCGCCGACTTCGCCCGCGACATTCTCGAGCAGACGCTGCGTACCGATTACCAAGCGCTGATCGCCCAGTAAGGAGAGCAAGAGAGTCCCATGTCCAATCTGCACGCCGATGAAGCCTTTCTCGGCCACTATCAGTTCACCCACGATCCCTTCGCCCCGCGCGTGCCCGGCTTCAAGTTCTTCCCGGCGCAACGCAAGCCGGTACTGGGCCAGCTGCATCACCTGGCGCGCTATAGCCAGCTGCTGCTGGTGGTCAGCGGTCCCGAGGGCAGCGGCAAGACCCTGTTGCGCCAGGCGCTGGCGGCCAGTACCAAGAAGGAAGCCGTGCATTGCGTGGTGATTTCCGCGCAGAACGGTGGCGATGCCCGTACCGTGCTGGCCCAGGTCGCCAAGGGCGTGGGCGCGAGCAGCCAGACGCCTGCCGCCATCCTCGAGCAGGCCGCGGAAGTGCGCTTGGCGGGTCAGGAGGTCTATATCCTGGTCGACGACGCCGAGGCGTTGGCGACGCCGGCGCTGGAGGCCCTGTTGGAATTGGCCGGTGGCGCCGAGCGGGAGCGCCTGCACGTCTTCCTGTTCGGTGAGGCGGAAGTGGTGATGCGGCTCGAAGACATCGCCCAGGGCGAGGAGCGCTTTCACGCCATCGAGTTGCTGCCCTATAGCGAAAGCGAGGCCGAAGAGTACTTGGCCCAGCGCCTGGAAGGTGCCGGCCAGAGTCTGGATATCTTCACCGACGAGCAGCTCGCGACCATCCACGAGCGCTCCGAAGGTTGGCCGGGACGCATCAACGAAGAGGCCCGCGATGTCCTGGTGGCGGGCATGAGCGCTCGCCGCAAGAAGGCGACCGCACCGGCGAAAGCCTCGCGCAATCTACTGGCGGCCTTGCCGCGCAAGCATCTGGTCATCCTGGGTGTCGTGGTGCTGGCGGTAGGCGCTGCGGCCCTGTCGCTCAAGGGTGGTAAAACCGAAGCGCCGGACACCACCGCCAGCGCTCAGAGCCTACCCATGGCCGGGCAGAACACGGCGTCTGCCGGCAAGGATGCCCAGAGCGCCCCCATCCAGTTCGACGGCTCCTCCAAGCCGTTGCCCTTGCCGCTGGTAGGGGAATCTCAGCCGGTGATCCGTGAACCGCTCGCTGAAGCGGCTGGTGGGCGTCAGGCTGGGACTGCTACCGGTAATGATGCGGGCGCAGGCGGGGTACCGCCGACCGTCACCTCCGAGGCACCGCCGCTGGCTGATGAGGACGAGTTGCCCAGTCGCACGCCGTCCCGTGCTCCGGCGCCTAGTGCGCCTGTGGTCGCGCCGCCCGCCACCCGGCATACGGCACCCGCCGCAACCCCGGCTCCTGCCACCAGCAGACCGGCACCCGCTGCGGCGCCGAGCCATGCTGCAGGCGGTTCCGCCGGTTGGTACGGGAGTCAATCCGGCAGCAAGTACGCCTTGCAGGTAGTGGGGACCAGCACCGAGAAAGCCGCCCAGGCCTTCATCGCCAGTCAGGCCGACAGCGGCGAATTCCATTACTTCAAGAAGATCCACCAGGGTAAACCGCTGTACGTGGTGACCTATGGCGACTTCGCCAATCGGGCGGCGGCCGAGGCGGCGGTGAAGCGGCTGCCGGCCAAGGTACAGGCCAGCAAGCCCTGGCCGCGGACCTTCGCCAGCATCCAGCAGGACATAGCTACCAGTCGCTGATTGTTGCCTCGCACGAAAGGAAAGCCCCGGCGCTATCACGAGAGTGACGCCGGGGCTTTCTATTTTGCGTCATCGAATTTTCATCAGGTGTCATCGGTATTTGTCGAAGGCGTTTTTTTCGCTACACTGGTCAGCCTTTGACTGTCCGAAAAAAGTTCAAACAAGCGGACCGTTTTGTGATGCCTTCGCAACAACCTGATTGCCGGTGAGAGCGCTATGAAAGCAGGCCTGTTCAATCCCGATAGCTTCAAGGACAACTGCGGCTTCGGCCTGATCGCCCATATGCAGGGCGAGCCCAGCCATGACCTGCTGGAA
>Ga0157368_1000458_pt1 | contig 19035 bp, 21 predicted proteins | sample AttbisABBM3_FD_113146 | JGI IMG/M metagenome (GOLD analysis project Ga0157368, IMG submission 113146) | Fungus gardens microbial communities from leaf cutter ant in Botucatu, State of São Paulo, Brazil - Atta bisphaerica ABBM3 | ecosystem: Host-associated > Fungi > Mycelium > Unclassified ...
GAACATATTGGATCAGAGATTTCAAGAACGCGGCAAGTCGAGATCCCTGTGTGAGGAGAGAGCTGGCCGATCTGATTAGGGATGCTTGCATTAATGTGAGTTACGTTTTTTGTTACTGCTGTTATAAAGAAATAGGAGGCACTGATATTCAAACTCGTGGTGGCTGGTGGTCGCTGTCCAGGTCGGATTCTTTTATCGTAAGTTTACTCCCGGCATGGATGGACAAGCATTTAGAATTTATCGGTCTCCGAACTGTAGTCAAAAACCATGGTATTCCACAAGAGTTGATAGAGGGTGCTATCAACGCGGGGAAGAGCTTTTTCTCCCTGTCAGAACTGGAGAAGATGAAGGTGCGTGTGGACCATCTCTTCAGGAGCCACATCGTGTTGCTCAGATCAATTGAATGGTTGATCTATAGCTCGATATCCATAAATCCCCTAATTTCAAGGGCTATACACCACTTCTGGGTGAAAACACCAATGCACAGGGTCGAGGTGATCTACACGAAGGATTCGATCTCGGCTGGGAACCGGAGATTGAACAGGGCGATATCTCTTGGTCGACTTTTGCTACAGCAGTCAGAGATGATGGTGTGATGACGGGCAGAAATGTCTGGCCTAATCCTAATATTTTGCCGGACTTTAGAGCGGCAGTCTTGGCATATTAGTACGTCTATCCTTCTTATTCTTCTCCTCTAGTGGATCTTGTGCGAGTCATCCGACAGTGGCTGATTTTGCGGCCTTGATGTGGATGATTTCCGCGCTTCATGTACGATGCATCGGTGCAGTTCCATTGGGTATTGGGTATCTACATGTGCATACCTCTTTGTTCCTCGCTTGCTGGACGCCACCCCCTTCGAAACGTATCCGAGATATCTGATTCCTTTCTAGCCATTCTGCGCTGAAATTGGGGAAATTATTATTCCCTCTTTTTGCTTTGGCATTAGATCTCCCGGAAACATTTTTTGATGACAAGGTGAGTGAAATGAATTGGATTATGCTCCTGACTGGCCTATCATCGTGCTGCCTGGCTACTGTCGGGCTATTCATTTCATGACCATAATCTTGGAGCAATTTGATTGTTGATTACACTCGTCATAGACGCTGAAGCCTGCTGCATTAATGCGCTTGTTGCATTACCCTCCTCAATCACCTACGGAGTTGAACCTCCAGGATGGTCGTCAAATTGGTATTGGCTCCCATACTGAGTGAGTCGTACCTGAACGCTTCATCTGACCGGTTTTATGGTCGCTAACTCCGCTATGACTACGGGCATCCTTAGCTACGAGGTAGGTGTAGTTTCTTTGAAGCTGTGATACTATCTCTTCTTGTGCATGTGGCTCTCGGTCAAGTGGTGCTCATGTTGTTTGCTTCGTACCTTTCTCTTCTCCTCGGAAAACTATGTTTCACTCACCTCGGACTCCTAGTGCTTCACGATCCTGTGGCAAGACCCGGTGGGCGGACTTCAAGTCCAGAACACCTCTGGGAAGTGGATTGATGCTGTTCCCATACCAGGTACGGTCATTGTAAAGTGAGTCCAAGAAGATTTGGCAGCTTGAGCGATACAACTTAAGTTCGAAGCCTCGGGGACCAATTTGCCCAATGGACAAGTGAGTATCGCAAATGGGCTCGCTCCCTCCGCATTGTAATGTAATTACTTCATTTTTTAGATGGTGTCTTCAAGTCAACAATTCACCGCGTCATCAACCGTTCCGGCCTCGAACGTCACTCGATCCCACTTTTCTTTGGATCGGATTACGACGTTCTTCTTGAGGTCAGTGAATCATCTCTAGTCATCCATAAGATGGACAAATTTACATCTGTGATGTCACGGACCACGGGGAACCAGCAGCCTATACCAACCTGTGTGTCCCCGGGGACTCCAGCTAAATATCCGGTAGTCACAGCTGGAGAATACGTCAAATCGAGGCTAGAAGCTACGTATGCACATTTTGCAGGCTGACTGAATGCTTCGTGATACAGTCTGCAATGGAATGGTAGTCTGTTCACATGCCAGATTGGTTTGTATCTCGTTCCGAAAACAGTATACGTGTAGCAATTAGATGTCTGAGTTATAAGGTTAACTGGGCTATGATAGAATCTCGTCACGATCTCACAACTTTGGGTGACCCAGAAAAGGAAGCGGCCTAACGCTCAGCCTTCGCACTACATGGGGACAAAGAAATTATGCTCATGACAACACCTTTCGCCTAACACTACCAATCGAGGCTGTAGCCGAGTCTCGTGGGATGTTTTCCTTAGCCATGCATTTACCACTAGATATTTGGTAAGTAAGACCGACTACTGACGATGGACTTTCTTGTACACGAGTTGGAATGGGTCATAGAGACGCCTTGTATAAAGCGAAATTGTTCAACGAAGAAACATTCTTAACCTTAAGTATACGGTTGTATCCTTGTCCTGGATTGGTCTTCGTTATCTACCGCCTTAGGTCTTCAGAATAAAGAGCAGGGGACGGATATGCTTTCTGATATCGTGCCGGGGACTGTGTCTCAACATGCTTTGACAACACTGTGCAGCCAAGCCATAATCGCGAGATTTAGAAGAAGAAAAACCAGTCCCTGAATCCAAAGATCTATGATTGAAGAATGTCCTGATCAGGTGCATGGAAACAACTAATCCTGAAAATCAAATCTCTCAAGTCATCGTGATCGATATCGATCTAGGAGTCCTGAGTGCCTGCAATGAAACGACAACGGAGATATATATAATCTGATCTTAAATCATGCTACCCGAGCGGTATCCGAGCGCAGGTATCCGTACCATTCGGTCTAATACCTGTCCGAGCGAAGTACAGGGAGCACATCATTGAAGCCTGCAAAGGATCATAAAAGAAGCCAAGGTGCAGGACAGTGGGTAGTTCAAGCCGACATGGGAGCGAAGAAAAATCAAATCCGGCAAACTCAAGCGAAATGTGGTTAATTCTCTGTCCTAATTGCCGGCAACCAAACCAGAACGCCAGATTGACCCGAACAATCACCTTTTGACCAACGCCTGGCCATTTGAGACCAAGGCTTAAGGCGCACTCAAGCCGCTGGATGACTTAAAAATAGCCTACAGCAAGTTCCTTATCGAGGTGACACCGATAGTGTCGGAAAGGCGTGAATTGAGCGAATAGAGTTGAAGTTTTAGGCGCGAGATGGAAAAATATTATATGCAGTGTTGTATATTCATAGTCTGATTCGTGTCTTCTCATAATGTAGGTGGTCTTTCTCAGTGTCGTGTTCACGATGCATACTCGAAAGTGTTGCTGATGTTGGGTTTGAAAGTAGGCAAGTCATGAGTCATTCAGGATTAGAACAATGTAGTCTGTCGATCAAAATTGTCATGTACCATGACGCAAGAAGTCCGATTGGATTGGCCGCCGGCAGAAACATTGGCATGGGAAAAGTATCCGGCTGTTTGCCAAGATACTTCCAGGACCTCGAAGACCCTAGATCGTAAAGTTCCACTTGATCATACCCCCATTGTATCAGTCTTGGCGGACCATCTGAATTTCTGATACCATCCTGTTAAGCGAAAGCGTCTACCTGGTGTTTTCCAGACCTATCCAACTTCATGCGATGAATATATTCTCAAGTGTAGAATACAAATCCAGAAGGATACTCGGACCGGCAAATCCAACTTGACAATGTTTCAATTCACTTGCGGAACAGAAATCGCTCATTACTCAGCTATTTATTATTATTGGACCACATGCTGACTTAGAATGGGACACTCGTTCCTGACCGCTCTATAAAAGTCTCCTTGAGAGTCCTGTCCGATTCTTGCCCTGACACCTCTCTGTGTCATTACTGCGGAAGCATCTACCGTGTCTCTGTCTTATCCGTTTCTGCATATAAACGGCGCACCACATTGCCTCAAGTCCTTTTCATTATTAATTTTACCATCTCAACTTTCTTCATTGTGAAGTTTGACGGCCAACGCTTCAAAAGGATATTGACTATTTGGCGACTTCCGACCTTCTCTCTGCTCAGAACTTGCCGTTAGGAGAGTCGCTGGGTCACTACATCTTTTCTTGATTTTCGACCTCTCGTTTCTCTCACTAGACACGCCGTTGAAGTGTACATTATCGGGACCATGGCTTCTTCATTTACGTTAAAAGAGAGCTTACTGGATCCAGATCCCGTCACATCCTGCTCCGATCATACGCCGTCGCATAGGTTTAGCCTTTTAAATCTTTTCAATGTTGAGGGCATGGTTGTAGTGATAACTGGCGGAGGATCAGGTGAGAGAATCTGGCTAAAGGCGGCTAGTTATGAATCGAAAAGAATATTGATCGGCATCATATACTTATGACAGGGATTGGGCTTATTATGGCTTCCGCCCTCGAAAGTAATGGGGCAACTGTTTACATTGTGGGTCGAAGAGGTGATGTATTGGAAAAGGCGGCCGCCGAAAACAGCGTATGTGGCCTAGGAGTTCTGGGTTATTTGCGCTCTGACCTGTTCTGTTGACTCAGAGATTTGGAAAAATTATTCCTCTACAGGGAGACGTCACTAGGAAAGAGAGTCTCCTATCCGTCGTTGAGGAAGTGAAGGCTCAGCATGGCTTCATTGACTTGTTAATCAACAATGCAGCGGTTGCTCGAAACATCTATCAGCACCCTCTTCCCACACCTGTTGTACCTCTATCAAACGATCCACCCTCACCTCCACACTCTCCCTCGCTCCGTCACCCTGAGATTGCCATATCAAGCATCAAGGCATTTCAGAACGCACTTTGGGAAACTGGTACAATGGAAGACTGGGAGGAGACCTTCAGAACAAACAGCACTGCTGTATATTATACTACTGTTGCCTTTCTGGAGCTGTTACACCAAGGAAATATCAGGAGACGAAGGTTTGAGAATGGGCCATCGCCATCAGCTTCGCGATCTGGTTCCGGTGACGCAACACCGTCAGACCAGCCGCCGCCGCCGCCAGATCCCTTAGTGTCACCAAGGTTTGCAATACCTCTCGGCGAGAGTTACTCCAAGCCACCATGTCATACATCGCAAGTGATATCGATTTCAAGTTCTGGGTCTTTCAGAATTGATTCGAAAATACTCTCGCCTTCTTATACCCTTTCGAAGAGTGCCTGCACACATTTGGGCAAGCTGATGGCAAATCTGCTAGCGCCTTGGGGAATCAGGAGTAATGTGCTTGCCCCTGGCGTATGGCCCACCGGTGAGTAATGTGATTTGAGACCTCATACAACGTCTGTGTTGCTGATGGTATGTGAACTCTGTAGCCATGACCACTCTTCCCACACCTGATCAAAAACTCGATCCTGCAGTTCTCGCAAATGCTGTTCCCCTCAAGCGAGTGGGAACTGAAGAGGTAAGACATTGTGTCCCCTCAAATTGAATATCTTCATAAAACTAAATTGTTTGTTTAGGATATGGCTGGAACGATACTCTACATGGCGAGCCGAGCTAGTGCCTACATGAACGGAGCTGTATTGCTCGTGGATGGTGGGCGGGTGATAAGCCTGTCGAATAACTACTAGTTGGACTGGCCGGACCGTTTCCTTCCTTGCACTTGCTCCATCTCTTCATTTTGATTATTCTTCACCATCTAATGTGCATTTCGTGCGGATTTAGCGCAGACCAAAATTCATGTTGGATTCTTGTAATAATCTGTTTTTCTACTAGGTTTAATTCACTGGATGTATGTTAGAGTTAGGCATGTACAGTAGCCCAATTGCTATATTATATTTTCTGAAGCATTACGGACCGTCCCGAGAGTGAAATAAAAGCTTGTTTGAGGTTTACGAGCTTGTTACAATACGTTATCCTCGGCTATAGAGGTGGACCCCAGCCAGACCAAAAGCACACGAGTATGACATTATGACAAAGGCAATGAAACGTCAATTTTTGTCTTGTATTCTCCGTCGCCATAGAGTCCCCGAGGAGTAGTAAGGCTAGCCGACCTTGTTGCTGCAAAAATGCCTCGGCATTTGCGAATAAAAATAGTTGAAGCATGATGGTTGGGCATTCCAGCCCGGAGACAGAGGGTGGTGCAAGATTGCACAGGAGTTTCTCTGAATATCGTGTGACTTGAGTAGTGCTAGGAACATGTCGGACGGAAGGCCTGAGTAAATAGACGAGGCGGGAAAAAGATCGGTCCGTTAGAAAAGCCGCATTCCATGTGTTTGTACGTACAAAAATCAGACACGTGACCAAGGTGAGCAAGGGGATACTTGCAATCTATACAGTATCAATCTATACAGTATCTATACAGTCTACTTCAACACTCCATCCCACTCTGCCCCATTCCATCACTCTGTCCCATTTCTTCTTCCGTACTTCTTGGTTCAATAGCTTCGCCAGGCTTTCTACTGTTGCTGCTGTTGCCCCAACTATTTTTCGCAAACCTCAGGCTATCTCGATTAGCTCATCTGTCGACTCATCTCAAGCATCAGTGAATCGTGATATGCCGACTATCACACCACCAAAGAAGAACGAAAGGAGTAAGAAGATGCACTCGAAAGTGGTAAGAAGGATAATTTTGTTTCCAGGTCGCATCTAGACTCATCAAGTTTTCGTCCCGGCGGAAAACGGTATTTCTAGGTCATCATTGGATCTGGACCGGCAGGACATACCGCTGCCATATATCTTGCTCGTGCCAATTTGAGCCCTGTCATGTTTGAAGGTTTCATGGCGAACGGATTTGCTGCCGGTGGTCAGCTCACGACAACTACCGATGGTGAGGAATCTCAGCTCGCCTGAAATCAGTTGCTTATACTGCTCCCCTCCAGTCGAGAACTTTCCGGGTTTTCCTGCGGGGATCCTTGGTCCTGAACTCATGGAAAAATTTCGTGAACAGTCCATTCGTTTTGGAACCCGTATCATCACAGAGACTGTGTCGAAGATAGACTTGTCAGCACGTCCTTTCATGTATTGGAGAGAAATGCAAGAGAACGAAGAGCCGGAAACAGCGGATGCCATCATTATCGCGACCGGAGCAAGTGCGAAGAGGTTGGGATTGAAGGGAGAGCAAACATACTGGCAAAGTGGCATCAGTGCCTGCGCGGTATGTGATGGAGCTGTGCCGATATTTAGGAATAAGCCCCTGGCGGTCATTGGTGGCGGCGATTCTGCTGCTGAAGAGGCTACTTGTGAGTCGATCCTCCGGTAAAGTTTATTTGTTGGTCGACGGAGGCATATCATTATTCTTAGATTTGACAAAGTATGGTTCACATGTGTATGTCCTTGTCCGTCGTGGAGAGCTTCGTGCGTCCAAAATCATGGCAAAGCGGTTGCTCAATAACCCTAAAATTGTAAGTCTGTCATATCTCGAGCATCTAGGTGTATTCCAGTATTGACGGTGCTATTTTAGACCGTACTTTGGAATACTGTCGCTGTTGAGTGCCAAGGTGATGGTGATCTTTTGAAGAGCCTTCGCATCAGGAATGTTCTGAATGGCGAGGAGCGTGACCTCGCTGTCAATGGGCTTTTCTATGCGATTGGTGTGTTTGTTTTATCGTCCCCTTAAAATACAAACCCACTTACTTGCGGTCTCTTAGGGCATGAGCCTGCCACGGCCCTCGTGCGGTCGCAGCTTCAAACGGATGCTGACGGTTACATCATCACCGTTCCTGGTACAACACAGACCTCAATTAAAGGCGTGTTTGCTGCTGGTGATGTCCAAGACAAGAGATACAGACAAGCAATTACTAGCGCTGGAAGCGGTTGCATGGCTGCTTTGGAAGTTGAGAAACTGATTGCTGAGGAAGAAGAGCTGGGTGATGATGAGGCATAATGTGATATCTTCTGCTCATGTCCTCTGATCGGTAAATAGTTGAATATGCAAGGATATCATTCAAATTTAGAAGATTAGAAGATAATGTATCATCTTACAGTAGTGACGTTACATAGATGTGGCGTTGTGGGAAATTGTTTGACGATATAATGATTCTCGTCGTAACGAACAAAAGGTGTCACTGTGACAGGAAGGCTACTCCGGCTATTGATAGTTTCTGTTCTTTGCTTTCCGTCACAACTGCTCAACGGCTAACCATACAATGGCCTCTCCTTCTGCAGAGATTCTGCAGCAGCTGCGACCTCCAAATTTCTTTTTTGTTGCCACCTCACTACCGCATACTGTCTGGATGGCCATTGCGGCCACCCTAGCAGCTGCAGTACCTGGTGCCAATGCTTACACCTGGAATCTCCGCAACAACCCTCAACAATGCCAAAATATGACAATAGACTTGATTGGGAGTGGAGGACAACCGCCATTCCGCATACTTATCATCCCCTTCGGGGCGAGTCCTCTGCCAAATAATACAGAGGCTAGAAGAATACAAGAAGTTATTTTCGCAACGGGAGATGCAAGAAGTGGGAACGTGATGTTGAATTATCCTGAAAATTCACAGTTTGTCGCTGTGGTGAGTTCAATGGCCGTTTCACGTCCATACTGTGGGGTTCTTCGTCCTTGGTTAGGATCATTTCCCGGCGGGCAGTCAACGATATATTCCACCGCGAATTCTCAGCTATGTCTTTGATAACGTTGCCACCCAGTGACCATTGATGCGCCAGGCACAACAGTAAACTCGGGTGCAACAGCAACAACTGGTTCACCAGTTGTTCTGCTTGCTTTTCTGCTTGTTGCCATGTTTTGATCTGAAACAGGACACGACGGTTTCAGCTGACCGTCTCGCGTGATTGAGTTCAATCGGGTACTAGGATTGAATTGCTGCGTTGTTGGCTTGCCATATACGGGCAGCGACTGGGTGTTGGTGCACCTGAGCTTCGGCGGCCCCTGCTCCTACAGTGCTTCTTTTGAAATCATGCTCCACCTATGAACCTTGAATGAATGTGGAGTGGACGTAGACTAACTCGAGTTCCTTTTTGTCTCCTTAGGTCAGCGATGTTTCTGGTTTCGGTACGGGCGGTACGAGCGTAGCTATGCAAGTTGGCACATCGTCGGACTCGTCATGCTTCGATTCTACGCAGAATGTTTCACCGTATTTCGTGTTCTCAATTGAACCTCCAAATCAGGTTGTCCAATGTCAAGCTATGCGAATGTGGTGGGATCCCTCCACAGTTGAGGGGTGCGTGATGTCCATCTCCGCGTATGTGTATGTTCATTGTTAATTTCACTCATCTCGTTTGTGTTTTTGTATCCTGGCTGTTCGGCTTTTAGGATACCAAACTTTTTGGGAGTGATTCCCGGTGGTCAGAGCTTCGCGATACCTGAAGGCCCAATTACGCGAGTGCAAGCCCAGGGAACGGGATTTTCTTGGGTAACTAATGTCAGAGGAGGGACGACACTGATGCTAGTTGGTGGTGATAACCGGGGCAACGGAACCGGTGGGAGTGTGTTTTCGGTTGTAAGCAGTGGAATTGACAACAATTCGACATGCTTAAGCCAAAACTCCCCGAGCTCAACAGCCGGAAATCCTGCTGGTATGCCGACGAGTGTGAGTGGCGGTGGAAGCAGCACAGATGGTGGGTAAGTATTTGGTTGTTTATTGAGCGCTTTGGTTCAACCACTTCTAATATTTTATTTTCAGCGGAACAAATATAGGCGCCATCGTGGGAGGAGTTATTGGAGGTTTAGGGCTCATAATTTCACTATTATTGGCTTTGTTCTTCTATAGACGACGTACACGACGACGTACAGGACTGAGGGAGCGACCCATGGATTTACTACGTGGAGATGACGAGGATGACGAGGATGATCATCGACCTCACCCTAACGACCAGCAGCAACACCAATTAGATTACTATACTCCCGAACCATTCATGGTCCCTAACCCAACGCTCACATCCGATGCAGCTACTACAGCTGCGTCGGATGTCCAATCACATACTGGCTGGGGTGCCTCGTCTTCTGGTCGACCTCTGAGCGGCACTTCGTTCACGAGAAGTGATACCCCAGATTTACTTGGAGCGGGTAGTGGCGCGAGCGCTTATGGATATGGATGGACTGCTGGGAGTACAACGACGAGTACGAGCAGGAAGGGTCCAATGAGAATGCGACCAGTAAACATCGTGCAGCATGAAGATGCTGGGCCACCGCCACAGATTGAAGATAAGGTGGAAGAGGCGGAAACTATCGAGCTTCCGCCAGCTTATACTGCCGTACAGAGGGCTGTTATTCGCGCTGAGGACCAACCAAGTGATGGGACGGTACAAGGTGCTGGTACAGATTCACGGACATCTGCATCTGACACCGCTGTTTAACGAGTTCGAAAAACATCGGTTCCTGGTTTGTTTCCAGATGTCTTTCCACTCTCGGCCAGTCTTCCCCGCTTTTCTTTGTTTCAGCCATGCTCTTTCAGTTCACTCATTTCGGGCCTTGCTGCTGTACATAGTGGTTTTATTGCAGGACTAATGTCTGTTATTTTATCCTTTTCTTACCTATTTGTGTTCAATTACGGACTTGATTTTATTAGGGGAGTGGCCGGCTCTACGGCTGGGATATGCCGAAGTGGCGGCATAATTAGAACTCCGCTTGCGAAGTCTTCTGTGTCCGCTCCTTGGCTCTTTCATCAACTACCCATTCAATATTTCTCGTCCATATTCCTTTCTTGCCGATCCATAATGTCTGACTTGTGCCCTGTATACGCTCCCTTCTTTAGTGCCATGGTGGGTGCTTCTTGCGTTGCCAGCAGCACCTTTTGCGGCAGGTTGAGGAGTGAGCTAACTTGTGATAAATATTAGGGTTGCACCAGTGCTATTGTCTTTACTTGTGAGTTGGCTTCTGAGCAGGAGGTTGGTCAGCTGACATCTACTTGTCAGGCATTGGTGCTAGGTGGGTAGCTCTCCTTTGATATATGTATGTTTTGAATCTGAACGGGCACGGTTACCTGTCCCTGCTTTTCTTGGTTTCAAATTGGATATCTGTGAACTTACGCTTTGTGGTGTATGGATGTCAGTTATGGCACTGCGAAGTCTGGCGTTGGTATCTCTGCCATGTCGGTGCTTCGACCGGACTTAATGATGAAATGTGTCGTCCCGGTTATCATGGCTGGTATCATTGCTGTGAGCTCCCACTGGTTTGAGAATGTAACTGTGGTGCACTCACACATGGGCAAACAGATCTACGGACTCGTCGTTTCAGTACTCATCGCTGGTGACTGTACGTGACCCTTTCATCATCTCACCTGCTGACATTAATATTTCTACATTTCTCTCACACATCTCGCCATGTACTGGAAATAACGTATCCTCTCATATGGCTTGTATTGTTCTGTGCAATCCATGGCAGTGGCCGTGTCAATGTCGCTTGCTAAGGGTTTTGTTCAACTCGGTGCCGGTCTTTCTGTTGGCCTCGCAGGTCTCGCAGCTGGCTTTGCCATTGGGATTGTTGGTGATGCTGGTGTAAGGGGTACCGCGCAACAGCCCAGACTTTTCGTGGGTATGATCCTCATCCTCATTTTCGCTGAGGTTTTGGGTCTCTATGGCTTGATTGTTGCTTTGATCATGAACACTGCTTCTCAGCCCATGACTGTGAGTTGCTTTCGCTCTTTTCTACTTCGTTTCTCCGACGATGAGAATGTGCTAACATAGAGTCAATTAGTGTGTATCGTAAATTGACGTTCACTGTATGCGCGCTTCATTGATCTGAAACATTGTCTGACCTATAGCGTGGGTCTTGCAATGTCGAAACTTGGGAAGTGTGTAGGGAGGTGGAGAACAAGTCTACTGACACCTTTTGCATCATTATCATACTCTTTCTCCGGTGTTATTATTGCTAAATGCAGAACTTTTCTCTCCTTGTGATTCATGAAGTTCTCTCATAGCCTGCCTAAGGGCCTGAGGAACTCCGGATTAATACGATTTTGGTCGAGTCTCCTGGTTGGAATCCTCAACGTCTGCGGAATGTAGCACAGTGAATATGTCAGCTGCTTCACCTTGCTTGCTGAGCACTTGTAATTGGAGGCTGCAGTGCAGCCCTGACCAGTCATGTAGTCATGCGCACATAAATAAATGGATTGCCATAGATCAAGGCTGAAGTGTTATTTATTCTTATTTCATTTCTAGGACAAGTAGCGGTGCATCCATACTCAAAGTGAAGTTCCAACTCAAGAATATTGGTATTACTTCATTGCATTACAATAAGGCAGCGCTATCAAGCCATGGGAACTAGCTCAAGGTGATAGGATCAGCTGAAAAATGTTACTCAGCATTCAATTGAATGACCAACTGAATGACCAACGATAAGCCATAAGACGCCTATATAAACCAGCAAATGCTTAGTCCCCATTTCATACTATCCTTTCCTCCCGTCTCCCACGATGATAGAAACACCCTTTAGGATTGCTGTTTCTGATCGGGACATTGACAGCCTCAAGAAGAGGCTCGACTTGGCCAGATTCCCAGATGAACTCGAGGATGTCGGTCGTGATTATGGTGCCCCTTTACAAGACATCCAGCGCTTGGTCGCATACTGGAAGGACGGATACGACTGGAGGAAACATGAAGCACAGCTTAATGAGGAGTTACCTCAATTCACATGTGATATCGATGTTGAGGGGTTTGGACCTCTCAATGTACACTATGTTCACAAGAAGAGCTCAATGACCTCTGCCATACCTCTTTTGTTTATCCATGGATGCAAGTGACACTCCTCGTTATCTGATGTATCTCAGTGTTGTTTCCAGGGCCCGGTAGTTTCTATGAAGTCAGGAAAATACTTCCTTTGCTAATCCAGGAGTCATCCGACCATCCGAGTTTTCATGTCGTAGCCATAAGCTTACCAGGCTATGGATTCTCAGAAGCTCCCAGAAAGAGAGGTTTTGCCATTGATCAGTATGCAGAAGTCAGTGTACCAGAAACTTCTAGGGTTTTCGTATGCTGAACTGCCCAGATATCACACAAGTTAATGCTGGCTCTCGGCTACAACGAATACGGTTCGTGCAACGTTTTTAACATGATAGGAAGGCAACTAAATCGATAACAGTGACCCAGGGTGGTGATTGGGGAGCGATTGTGTGTCCTGGCTGTTGTTTTCTTTCTACTTGTTTGACCGACATACAGATAACACGAAATATTGCCGCAAAATATGGAGGAGCGCATAGCAAAGCTTGGCATACGAACATGCCTGTGTGAGTCACTGATCCTATCCTATTGATTGTGTTTTGACTGTTTGAAAGCGCTCAGCCCCCACATCCGTGGAACCGACCTGGGCTCTTTTTACAGTACTTAGTGACTCGCTTTACACCGGCAGAGAAAGCGGGTCTGAAACGTATGAAATGGTTCCAGGAAGAAGGTCGTGGCTATTTTATGCAACAGTCCACCCAGCCTCAGACACTTGGTTATGGTCTGGCTGACTCCCCTGTTGGACTGCTTGGTTGGATTTACGAGAAACTCTTGAACTGGACTGACGACTATCCATGGACTGATGACGAAGGTGGATCAGAACTTCAGAACTATAGAAGACTCATCAGCGCTTACTTGAATTCATTTAGTACTCACCTGGATCTCCATCTACTGGTTCTCACGCTCAGGCCCGGCTGCCTCCGTCAGAATCTATTACGAATTTATGAAGTCCAGAGTAAAATCCTGGGAACCAGATGTCAAGATCCCGACTGGGTACTCCTTCTTCCCGAAGGAGCTTTTCATCATGCCTCGATAGTAAGCCAGGGTTATGGAAATTCAAAGTTGACATTCGCTGATGGCTCTCAGTTGGTTTAGAGGTAAATACGTTGTATTTGAGTCTGAGCACGAGAAAGGCGGCCACTTCGCTGCGTATGAATGCCCAGAAGAACTCGTTAGAGACCTGAGGATGATGTTTGGGAAGGGAGGACCAGCTTTCGGTATTGTTCCCCTGCATAATGGTTTCAAGCTGTGAACTGTATATTGTCTTAATACCCTGTGAACTTCAGCATGTGTCAATTTGAATGAATCTCCAGAACATGGATGGGGCTGATTCAGGTCCTGCGTACCGTGCCAACAAATTGATTTCTCACATGTCAAATCAGCATCGAAAAGGGCATGTTCTAGCAAGGCCGATATTCACACAATCCAGTTGTGTCAGTCACATGGATCGGCCTCGTGTCTATCGATTTGATACAAAAATGCCAACACAACGACAAACTGGCATTATATCCATTTGCCTTCTAAACTAAACCATAGCCTTGGTTCCATAGCCTTGGTTTACATGAAGAAGAAGGAAATAGCTCATTTCAGTTTTCATATAAGGTGCCAGAGGTAAAATTTGGAGATTAGGATGAAAACAGAACAATGAAAAGTGAGATAATCTTAGTTCAACAGTTCAAGTACGAGGAGAGGGATGGAGCCTCATTGTGATCAGCAATAATTCTGGATGTATACACTGGTATGGCTGGAATATGGGTATTGCTTGCTGAGCTGCTGTTCTCTTCGGGGTGGTTTTCCCTAGAAGTTTCACGCTGATTCTGATGAAAGATACAGGGGTCGTCGTTTACGAGCGACATTGTACACAGAAGATTGGTGGACAGGAAAAACCGATTAGCATACAAGTAGGAAATCGTTCACATGTGACGGTGATTGAATCATCCACGTGCGGTGGCGGCTTGCTGTTCTGTCGCGCCCATCTCTTTCTCCTCCCGTCTCATGGATACAGACCGAAAATCCACTGTATCTTCCTTCTACGGGGGACGTAAGAGCTCGATGGATGCCCTGAATCAAGATTTCCCAACCAACCACCCTCCTGCTGAGCGGCCAGGTCGGGACGATGTCTCGTCATTCTTTAGCCCTGAACCGAATCGGACATCCATGGATCGACTTGGAGGACGTCAAGCCGCTGGTGGTTACAATTCAAGTACATTTTATCCTGGCAGAGAAGAACCGTTAAAGGGTGGACGAGACGAGGAGGAAGAGGTATGGGATGTCTATGCAGATTTCAACAATGCGGGGCCAAGGTATAGCACGGCCTTCGGTTCTGCTACGATAAACTCGAATGGGTGAGTGCGGGCTCTTTCATAAGAATTTTTGATACTCTCTTCGCTAAACCGACGAACAGATATCAGGCATTGGAACCTCCAACACCGTCCCCTAAAATGGAGCTTGAGGGGCAGTCAAATCAAGTGCCGGTGGAAATGGTTACTGTGCCAGCACTCGGGCCGGAATGGGGAAAAGCTGAACTGCATGACATGACTAAACGCGCAAAACGTGAAAAGAAATCGGAATCGAGGAAGGAGAAGTGGAAACAATGGAACCGGGGCGAACGGGGGATGTGTGGGTCATACTGCACAAGGAAAGTATTTGTATGGTTTATATTCGTCTTGTGTGTTGTGTAAGTTTATCTTGGTTATTCTTTTTCCTTTTAACTCAACATGCTCTTGTTTCATGGTGGGCAAGGGTTGGGCTCGTGCTAGCCTTTTGTTTTCCTCGGGTACCATCCTTTTCTTTTAACAGTCGAACGCCGCTTGTGAATGCAACGGGAGAGTGGTCACAGGCTGTGTCATATGGATTCTCGAGAGCACCTGCTAACTTTTCCTTCCCGGCATTTGCTTCACTGGAGCTTGATACGGGCAGCAACTTCGTGCCCATCACATTCAAACACATACGGGCTTCCATCTTCGACCTCAACACCGGACGTCAAGTGGGCAAGGGTGATCTCCTCCACGATCAACGAGTCCCCCCTAAACAGTTCCCTGAGCTTCTGCTGCCTTTGAACTTCACATACATTGCGACTAACGATACCGATCAGACATGTGGGTAGTTTACATTAATACTTGTCGGTGAAAGAACACTGTCTGACCAGCTGAGCCTTCAAGGGAGCAACTGGTACAATGCGTGCAAAAATAAAATCAACTATGTGAATGGGACCCGTCCGGGTGAGTGGTTTTTGTGTTATTTTGCGACGAATCACCTGATGTATCCATATCTTTGACAGCTGTGGAGTTCCAACTTGTGCTTCATCTTGATATTTTTGGACTTCCAGGAAGCCCAATGGTGTCGACTCAGATCGCTGACGCCAGTTGTCCTTGGGAGTTACCTACAAATAGCGTGTAATCACCTGTTCGTGGTTCTCTCTGCAGTCCGAAAGGCTTCATCGCTCCCCCCCAGAAAGAATGAATTAAAGTAGTAAACGTCGGTGTTACCCCTTCTCGAACTTATTAGATGGCCACCTGCTTTGTGGACTTGATTCTTGATTTCTTTAGGATTTCAGCTTGGTTCTCAGCTTGGTTATGGACTCGCTACATAAATAATTTTTTCGCTCTTTATTATCTCCGAATTCATATCATCGTTGTACATATCTGACGCTTACCTTGTTACTAAGCACAGCACATGCACATTTAATCCAGGACAATATTTGTTACATTTGTAGTATTTTGTATATGGATGAACTGTGGATTCTAAGGTTGTCCGTGACATTCAAAGCAATGTGGCTGACCAAGTCTTTTACCAAGTCTTTTTTTGTCTAACGCCCGTAAACCTCAACCTACATGGACAACTATTCACACCACGGATCACGAAGGAGCCCTGTTGAATACGATGACCTTCATTCTCTTCGCAGACGAACGAGTCCCCAAGCTGAGCTTTCTTCTTACGATCAAGATAGTAGTAGGTTCGAACAGGACCCCTTCGCTGACGCATTCCGAGCTAGAAATTCGCACCTTGATTATAATGGCTCACTTTATGGTCAAGTCACAGGTCTTGACGGGTTGGATACGATTCCTCTTACACCCTCTATGCTCCCTTACGAGCCGAGGTCAAGCTCCGTGTTCCCCAGTGTGTTCCCAACTTCTACAAGATTTTCGGATGCTCAGAGATGCTTGGACGCTCAAGATGTGATTTGGAGACCAGGGGGCTCGAGGACCGAATCAGAGGGATCTGTATACACTGTCAAATCTGCTTCAAGCTCTGCTACGGTTGCTTCGTCTTCGGGTGTTGTCCTGGCAGAATCTGGGCTTAGTGTTCCTTATAAATTTACAAATAAGTGGCCTAAGCCTTTGCCCCTCAAGAATACCGGAGGGAAAAGCTCATTCAGTGACTTCAGCCCGGTGGGTGAGGAACTGACGAAGTCCGTGGACGCAGTCTTACTTGAAAGGAGAATCGGTGACGTGAATGGATTATTGGGCTTCGAATGGTTTAGTCGATGGACAGGCTTCAAGTGGTGCTTGCTTTTCTCAGTGTTATCTGTCCTAGTCTATGGGATTGCGGGTTTATCCTGTGCCATAGGAATTTGGTTCCGCAGTGAGTTATCATTCAATCGTAGTTACCCCCTACAGATATTCACGCCATCACCCAGTCTGGCACAATGCAGACGTGATGTACGTTTCAGACAACGATGTACTCGTCTTGATTACCCTCGCCTCCTCTGTTCTCGTCTTTGCTGCTCTTGTTGGGCTTATTGGAACCCTCCTGTCTTCAAGACCCATCCTCGCTATATATGCTCTTCTTCTGTGGCCATGCTTCATTTCAATGTGCGCCATCGGTTACACAACATACAAACGCGCCACATTTGCGCTTGACCAGAAACTCGATATGTCCTGGAGCCGGTATTACACGCCTTACGGTCGCCTGCTTGTTCAGAACTCGCTCAAGTGTTGCGGTTGGTCTAACCCGAATCATGGAGGCACACCCAGTAGGACTTGTTATCCTAGAACACCATTACCAGGGTGCAAAGGCCCCTTGACAAGGTTTGAACAGGCAAATTTGCAACTAGTGTGGTCAGCTGTCTTTTCGCTTGTGCCCATGCACCTGGTCAATATTGTGGTGGTCATGCTATGTGCGAATCATGTCACGAGGACGTTTGGGACTGGACTTACACCGAAGAGATACAGGCTGACTGCAAAAGATGTACAGGAAGATGCCAATAGAATTGTTGATCTACTCCAGAGAAAAGGAATAATAGCCATGACAGTGGCTGATGGTGTCAGCAGGCCAGCTATCGTGAGACAATCCTCGAGCAGAGTGTTCAGGGAGGATCGAGAAGAAACTATGGGCTTATTAGATAAATATTCTGGGTAGTATTTCCGAGTATGAAGGTTGACACTGGTTTTGATCACAAATATGTATTGGGTTTTGATCAGTCTGACTCCAGAGAAAAGGTCTGCTCCAGCATGGATGTCAGGAAATTTTTTGCCAGACAACACTTATGAAGGCAATCATTTTGTCAGGTAAGGAAAACATGTCTGAAAGAGGAAACCATCTGTGGGAAGAGTGTTAGATGCTGTTCACACCTTGTTATCTAAGACCTGATGAGGAGCTCCTGGAAGTCCAAATGAGTAGTTTGTGTGTTATCTGAGTACATGGAATGACCCTCAGCCTCAGCTTGTGTGCTGCCCCTCTACAAGTCACACTGGTCATATATTTCAGATAAGAAACTCAAAATAGGACTGGCAGACAAGTTTACTAGAAGGTGGGAGGTGTGTTGTCACTAACACTAAGAGTTGGTGATAGTTTTAGTCAATTTTCAGGATGAGGCTTACAATGTAAACTACCAGTCTATATACTAAGTATACTATCTAGAATAGTCATTTAGAATAGAGACTGCTAAGTGTTACTCTGGTTTCTAGTGATCCTTGTATGTTAGAGGTAGAGATCTATGAAGTTGGCAAGAGTCTAGTGAGAATGTCTAAGGTAGAATGAAGATGAGTAATCTGCACTAGAAGAGATTAGAGAGTGTGGATAAGGAAGAAACATTATCCATAGGTTGGGATAAATATAGCTAAATCAGGATATGATAAAGAGTATGGGAACATTATTTGATATGTGTAGATATGGATTATAAATAATCTTGGCTTTAGTGAATATACTGTACCTCTGTGTTATGACTTAAGCTCAAATGTTATGGTATGCTTGGACACTAACATTTTTCTTTTCTTTTTATCTATTTTTCTTGATTTAATATTTCTTTTTTTTGATTTTGATTTTCTTTTTTCTTTTTTGTTGGATAATGAAGAGGCACATGACCACAATCACATGATATATTACATGATGTGATATCATAGGTCTAGAAATGGAGTAGAAAAGACTAAAACAATGATGCTAGGGAATGTGTTTGTCTTGTGGTAGTAATGTGGTAGAAAAGACTAAAACAATGATGCTAGGGAATGTGTTTGTCTTGTGGTAGTAATGTGGTAGAAA
>Ga0157368_1000459_pt1 | contig 19033 bp, 24 predicted proteins | sample AttbisABBM3_FD_113146 | JGI IMG/M metagenome (GOLD analysis project Ga0157368, IMG submission 113146) | Fungus gardens microbial communities from leaf cutter ant in Botucatu, State of São Paulo, Brazil - Atta bisphaerica ABBM3 | ecosystem: Host-associated > Fungi > Mycelium > Unclassified ...
GACTATCTGCACTCGGACGAACCTCCAATCAAGAAAATTAAAGTTGTTCGTCCTTCACAATCTCAACCTCAGTTTTCCACCGTTACAAAGCCAAAGAAGTCCGGCGAAACACCTAAATATACACAATCAACGTTCTTCTCACTCTTGTCTGCATCCCCCCAATGTAGTGCGTCCATAACACAAGGGGGTAGTACCGCAGAACAATGGATATTCAAATCCCAATCTTCGAGCACAGATTTGAGGCCCAGGGAGGAAACTAGGTGGGTATCTGATCCTGTCAAGGAAGCCGAGAAAGCAAATCGGCATGAAGCGTTCAAGAAGAAACTCTTGACATACGAAAGTCAATATCGGCTCCGACATGGAGTGTCAGCTCTCGACACAAGCCTAACACCGCGTCTGGATGATCTAGCAGTCATTGATGCTGATGACAACAATGATTCGGGGAATGACTCTGATCCCGGTTTCAAAGAAGTCATGAAAATATTTTCGCACTCTCACTCCATCTCCGCGGTGGCCGCAGACAAGGGTAAGGGCAAGCAAGCGGCTTCTGCTCGGACGAAATTCACAAGCCACGGACAACGTTCTGTGACCACGAAACGAAAAACCAACAAGTCCACTCTTATAATTGGCCCCAGTGGAGAACCGTATACCCCTCTAGAGTTACAGGTTCAGTATATCATATTGCTAGTCATATACTCACACTGCTCACGTAACGCTCGAAAGGTTCTAAAACTGAAGGAAGACAACCCCGGAACGTTGTTGATGATTGAGGTCGGCTACAAATATAGGTTCTTTGGAGATGACGCTAAGGTCGGCGGATTTTCGGATGCCGCTTTACTTCCGCTCAGTCAACAAGCAGATTGCTGCCCAAGAACTAGGTATAGTGGCGTATATCGACCGTAACTTCACCGTAGCCTTCGTACCAGAGGATCGTCTCAGTGTCCATCTTAAGAAGTAGGTCAATAGTTTCGGGAAGGACTCCTTTAAATAATGACTCCAGGTTACTTGCGAAGGGACATCGCGTTGGAGTGGTCAATCAAGTAGAAACTGCTGCTTTGAAGAAAGTTAGTGAAAACAGAAATGCACCCTTTGAACGCAGGTTAACTCATTTGTACACCGCCACAACGTACGTCCGGCATATTTCCTGATGGTTACATATATTCACAGCAATGTTTGTAGCTTCGTAGACGATCTAGATTCTGCCGATGAATTAGACTCTTATTCTCCTCCGCCTTTCATGTGTCTTATTGAGGAACCCAGGAGTGGGCGCTCCGGAGATGTCAATGTTGCAATGATCACAATATGTCCGAGCACCGGTGATGTCGTTTGGGATGATTTTGAAGGTATGGTGATTTTGTCAAGTGCGAAATCTCTTCATTTGTCATAATCTCAGATTCGCTCATGAGGATTGAACTCGAGGTAGGGGGTGTCGTTGTTTTGGTGAACTGAGCTTAACAAGACTTCAGACTCGGCTAACACATGCACGTCCCGTTGAACTTCTGGTTCCTGAGAAGGAATTGTCCGAGTCAACATCCAAGATGTTGCAATTTTTCACTAGGTGGTTTGCTTTACAATACTTAGATACCCGCTCATCAGCATATAGAAATTCTACTACAGGAGAAAGGATTCGTTTAGAGAACATCAAGAATTTGATGACCTATACAGACGCTTTCTCGTCAGTGTCCAAGTTTTATACTAATAGGAATATCTCAACTGCTACTTCAACCGCTTTCCAGTCAGGTGGGCTTGAGGTCTAGCTGCTATGTTCACTGACATTAGCTAACTTTCATGGAGGAAAATTGATGGCAGAAATCACCGACTTTCCTAAGCGTGTTGTTGTAGCTTTAGCTCATGCTGTCGAGTACCTATCAAAGTTTGGCCTTGCTGATGTCCTGCTCGAGACCAAGTTCTTTAGCAGATTTACCACTCAAACACACATGCTCCTTGCTGCGAATACTCTGATCAACTTGGAGGTATATAGGAATGAGACTGATTACACTGTCGAGGGGTCACTGATCCATATTCTGGATAAAACCCAAACGAAATTTGGAGCACGACTTCTCAAGAGCTGGATAGGTCGGCCACTCGTGAATAAAAGGTGCGTAAATGAGTCCCAACCTCCCGGGTCATTAACTCAAGGGGATGGGGATGCCAGTGCCTTACAACAACGTGTTAATGCTGTTGAAGAGATTCTTGCCAACGAATCTGAGACGCTGACGACTTTGCGAGGGGTCCTGAGTCGACTACCCGACTTGGCGAGGGGCCTTTGCAGAATTCAGTATGGACAAGTATGGTTATATCCCATGCAAGGGAGCGATGGGTCTGATTTATCGTTCGTTAGTGTACACCTCAAGAACTTGCCAAGTTGCTTCTTGCATTTCAGAGAATTGGCAATGTGTTCATAAGAGATTTTCAAACTCCAGCAGATGTTGGACTGAAGTCTCCCATCTTGAACGAGATAATTTACTCTTTACCTAAACTCAGACCTGCTATGAAGGAATACATAAACGCAGTTAATATTGATCAAGCCAAGGAAGGGAGTAAAGAACTGATGTGGCAGAATCCAGATAGGTTTCCTGGCCTCGTTGAAGCTGCGGAGGTATGTTATACTTAATCCGCATCATACGATGAATGTTATTTTGCACATAGAATCTTCATCGCGCTGAAGTTGACTTGAAGGAAGAATTGCGTTCAGGTGAATTGCTTTTCATAGACCTCGATTGAGTCAAGCCTGACATCATTCAGTAAGAAAACTACTTCGGATACCGTCATTGGAATGGACAAACCATTTGAGCGATGAGGTAGGACGAGCATCTTTGATTTCGATCTAAATCAGTCTGATTATTTTCAAAGTACTTGATCGAACTTAAAAGAGCTAATAAACCACCGATACCCGCCAACTGGGTATTACACTCAAAGTCGGTCACGCTGGATTTACATGATCAATAGGAATTAATGCCTTCACAGAACAAAACATGTAGTAAGGTATCGCCCTGCAACTTCTATCCCCAAAGTCGACGCGCGAGCTCGATTCCAGGAGATGCTCAAGGTCTTCCCTTCCGAGTCTTATTATCTAGTATACTCGTTTTGACTACTTTTAGGCAGAATCTCATAAAGCATATCAAGATTTTCTGCAGGAAATATCAATTAATTGCTACAGTATCCTCCGGGACGTCATTAACAAACTAGCGATGATTGACTGCCTGAACAGTCTAGCCCGCATTGCTTTAGACCCAGGATATGTCAAACCGCAGTTCACAGATGAAAATTCGTTAGAGATAATTCAAGGGCGACATCCGTTGATCGAGAATATGAGTGATAGGCCCTACTTCTCCAACTCTGTTACCATGGGATTCGGTAAGCCGAGAAGCAAGATTATCACTGGACCGAACATGGGAGGGTATGTCTCCAGTCAGCCTTCGTGGGTTCAGTAGGGATTGACTTTTCCTGCCACGTTATAGAAAAAGTTCTTTTGTCAGAATGATAGCCCTCATTGTATTGATGGCACAAATCGGGAGCTATGTTCCTGCTGAATCAGTCAAGATGGGTCTGCATGATTCAATCCTTACGAGAATGGGAGGTAGTTTGATTTCATGTACAGTTATTTCTTCAGTATTGTTGATCTTTTCACAGCTTCCGATGATCTCGCCAAGGGTCGCTCAACTTTTATGGTAGAAATGTCAGAGACAAGTGACATCCTTCGCACAGCCACCTCAAGAAGTTTAGTTATCCTTGATGAATTAGGTCGCGGTACTTCGACATTTGATGGTGTAAGTCCCTTACTTCGACACATAGTCCATCTCAACCTCTCTTCAGATGGCAATTGCACATGGTGTGCTTCAAGAGCTCGTGGATCAAACACAAAGCAAAACACTCTTTATCACACACTATCCGGCCATTGCTGCTAATATTGAACGAAATTATCCTAAAGAAGTAGAAAATGTACACATGGGATACACTTCAAACATCCGATTTGGCGGAAGACGGGAGATCACATTTCTGTACAAAGTGAAAAGGGGGATAACCACAGGTGTGTACATGCATGCTGCGCGTTTTCGAAGTCTGAATGAATCGAACCCGGTTTAGAGTCATTTGGGATTGAATGCGCTCGCCTTGCCAGTATGCCTGAACATTTACTAGAGGTTGCTTCGGAGCGAGCGCAGCTATTTCAAAGTACGATAGAGAGTCGTATTAGGCAAAACAAGTATGTATGAGAGCAATCCATGGATAACAATGGAGTCTGGCTAATACTTTTGAAAGGATCACAAAAGCAGTATTACTCATCAAACGATCCAAGCAAGAAGAGGGATCACAACTCCAGGCTACACTGACACAATTGCGGGAATTAGTCCAGTCATTATCCAAATCTACTAGTACATGATACCCTGATATCCAGCTCAAGTGTTAACTTTCTTCCGTTTCACTGTTGGCTTATCTGGAACTGGCTGGGCGTCAATAATCTTTCGTTTTTTCACCTTTTTCTTTTGATTGGAATCTTGTTTTGGGATTGCTTTTGCCACTCGGTCACAAATTTGGTGAAGACCTGCTGCATTTTCAAACCTTTTGCACCCAACTAGCTCTTTTCTTAGAGAAGTCCACAGATCTGCTCTCCATATGGTTTCAACTGCTTCTGGCGATTGACGCTGTGTAAGGTGTAATGTTTCAACAGCTAATTTGAGGACTATCTTCAACTGGGTTGAGTTCAGTGTCGCGTTTTCACCGCAAGCAGTATGTCCTATATCAAGTATTCTGTCGATCAGAACGGGTAAGAAGTTGGTCCATTCAAGTTTGAGGTTGGACTGTAAGGACAATTAATAGAGCTTTGGGTTGAAAAGACGGTCTAGGCGCGCACCGTTGTTGATACAACAGGTAAGAGAACATGTAGAAATTGAAACGCCTGACTTTGTCTATGCCCATTCAGAGCTTTGCTGGAATTATCAAGGATATCGTGACGAAGCTCCCATCCTACGGATCGATTCTGGCGTAAGAAATCCTCGAAGAAGGTGGGTTGAAGTGCAGAATTCTTCCTCGTGAAGAAATCGGCCAGTGATGCACGATAAGTATCTAGCACAACGTCCACAGCTCCAGCATTTAGCAGACACTTTGTTAGGTTCAGACTACATGTCTTGAAAGCCATCTGAAGGCCAGGAACACGAACCCGTCGAGCGTAATGGTGTATATCCAAATAGCTTTTGACCAGCTGCGATTGCGGTACATCAGAGGACAGCTGGCCTAGCTTAGGGGCTAAACGATTGGAAAATATTCCTTTAGCTTTTTCTGATAGTTGCTGTTCATCAGAACCAGTGCCAATTACGATATCAACCAGAGGTGTTATGAACCGTAGGATCAGAGGATCAGAAGATTGCCTCCTGACGAAGGTGTCAACAAGATCAAGTACACGGATCTTGAAATAAGTAGCTTCGCGTTGGGCATCATCTATTCCAAAATACTTCAAAACCATGACCATGGTATTTAGTGAAACTAACGTACGCTTTCCCGATTTCTTCTCACCGATATGGGACCGGAACACTTCTGCTAATTGTCCATCAATGGCCATCATTTGCTCGTCATCCATGAGGTCTTCTTCACTCTCAGAATCACCAGTAGCTGGTTCAATTCCATTGACGCGCAACGCTTGCTTAATTTTATTCCGAAGTGCAAGGGCTTCGTCTTCGTCCACTTCCTCCTCCTCATCTTCATCGTCCTCACCTTCATCATCTTCATCGTCCTCATCTTCATCATCTTGCTCCTTATCGCTGTTTTCGTCACTCTCATCCTCATCCTCTTCAGCATCTTCGTCACCATCTCCACCGTTACGTAAGTCGGCCATCTCCATGTCGTCGCCTTCCACACCGTCCTCGTCCACTGTGGGATCGCGTCTCTCCAGTTGCTGACCAGCGAATTAAGCGGCGTTCAACTTTATATAAAGACACTCACAGTCAGAATAAGATTGATGGTCGATTCTTTGACAGAACCAGACAGCAACATGAATACTTGGTTTGCAGTCGTCTTAAGATAGGCTGTCGATTTCTCCAGGAATCCAATGATTATGTCAACAAGGATATCAACTGGTTCATGGATAACCCCGTCATCGTCTACCTCTGCTTTCTTATTCCCTGGCGAGAACATGCGTGTGGTCCCATCAATGCAAGCCTTGCATGAATAGAGATCAGTTTAGTCAAGAGGAGATTACTAAAACCTCGGTACCTGCAGAGCATCATTATCCAGCTCTTCTACTTCATCGATACAGTAGTGTTGGAGAGTCGTCGCGCTTAAGAGAAGCTCAGCTCCACGACCATTTTCTCGTTGATCCTCAGGCACCTAAACCTTTTCAATGGCTGAATCTTGACCGAGAAACTAAAGCTTACTTTTCTCAATTTCTGGACGAGCATGTGAGTTTTTCGGCGTAGTTTCTGATCTTCCTTATCAACTTCGACTAAGATAGAAACATATTTGGAATCTGCTTCAAGAGTGGTGATAGTCTTCAGAGTTCTGGAAACCCAGAATTCACCATCTGATGCTACAGCATAAGTCTTGGCTGTCCTATCACCTGTGACGGCCGTCAATAATGGCACGTCGAGACGTAATACCTAGCTCACCAGTTTTGACCAATGCTGTCTGGGTGTTAAGTTCACTCAGACAGCTCAAGAGACAAGATCGGCAGATTTTTCTGAGCTCATCGGAGAATGGTGGACTGGCAACAGAGCGAGCCTGGGGATCTGTTGATACTTTCGTCGGTTACATTAGAGACTACTCACTCACAGCAGCAATAGGGTTTTTGCGTGACTCCTTTTTGACGATGAACAAGCCGTGTACAACTAACCAGTCAAGTACTAGTTGAACCCAATCATCGCTTTTAGGTACATTGCTGTTACGAATGAGAGCGGACAATTGTTCAATAGTCCATTGACGTTTATGATTGATTGCATGAGTGGCGTCGCTAAACATCACTGTCAGAATTTAACCATCAGTCACGATTATAACATTGAGTATTCACCCATAAGAGGGATCAAGATTCTCTACTTGAGAGAATAACCATCGGATATACTTTTTTATGCCTTCTGTATCCAAAGACGAGATGATCGAGCTGATTGTCTTCGTTTTTGTCAACTTATCAAAATTCTGGCTTCCATGCACTCCAGTCAACTGGAGAATGAGACTAAATCCGAGATGAGGATTTTGCTTCACGAAGGTTTGGACTACAATAGCCTGCTTTAGTGTTAGGCAGCTTTGTAATACAGCCATACGGGTACATACAGTTTGTTGTGCGATCTTATGAAGGTAATTGTCGCGTTTGGAAAGATGATTTATCCAACATTTCATAAAATTCCGAGTAAAGAGCATTGACATATGGTCTTCGTTTATGCGATTCAGTGCCTTTTGGAAGACTTGAAACCCCCAATACTTGCGCTGAGGTGAAGAAGTGGCGGAGAATAGCGACTCTGAAGACTAGGTAAGTTAGAGCCATCAAAGTTCAATCTAACCAACCGTCTACCACGATGCGGAAGAAGTCCTGGAAAGAATCTTTTGAAACATGGGTTGAGCCGGATTCGGAAAAATATTGTTCCAATAGATAATTCCAGACAAAGTGTAACTGTGGCTTCCATGGTCCTCCGCTTAGTTTTACGGACTCTTCGCTGCCCTCAGCGGACGAATCCTAGTATACGGTGTGAATATCAATGTTTCAAGTATTTTCAAGCTCAATACTTACTTTCACTATTCTTGCCAAAGTCTGCAAGTTTGCCGCAGCGACGAGATCACCATTCTTGAATGTCGGGGAAAAAATCTTCGTCCAATTCTTCTCCGGATATAGAGACTTCATTTTCAAAGCCACGGCAATCTTTTCGGGTGTCCAGAATTTATATTCCTCAAATATTTGCTGACACGTCGTCTCTACTGCATCTGATTTCCAAGTCACTTTCGAACTATGCAAAACGTCGATGGCAATTAGAATAGTGTGCCACACACTCTCTCTGAGCCATGACTTCTTTTCCCCCAAAGTGATGAGTTGAGAGAGAATATCAGTATAATTTGAAAGTGTTGACGTCTCCACAGGCGCTGAATTTGATGATGACCCAATACGAACAAGGAGACCCGATTGGATAATGGACATGAAGCCGAACAAACGAGCAAAAAGCACATCACGTTCTTCTTGACCGGTCATTGACCCATGAGCTTTTGTGCTATCCAATATAAGAGTGATTATCTGGGCACAAGTTACGCTGTCAATCCTGGATATAAGCTGAATCAAGTCAACTCGTATTCTTCAGTATCATAGAGCTTATTGAACCTACCTCAGTCAAGGTAACAGCAAAGCCCAGTCGACTGCTTTCTCTCGGGCTGGCCAAGCCCCTTATCAATCTCCGTATTGAGTATGATACGTCCTGGGCATTCGAATCATCCAACCCATCATATTTTTCCTTGAACCCTAGAGTTCCTTCTTCCTCGTCGTCTGAATGGGATTTTGGTCGAGGCACGAACTGAGCTTGAAACTGTTCGAGGGCGCCGACAAGCTTCACAGAAGCATCGAGACGCTCCTTCTTTTCCGGTGATGAGAGATGCCAGAACAGGGCGAGCGTTGTACTCATGGCTACAAAAGAGCCAATATATCTCGCGAGCTGACTTTTTTGAGAATATCTGAATTGATCGGAACATTGTTTGACCATATTTTGTTTGGAGGATTCTAAATTATATGCATGGGTATAGAGTAGAGCAATAGATGGCGAAAAGCTGAGATATTTACAACAATAAGAGAGCAGGATGAGCTAATCTAGGTGCACAAAATGGCCCTTTACGCCTAACCTACACTTTTCACAATCAGCCCTCGGTCCCATCGTGAATCGAGGCTGTTTTCGAGGTATCGTAGACTTCAGTGAAGGAGGTAAGATGTTCATGGGTGAACCCATGCTCGAATTGGCTTGGGTATAATTGAAAGATGATTGTTGATCCATGGGACTGGGAGGTACAACATTGATAGATGACCTTGTTATGAAATTAGGGTCAAGTAGCAATCTGGTGGGCTGAGGAACTTGGGGTACGAGAAGGGTCGATGGTGCTTGGAATGGAGTATATATAGATCGGTCGACATGAATGGAGGATATCGGTGGTTGATGATGGATTTGGGCAGTCTCTAAGTCTGGATATACCTCGCTCGGATTAAATGAAGGGTAAGCAGTCGCCTGTGAAAGAGGGAGTCGTGGCCTTTGCGGATGAACAATGGACTCTCGAGGATTGCAGTCAGGCGTTCCCATCAGCTGCATCATAAAGGGTTGGGACGGATCCGACCAGGAGCATGAAGTGAGCAGGTTTAGCAGAGGCAGAACCAAAGAAGAGGAAAAATTTGCATGCACCATATCCTCGTCCTGTGGTATCCCATGAATATCCGCTTTGTCAGGCCGGAAGCAAGTTCTCATATGAACTGAACTGTCGATCGTCAGGCCACCAGTCCGTCGAACCCAGTCTTCAGATGAATGTCGACTACTTTCAGCCGAGTGATCACCCAGACATTTTCGAACATTGAGAGAAGAGTAAGAACCCGGATGCTCGACGTTGAATGAAGGCTTTTTCTTTCAATGATGACTCAGAAAAAAAAGGCGCATCTGATAACAAAGAGCCTACTGAGGGTCGGTCGTGTGGACTTGACGGTTCAGGTGATCGAATGCGTTTGGTGGACATTATCATTATACATTGGCGAAGAGGAATGTGCGTGTTGATTGAGGCAGCAAACACAATGCTGGAGGTTCAGGAGTGAAGGATTCAACAATTGCATCCAGCCACTCCTTGCCTTTGAGTACAATGTGGCGCAAGCGTAAATCATGAGCGGTAGTCACGTATAAACCAGTCTATTTTACGACGAGCGTTTTCATTCGCTTTAATCATATCTACATGCCAAGAACGACTATGTAGATTATCCCTGCATGTTTAATCCCTCACGTGGCAATCTGGGCTCCTCCTCGACGTACTCCTGACCGGTCTCAGCTCGGAGGAGGTCGTTAAGCCATGCACCATTAGGCTTAATCTTGATGCCGCGAGAGTACATCACAGCCAGGTACAACCAAGCGGCAGCATTACCAACGGTTCCAACTTCATCTGATACGTGAGTCCTAGCATACTCGCTCATGGTTCTGTACAAGCTCTCATCAGTGTGAAGGTCGTAAAGGTGCGCAGCAACGGCATCATTGTCGCCGGGAGTGGTCAAGTAGCCTGATTTTCCGTGGACAATTTGGAGAGGAATACCACCGGTCCTAGAAGCAATCACAGGCTTCCCAGCGTGAAGGGCCTCGGAAACCTTGACTTCAAATCCTTCACGGGTTGAAAGCTGAAGTGCGATCCTGGAGTTAGCCATCAATGCATTGAGCACTAGAGAGAGCATCAGATCTAACGTTTAGCTATCAAATGTAAAAGGACTCACGTTGGTCACTTGGCGGTAATCGCATAACGACAATGTCACCAGCAAGGTGCTTGTACTTATTACTTGCAATGAGCTGCATGACCTGGTCGTAGATGATGCTGGCATCAGGGTCATCGACAGCTCCGTGTCCGCAGATCAAAAGCTGAGGGTGCTCTTCCTTGGTGAAGTCAGGTGACCTCTCCTGTAGGAGGGCCCGTAACTTGGCATAGGAATCAATAACGTTCGGAATACCTGTTCATGTCATGAATAAAAATTCAAAATATCGAAAGAAAAGAAAACCTTTAGACGGGTCGAATCGAGCGACTTGGATGATGTAATCGCGTTGTGGCCACCCGAGCTCATGCATCTTCTCCCTGACGCACAAACTACGGAACTCACCCATATAGTACTGGGAATCCCTGCAAAATTATCAGCGATATAGCAGGAGAAGGAGGATCGCACTTACCAAGCATCCAATTCCTTGTTTAATCCATCCAACCAATCAGTAGCAGCACCAAGAAGGGCAACACTTTCGAGAGGAACATCGCTTGGAACGAACTTGCTCACAGGGTGGCCTTTTCACGTACTCAGACTATATCCCTCTCAATGATGAAAGTATTTACTGATGAATAGATCGGCTAGCTGGATGTTGCTCCACAGATACTTCCAAACCTCTTCCTGAGGAGAGCCAGGAACATGAACAAGGTCGCTACGAATTTCAATGTGAGAGCGATACACAATCGGGAGATCAGGTCTGATTCTCTTGATAAGTGGAATCAGACCAGGCATCTGAGGGTCATCTGAGATCCCACAAATTAAGTTCAAGAAATGTGGTGCAATTAGGCAGCATACCAATGAAAGCAACGTCAACACCACCAGGGGCCAGAGGGCCACCTTCAGCCGTCCAGCGCAGCCCATTTTTGAGAATCCAGGCATCAAAGTTATCTTGTGCTTGTCGAGTAAGTCGGAGATCAGGGGCCGCAACGCCTTGCAGGATGTTGTGGTTGTTTTTGGTGATCCTGAACACAGCTGGAGACGGGTTTGGAACATACCTGGAATATCAAAAGGTGAGCGTGTTTACTACTTTGTGAGCCTTTTATTCTTACCAAGCGACATCTACGTCAAGTGCCGTCAGGAAACGGATCAAAGCATGCCGCATCTATGATAAAAATTAACTATCATAGTTCGATATGTTATGAAAGACATACGAGAGCGACACCACCTCGAATAAAAGTTAATGCAGGCAAAATGGGCTATGGAACCTGGAACTCACCTCCCTGTGGAGTCGAGGAAAAGAAGCCAATTTTGACTTTCTTCTCTCGGAGTTCATCTGCAAGTTTGATGACCGCATTCCATGTCCTAGAAAAGGTATGAACATGGTGCCAAGTAGATTAAAGTAACAATAATTGACCTTGAACCCACCGTCTTTCTGTATTCTTCGATATCATCGATTAGGTGGATCCTACCTGCATCGTCGACAGTAACTTGATTACGAGGTCCAATACTTAATCGAGGATTATTTCCAGGACCGAAGTTCATAAGACACTTGCGAGCAGCAGAATCAGCCTGCTCGTCGAGGGTGCGTTGCATGGGAAGTTTCCCAGTTGCACCTGCCTGCAGACCCGATACAGCCGTCAAATGGGTCGAGTCTACATACATAGTGGGAGTCTCTGCCCCGGAAGGAACATATGAACCAGTAGTAGACGAGATACGGTGTTTAACATTGGGGCGTGTGACAGAGTCGGTGTGATATTGCTTGATATTGAACACGAAGGGGACAATGTCCAAGTCAAGCCAGAGCCTTGTACAAATATTGGGGCACTGAATTCACGACAGCGAATAAGATCTGATAAGGATCATGAAGCCAAGACCAACCTCGCGAAGCAGAGTCAGAGTAACACCAGCACCAAGGAACTTGCAGAGGTGCTCGATTGAGAACTTGCGGAGCATCTCAAGAACAAATAACTCGATGTTCTTTGCATTTTTGTCCGGAGTGCGTGGATCATAATCAATCTGAGCCGACGAGAAGTCGGTGCTATAGACTGAATCGTGGATCGAAACCGCAACTTCGAACTTTTTGTTATTCTCGACGACAGCTCCTGCGATACCAGCCCACATGGGCTTCAAGGGGGCAGCGGCATGAGGGAAATGTGAATATACAGATTACAGATGATTTGTAAACGTACGGTGAGACTGGAGAACGTGGAGGTGACATTGGGCTTTTGCTTTGCCGAGACAGCAGATGACAATCTGCGTCGCACGGCAGCAGAGGGGACTGAAGAAAATGGCTGAGAGAGCTGAGCCATGTGTGGAAAGATGTAAGAGGAGAAAGGTGGCCTGTCAGATTTATATTGGGACCGAGTTCTGTGGCCACAAAGGGGTGAAAATACCCAATGGGTACATCAAGAAATAGGTCTGTCCCCCCATATTTCATCCTCTATCCCATTTCTGGCATACTCTTCTCTTCTTGAGGCTGTCAAAATTCGCGCAAATTCTATCCAGGGACCAGAGAAGTCCAGTCATGTCCGACGAATCGATAACGGTTATCGACTGAGGTTCCACTTTCTGTCCTGATCTCAGTCCGCATTTAGGCAGTAGAACGTTTCATTCCACACGACTCGAAATGTTTGCCGCAACATTGAGCACTTGTACATCATGCCTCCGACGATGTTTCTTCGATGTTTCTTCCCTGTCAGGCGATAATTGATCAAAAGGAAGCACTGGCCTGGTTGTGACAAACACGTGCCTCCCTCCCGTTAATCTCTCTGCCAGGAAACACGACAAGCCGCACCATAGAATGACACAGGGCTGTCCAGAGTGTGGTGGGGTTACTACTTGGGATGATGATGTCGGTTCAGCCGTATGCACCTCCTGTGGTACTCTAACGGACTCCTCGCAATCAGTCTTGACTTCACAATATAATTTTTCCGAGGGCAAAAACCGACCCAGTAGTAGTAGTTGGGACATCGGATCAGGCAGGCGGGTCCGCTTTTCTAATTGGGCCCTAGCAGAACAAGGCAAAGAAGCAAGGGACAAACGTAACTTAGTAAGTAATTTTACCCATGATCTCAATTAACAAAGGGCTGAGTTTCTTGGTATCTAGATAGCAATGGCTGAATTTATGGACTCCCTTGCACGTTCTTTTAATGCCACTGGTTTGTCTTCCCGTGCAATGAATATTTTTCATAAAGCCAAAGAAACAATCAATTTTCGGTGGGGTCGCACCGCGAAATTAGTCGCTGGGGCATGCCTTGCCGTCGCCTTACGAGAATCAAATCGACCTGACTGCCTCCGGGATATTTCGTTCCTCTTGGATGAACCATTTCCCGCTCTCTCTCGAGCATTTATCTCCGTGACCAGTGCAACCAACATCGTTTTGAGCCGCGTCGAAACTGCATCCTATATTCCTATTCTTCATCAGCAGATGTCTTCCCTTCAGGCTTTGCCACCGTCACTCAAACAAGAATTATCTTCCATTTCCTTTCCTACAGTTGCTAAGATTGCGACCTCCCTCAGCGATATTCTGGCCCGAATCGGAACTCTGTCAACAATCAAGGGACCTTCGCCCTCTATCGCTTGTGCAATATTCATTGTCTCATTAGAATCGGAATTACGCAGTACTACCAAGCACTTGGCGCCCCTTGCCCAGGCACTGGGTAAGCGTCTCAACGTTGGGAAAGGTGCCGTCATGACTTTCTATAAGGCGATACAAGACATCCTTGCTTCCTTAGCCGAGAATGTCCCTTGGCTCGACAAATATGAGTCAAAAAACGGTCGAGCCAGGATTGCGAAGCGAAATGTCGTGGCACGCGCAACCAAAGATATCGTCGTCTTCTACAATGACACTTGGAAGCACACTAAGAAGCCTAATTTTGACATCATTTGCGAGAATGACATTCAATTCTTTGAGGATAGATCGGCTGGCGATGAAGACCGCATTCCTCCATGCAAGAAGCGCAAAACCCAGCTTGAAGTTGGCATGCAATTTCTTCTTGACCCGGTCTCAGGTCCGCTGCCAGGTTCCCATTCATCGTTTATTGGTACTGCTAAACCATTGATGCTACCACAATCTATTTCCTCTCTCTTAATTTACTGTCTCTCGGCACCCATGTCATCGCAACGACCCACGAGATTACAATTGTTAGCCACTGCACGTGGAGGAGCGGATGAGATTCCTGACAGCGAATTATTTGAAGAAAATGAAATGGAGAGCCTTTTGCGGAGTGAAGAAGAAATAAAGATGGTGGCTCATTTGTATGATTGGAATGAGGACACCGAAATGACGTCCGATTCGGAAACCGCCCTTGGCTCTGTTTCTCAGACATCAAAAAGGAGTCGGCCTGCATGTCGGGACGAATCAACGACCAAAGAAAGCTGCAAGCGCATCAATCTCGATGCCCTGGCTAGGTTCCTCAATGACGAAAATGCACAAGATGACCAACCTTTGACTGGGCTGCTGGGAGCAGGGTACGATTCTGATGTGGTCGATTCAGGTCCTGAAGGCGACTCTGGAAATGAGATGCCACATGATATCCAGCTTGTCTCATTAACATCTACTCCAAGAAAAAACACTTCTAATGAGGAACTCGTACTTGAAGACTGGCGACCAACATCTCCGGGATGTGGCACCATCATTGAAGATGACCGGTATGAAGAGGTTTACGATTGATCCTATCGATGCTTGCCGGTATAGACAGTTTATCCACCGACTACACCCAATATGGTCATTCATCTGTAGCGCAGCACATCTTATGCCTGGCTGCCAAAATTCTCTCACATTTTTGGTGCTTTCATTATCAAGGTTAGTTGATCGTTCATCAGAAGATGGAAGTTACCCGTATTCTGATATATATCTACCCTTCCTTTTGTTGAGGCACCTTAGTCCCCTTCCTCGCGTCCAAAGTCTGATGCAATCATATCGTGAGTTTCCTTTGTCACCGGGACTCTAAAAATGCGAACATTTATGTATCAGTATCAGTCGGGTTTCCCGTTCGGGCCCTCTGCAGAAATTTTCAAGGCTTGGATGGAGTTTCTGACGATATCATATACTCGAACTAGGATTCATCTGAGTCTCAAGGAGAATCGAGATACACGGTGCAAACGCGTGTTAAGCCCGTAGTATAAGAAATTCTGTAGGGATAGGCGTCTCTGCTTGAGGAAAGCTCCCTATATTTTTCTAGAATGTTGTCTGAGATTGAAACGAGTGCATGTACTTAGCGCTTCGATGTCATAAGCCTCTAGTATCTTGTATCATAAGCCTCTAGTATCTTGTATATGTCCAGGAGGTAGTCTACAAGGCCCTGGTTTTGAGATCCAATGCAAACCTAAGATATCCTTCAACCCTGACACATCATACGATGTTTGACTTGACCAGAAAATAAGCTGATGTTGACAGAGTGCTCAGGAGATAAGTCATTTGACAAATCGGAATATGCCTCATGTTTTTTCAATGTCCGCACACCTTCTATCAAGAAGCTACTTGAAACCTAATTCGTATCAATCGCCTATCTGAGAATAATAGTGTCCAGGTCATGATGAATTCTCTGTTTAATTCATAAAGTTACAAGATAACTGCCAACGGCATGCTAACAACATAGGTAGGTAAACATATGACGGTGGATACAAAGCAAGGTATACAATATAGGTATAATCACAACAAGAAATACGATGATCAAATAGTGTCGGTAAAGCTGGACACATGTGGTCTGGAAGAGGTGATGGCAGAAGCCACGACAAGAGCAGGAGCGAAAGCAATAGAATCCTTCGCAAATGGAATATTCAATCGAACAGGCAGTCCTCTCTGATACAACGAGTCCAACCGTGTCTTCCATTCAGCAGGAGCAACATGACCCGCAGGAGCATGGATATTAATCCACGCCGATTCCAAACTACATCCAGCCCCATTCACAGCTGAAGCTCCAGTACTGTGACCGGAAGCGAGTATCTTCCGCGGACACCGAGTTTCAAAGGCGACGAAAAGCGCATCGAAGGACAATTTTAGATCGACTTCTAGCTCTAGATGACATAGTTTAGGGAGAACGTCATACCGATCACTAACGTCATGTCGATGGAACAGACGGACAAGACTCGTTGCGGTATTGTCGATACCTGTCTCCTCCGGTATCTTGCTGAGGTCTAGAGTTAGATGATGGAGGGATGGAACGGAGCGTAAAAGAACCTCCAGATCGTCCCGCTGGAAGAGAATTCCGGAAGCGTCTAAGGAAAGGGGGTTGGATCGCCTGAGAAACGGGATAAGAAAAGGGATAATGGTGGATGAATGTGCACGAGAACCGAAGGTATTGTATCTAAATTTTAGAAGAGATGGGCAGTAGAGTGTTCGCAGAAGACAGAGAACTTGCTTGTTTTGAGGATCGTCCGTTACCTCAAAGGTGTGGAGTCGAGGAAGTAGGAGAGGATCTAATCGAGGAACCTGCAAGCTACTATCTTCCTCATCTCCCGCACCCTCCATGTTGCGAACACGAAGAGAACCTAGGTTAGGACTGCGCTGGAGGACAGTCACAAGGTCGCCCAATGTCATCCAGCAACTGCGAAAGCTAGAGATCCTGCTCCAGGGAAGGCGTAGACTCGTAGGATCCACCGCCCACAAGTCGATACTTTCCAACCGGGAAGCGTTCGCAAACATGTGTACCTCCATTGGGGCAAATACCGGATCAAGCTCCCCATTAATTGTTAAATGTGTAAGTTTGGCAAAGTCCACGGGGTTCCTCAACAAGTCTCCCCAACCCCCATCCAAAATTCCGAAGAACAGAGATCCGATCCGATGTGCATAGTCATTGAACAGAGTCTTGAGTATCTGTTGACACGGCTTCCAATCAGGCAACAGCTCCTCGCTATGAACCTCATCCACCAGCCTCGTATCGTCGTTATGCGTGATGTTTACTGTCACCGGCAACTCTCCCGCCATTCTGAACCAATGATTCACTCTCTGTAAATTCCCTGCACTCGTCTCAAACGTGAGATCAATCCACAGAAACGTCCAGAGCCTGGAATCGCTGGTCGAAACTTTCCGCCACTGATGGCATACTTGTCCCAACACCACAGGCGACATGCATTTACCGAATCTTTGACATTTGAGCGGTTTGAAGGTTGTGAGCTGCGGAATGTCACAGGCCCAGAGCATGATCTCTGAGAGGATCTCATTTGGGAGACAAAAAATGGGCGAAGTGCTAGTGTTGATTAGATTTTTAACTCGGGCACTAGCTTGTTTGAGCGCGTCAGCGATGTTGTCACAAACTTGGGCATGGTGCCAGAGACGCTTCTTCAAATCATGTGAGGGACAAGCGTAGGGTGTACTGGGTATGGTGAGGAAGGGATTGAGGGATTTGGGGAGCTGGTTAGTGGATTGCTCTTGCCAGGTCATCAATAGAGGATTTCCGAGGAGGAGAGTAGCAAAATTTAAGCAGAACGTCCTGAGCAGAGGAATAACAGCTGAATGGGAAAGAAAGAGGTAGCAATGTGTAGGCCTCAACTCAGCGAGGGGCCTTGTAGATATACAGACCAAGGTCACTAATGCGGTATTATGTGAACACTCTACCCGCGGGCATCAAGCAGGACTAAATTAACCTGTGTTCAAATGTGAAGGAGACGAGGGAGCCTCTCTTGTTCACCCACAGCGCGGCTATGCTTATCACTTTCTTTTGATCACTGCCCAGGTTCTGTGAAGGGTCAACGCCATCACCATCACCTTTGGTGGGAATTTATTCGGTCCCTGGAGGTGTACCACGAATCGGGGTGTGCAGTGCCAGTGAATGCTTAGCCATGTGAAGAGCGGGCGCCTTCTGATATCCCCATTCAGCGATTGCTTTTTTGCGCGGTTTGTCGAGAAGATGGCCAAGTAGCTTACAACTCGAACGGTCACAAAAAATTACGAAAGATCGTGGCCCAAAAATGCAAAAGGAACAAAGCAAATAGTCCAATGGTATGCATACTGTTGGCCAGAAGGACGATGATTCGACAACGTCAATTCTATATCGCGTTACTCCCATTCCCACTGTGTGACAATACCTCTGTGCTGTCAATACTCGTTTGTTCAGTGAAGAATTGCTTACAATGGTATTGAAAGATACGAGAAAGGAGTTGTCGAAATAATACAGTTCCAATATTGTTTTGACTCAAACTGAGTGCACTATCACATACATATATTAATTATTATCTTAGGGACTGTTAGGCCTGTGTAACCAACCAGAGCTCATGTTCTTCCTACTTGTGGTCTGTTCAGAGCTGTGCCTAAAGAATAGAAAAAGTTCAAGACAAACTCTGAACCATGGTCAGAAGTGACATAAAATGGAACACTAACTTTGCAAAGGTAATGGTGTCATGAGCAGGGATGAAAATTACCTATCAGTGAGCCAGTCAATTATTACCAGAATGGTGTCAAACTCAGAGGATAACAGAAGTTTCTCAATGAAATTTATAGAAATAGAATTCCATGGCCATTTGGGGATTGGAAGTTGCTTGAGAGATCTATATAGTTTGTAATGCTGGAGTTTGAATTGCATGCAAGTAACATAGAATTTGTAGAATTTTTGCACATCAGCTTAGAAGCTTAACTAGGAATATCTACAGTGAACAATATCAGAGAATATTGGCAATACTGTAAGTCCAGATCCACTCTACAGAGGC
>Ga0157368_1000460_pt1 | contig 19031 bp, 27 predicted proteins | sample AttbisABBM3_FD_113146 | JGI IMG/M metagenome (GOLD analysis project Ga0157368, IMG submission 113146) | Fungus gardens microbial communities from leaf cutter ant in Botucatu, State of São Paulo, Brazil - Atta bisphaerica ABBM3 | ecosystem: Host-associated > Fungi > Mycelium > Unclassified ...
CAGAGATACTTCTCCTCTTCTGTAATCCTTATGGTACGCTCCAATATTTTTGCTGAGCATTCTCAGAGATTAATATCTGCACTAGAATTCGCAAAAGTATCGTGTAGAACGTGACACCTTCGGTGACCTTCAGGTTCCTGCCGATCGCTATTGGGGTGCTCAGACTCAGAGGTGAGGGGGGATGAGGCAAAATGCGGCCTACTTAAGTGATCTGTGGGCAGGTCTCTCCAAAATTTCGATATTGGCGGTCCGACTGAGCGCCTGCCTCCCCCTCTCATCAAAGCTTTCGGCATCATCAAGAAGGCTGCAGCCAGAGTCAATACTGAGTATGGTTTAGATCCTAAAATTGCGGGAGCTATACAGCAGGCCGCCGATGATGTGAGCATTAACTCGTCGCTCGTGAGGTTCGAGCGTCCTGAATGGTTTTTTTTCAGGTTATTTCTGGAAAACTGCTCGACCATTTTCCATTGGTTGTTTTCCAGACTGGAAGTGGTACTCAGAGCAACATGAATGCCAACGAGGTGGGTTCGTGCCAGGGGTTATGGGCGTTTTTGGAGGACTGACTATCAGTTGGAAGGTGATTTCCAACCGAGCCATTGAAATCCTTGGGGGAGAACTTGGTTCCAAGACGCCCGTGCATCCCAATGATCATGTCAACCGAAGCCAAAGCAGTAATGACACGTACGTTTGTGTCCCACAACTTTAGGCGTCAGCTCATTGGTGTTCAGGTTCCCCACCGCAATGCACATTGCTGCCGTTGACGAATTCAGCAACCGCCTCATCCCTGCTCTGACGAACCTTCGCAGTGCTCTTGCCGCCAAGGCAATGGCCTTTGACAAAATCATCAAGATTGGTCGTACTCACTTGCAGGTACATCTGATTTATCACTTATCTCGATAGTGTGGGTGATACTAAATGAACTCAGGATGCTACACCGTTAACTCTCGGACAAGAGTTTAGCGGATACGTGCAGCAACTCTCGAACGGCATTGAACGTGCTCAGGGCGTTCTGCCTCGACTCAGTTTGCTGGCTCAAGGCGGCACTGCTGTTGGAACAGTTCGTGTCATCTTCATAACTGATATTTCCATTTTCTGATGCAGTTGCGTCACAGGGTCTAAATACCAAAAAAGGATTCGACATCAAGTTTGCTTCAGAGGTTTCCAAGCTGACTGGACTCGAGTTCAAGACGGCCCCAAACAAGGCAAGCGATTTGTCAGGATGATTTGACACAGATGACAAGAATGATAAGTCTAGTTTGAGGCTTTGGCTGCTCACGACGCGCTCGTAGAGGCCCATGGTGCTCTGAACGTGATCGCCTGTTCGCTGATGAAAATTGCCAACGACATTCGATACTTGGCGTCTGGACCCCGATGTGGTCTGGGAGAATTGAGCCTGCCTGAAAACGAACCCGGAAGTAGTATCATGCCTGGCAAGGTGAATCCCACGCAATGCGAGGCATTGACGATGGTTGCAGCACAGGTGATGGGGAACCAGACTGTGGTCAGTGTTGCAGGAGCCAGTGGACAATTTGAGGTTGGGATATTTATTAACCATGGTGGCAGAACCAGAAGACTCATTCATATTCATCTTAGCTCAATGTGTTCAAGCCTGTGATCATTAAGAATGTGCTACAAAGCATCCGTCTCATCAGTGATGGTAAGTGACAGCTAGAGGTTGTGTGAACGAATACTGAACGGTGATCCGTGGCCAGGGGTGCGGTCGTTCACGAAAAACTGTGTTGTGGGGATTGAGGCCAATGAGAAGCGTATCAACTCGTTGTTGAACGAATCTCTAATGCTTGCGACGATTCTGAACAGCCATCTTGGCTACGACAGTGAGTAGAGCGAGGTGTGGCAATGGCGGCTCTGATATTGTTTTTTCTGTGCAGATGTTGCCAAATGTGCAAAGAAAGCACACAAGGAGGGCACGACGCTGAAAGAGGCGACGGTGGCCTTGGGGCTGTTGACGGCGGGAGAGTTTGACGAGAAGGTGCGACCTGAGCTGATGCTGTACCCTGACGAGGAGTAGTACCAAGTACCAGTAGCAGAAGTAGTCATAATATGAGAGAGTGATCAACGCCTGGCGACTTACCAAATTAGTCGTCGCAGAGATATTAAATATCTGAGTGCCATCTCGCTGTCGTGGCTGCCCTGCATCCCACGAGCTTTCTTTCCCGCACATGTCTCTCTCCCGCATCCTCAACGACGATCCTCTTCCCTTCCCGCCCTCCCGCCATCACCCCGAGCCCGACACCGTCCACCTCTCCGCCGCCCTCTACCCCCAAGCTGTCCCCCGTGAATGGCCTCGCGAAACAGGCCCTCCTGGTCACGACGTCTATCCAGACCACCAGCACCCCAGATACATGTCTCCGGACAACCCAGACTCCCTTACCCGCAAGCGCAGGAAGAATGCTAATGACGATTCTTCCTATTCCACGACCCCACGACGCGTAAGTCGCCCCTTATTCCTTCTACCTGCTTTTCTCACTCTGGCGCATCCCTAGGTCCCTCCTCGAAAAAGCTCCAAACGTGCAAAGCAGATGCCAGCCTCTGAGGACACTGATCCGAGTTCCAACCACCATGACGTAGAGCTTGCGGATGACCGTCAACCCGTTTCCTCAGACCTTGATGACTGCGGAGACCTCTGGAACGATGATCTTGAGCTGTACAAGCGGTACACCATGAAGCACCAACAGCAGCTCGATAAATGGTTTGAAACGAGCATCATAGTACGTGCCCTTTCTTTTTCCCTCTCTTTTTCCCTTGTTCTAACAAAAGTATCTCACAGGATCAGAATGCTATGACTGCCCAGCGTCTGTCTCATCACTACACGGGACGTATAGCTAATATTCCACTTCCACCACCCTCTCCAGTCCCCGACATTCTTATCGATCCCAGTATAGATCCTCGCCGTGGGTTCTCACCCTCTGAAAATGGTCACGATGAAGAGCAAGGTCGTATCAGAGAAGAACGCCGTCGCCGCCTCGATGCCGAAGATGCTGCTCTTGAGTTAGAACGTTTTGTTTACGAGGATAGCGATCCTGTCTTTGACGATGCCATCTCTGTCCCATCCAAGGGAAAAGGCAAGGAAGCATCCAAACGTCCTATCCTGTCTGCAGATTCCGATTCCGGGAGTGACCTAGAAGTTCCTAGAAAAGGCGAGTTACGTGGACCTACCCACAAGAAACGCAAGATTGATCAAGATGCTGCGGGTGTCGCTGATGACTTGGAAAAGTCGGTAGTGAATGCTCCTCTCATGCTCAAAGTTCCTGGCTCCAGGCCCAAAGGCAACGAAGAACAGATCAGAGAACCTACACCCGACAGTGTGTCTGCCACTCCTAAAGGTGGGAAAAAGAAGGCTGGCCCGAAGAAGAAACTTGGTCTTAGGCTTGAGGCAGAAATTGCTTCTCGTGCCCCCTCTGTAGCTGGAGATGCTACTCCAGCCTATTCCCGCCCTGTATCACCTGCTCCTACCATGTCTTCCGTTGTTTACGAACTCGATGAGCCCATTCCACCTTTGGAGAAGGCACAGAGGACGGATGACGCTTCTATGTTGAAACGTGTGAAGACCCTGGAAGAAGCGCAACGCAAGGTCTGGACCGGCATTGCCAAGCGTGACGTTTCCAAGGTCATTAAAGTCATTTTTCAGTGCCAGTTTGAGATTTTCACGCTTTTGTAGGTTTATCGGTTCATGCTTTCGGGATATCAAGCCCGGCAGGCGCAGCTCGAGCGTACGGCTCGGACGGCTTCTATACAAGCCCGCAAGCCTTACACCAAGCAGCCGAAAGCGCAGAGGGATTTGCAAGCCAAGGCCAAACGTCTTGCGCGTGAAATGCAAACGTTATGGAAGAAAAATGAAAAGGAGGAACGTGATGTTCGGAAGCGCGAGCAGAAAGAGGCAATGGATCGCCTGAAGATTGAGGAGGAAAAGCGGGAAGCTGCTAGACAAGCTCGTAAACTGGAATTTTTGATCAGTCAGACCGAGCTATATAGTCACTTTGTAGGTAACAAACTGAAGAGTGAGTTTACGATCCTATTCTTTTGACAGATAGGTATTGAAGCGTATTTCTAGCTATGGAATTAGAGGGAGAAGGAGAACAGTTGCCACTTCCTGCTGGCGCAAATGTACCTGATGGCGATGATATTCTACCTGAAATAAATTTTGATGATGGTGAGCAAACTTCAATCTCTTGTCTTGCCTCTTATTCATACTCTTCTCAGAGGATCAAACCAACCTCCACCGTCATGCTAGGGCCAACGCTCAAGAGGCTATCGCTCTCGCCAGGGCCCGAGCTCAAGAGTTTGATGATCAGGCTGTGTTGGGCAGAAAGACTAAAGAAGCCTTGGAACTTTCCAAGGGTCGATCGCAAGTACAAGAAGAGGAAGAAATCGTACAAATTGCATCTGAGTCACCATCCGTTCCTTTGGATCGTGTGTTCTTCAATTTCAGTTACCATCGTCCTGTCATCTCACCTATCTCCTAGTGGACTCTGATGAGCTGAATTTCCAAAACCCGACTTCACTGAGCACCACACTAACAATTGGTCAGCCCAAGATGCTGATGGCTCAGCTCAAAGAATACCAACTTAAAGGTTTGAATTGGCTGGCAACCTTGTATGAACAAGGCATAAACGGTATCCTCGCTGATGAAATGGGACTCGGAAAGGTACATACCTTCCATTTTGTGTACTTGGTCTCAGATATTTATCTCGTCATTTCAGACTGTACAATCAATCTCATTGCTCGCATATCTGGCTGAGACCCATGACATATGGGGCCCTTTCCTTGTTGTTGCGCCAGCGTCGACACTGCATAATTGGCAACAGGAGATTACCCGCTTCGTACCCAGGTTGAAAGCTCTTCCGTACTGGGGAAACGCCAAGGACCGGACGACACTCAGAAAATTCTGGAGCAAGAAAGAGATTAGCTATGATCAGGATGCACCTTTCCACGTCTTGATCACAAGCTACCAGCTGGTACGTAAGAAATTGCATATCTACCTGGGCGTCGCTGATTTTTTTTTGTCAAGGTCACCCAAGATCAACAGTACTTCCAGAGAGTCAGGTGGCAATACATGATCCTTGATGAGGCCCAGAACATCAAAAACTCTTCCAGTGTCCGCTGGAAAACGCTTCTTGGATTCCACTGTAGAAATCGTCTGCTTTTAACCGGTACCCCCATCCAAAATTCAATGCAAGGTAAATCGTCTGAAAGGCTAGGTTTATCCCTACTTACCGACGTTTAGAACTGTGGGCATTACTGCACTTCATTATGCCAAGCCTCTTTGATTCCCATGATGAATTCAACGAATGGTTCTCCAAGGATATCGAGAATGCGGCGGAGAACAAAGGGAGCAAGCTCAATGAACACCAGTTACGGAGGTTGCACATGATCCTGAAGCCGTTCATGCTTCGACGTGTCAAACGACATGTGCAGAATGAGCTTAGCGAAAAGGTTCATTGTCTCAACAAAAGTGTACCAACTGTACTAATAACGCTTCCATAGATCGAGAAAGATGTATTCGTTGATCTCAGTGCCCGCCAGCGAGCCCTCTATTCTGCTTTGCTAGCAAATGTTTCCATCACAGACCTTCTTGAGAAGGCGAAAAATATTGGTGATGCAGATTCTGCTCGTTCGCTCATGAACCTTGTCATGCAGTTCCGCAAGGTCTGCAATCATCCCGAGCTGTTTGAGCGTGCAGATGTCGTCGCTCCCTTTTCATTTTCCAATTTTGGCCGTTCTAGAAACCTCACCCGAGAAGGGGATTTCCTGGACCTCCCTTACTCGGTCCGAAATCCAATCCAAGTGTCCATCCCAACACTTTTCTATCGAGATGGTGGTTTAGTTGATGTTCCTTGCCCAACCGACGATCTTAAGAACACTAGTGTTATCAACAAATTGTGTAACATCTGGTCAACAGATTGGATCCATCGTTCTATTTACGACTCAGGTAAGCTCTTTCTTCACCCCCAATCATACATACTAATGTTGATCTCTTCGCCACAGATAGCCCATCGTTTTCATTTTTACGTTTTCTTGACATTTCTCCCTCAGAGGCTCATTCCTTACATACGTCCCCACTCATCACGAGGAGTTTGCATGTTATAGAAGAGGAGGCACAACTACGCGAGGTGTCTTCGTATGCCCTGGATTCTGGATTCGCTGTTTACAGTAGTCGAGACCTTCGTATCCTGGAACGACCGCCCATGGGTTGTTTTGATACAGCTGAGGGGCTACCTCAGTTGAACAACATCACTCTTACAAAATGGAACGAGACATGTCTATCTAGAGCCACGATGCAGTGGTTCATCCCGCCCGTTGTTGCACCACTCATCAGCATGTACTGTTCAGATCGCTCTTGTTTAGAACGGCAAGACCGTCTATTGGAAGGTCCACTTGAAACATTTGCTTTTTATGGCTTACCTCCCTTTTATCGTGACTCGATGGAGGCATGTGCAAGATACCAGTATCTTATTCCTACCCTTCCCCTCGTTGGATTGGTTGGTACCTCCTCCCAAAACCAGATTCCTGGACCAAAGATGCAAGTGCCGGAGGCCAAGCGGCTGATCTATGATTCTGCAAAGCTTGCTCGCCTCGACACTCTGCTCCATGAGCTCAAGGAAGGCGGCCATCGGGTCTTGGTGTATTTCCAGATGACTAGGATGATGGATTTAATGGAGGAATATCTGGTTTACCGCCAATACAAATATTTGCGCTTAGATGGCTCGTCTAAAATTGAGGATCGTCGAGATATGGTGATTGATTGGCAAACAAGGTGAGTTCCGCGCTTTCATGCTTACCTTGCGACTAACATGCCGCTAAGGCCAGAAATATTCGTATTCCTTCTGAGCACACGTGCAGGAGGTTTGGGTATCAATTTAACCGCTGCCGATACCGTCATTTTTTATGATCATGACTGGAACCCGTCTAACGATGCTCAAGCTATGGACCGTGCTCACCGACTCGGTCAAACACGTCAAGTCACGGTATATCGTTTGGTCACTAAAGGCACCATCGATGAACGTATTGTCCAGTTGGCGCGCGTTAAGAAAGACGTGAGTGTCCTGAGAACTTTAGTCAATTCTTTGATGACACTTTTTGAACAGGTCCAAGACATCGTTGTCGGCACCAAGACTTTCCAAGATATGGCAAAACCTAGCGAGATCGTCCAACTCTTGCTCAATGACGAGCAACTTGCCAATCTTGATACCAATAATCTGCCCTCGAATCATATGAGTGCCAAGGCTGTAGAAGGCACCGTGCGAGATCTATGGAATGAGGAGGGGGATGATTTCTTTGGGCACTCTGGTCCCTCTGTCGATGCTGAACAGAATGATGAGGACTCCGGAACCGCAGTGGCCCAGACTACGAAAGGAAAGAAGCGAAAAACGGGACCTGTTCCCAGTCGTAGCCGGAAAGTCGGCATTAGAAAGAAGGAATCAGTGGCCTCTATGACAGTCATCGATGGGGTGACATCTAATCCATGAACATGATATGAGCTTTGTGTTTAGTGCTTTTGTAGATCTATCACTTTTTATAGTAAAACTGTATAATACACCGTCCCTATGTCTCTATGATATTGATATGGATCGTTGATGTTGTTTGCATAGCTTCATTTTGTTCTTAATGTCGGTGGTAGCCCAGTAAATGCCCAGTCAATAGAAGTGAAGTGCGAGTGAGATGCTTTTTCGCAAGTGTGTGGGAATATCGACTTTTCATATCAAACTTGGATCTCAAAAGACCTTGCCAGTATTTATCTCTTTTGCAGATCTCATGCTAAACATCATCATTACCTTTGCCCACTTCAGTCATCACCTAACCAAACATTTGAAATATCTGGCGTTCTGAACATTGCGATACTGTGCACCATTCTCACTAGCATATCCGAACCAACGTATCACCTGTAAGAGACTCGGTTAAACACCTTTCCCTCAATCGGAGTAAATGGCGAAGAAGAAAAAGACGCAGCTCAAGTCTGTGGCTCGAGGCTTTGCTACTGTATCGGTACCCAAAAAAGTCGCACCAACAGAGCCTGAGGAGGAAGGCACTATTCTGAACCCGACAACGCACGGGATTGAAACAAATGAAGAAAAAAGACTCGGGCAGGACAATTCTGTTGGCCAAAATGTCGTTTCTACAAAAGATTTAGATCTTGTGAAAGTAGGGGATCAATTTTTGCAGGCATTGGTGGACCGACTTCAGGAAAAGACGGAGAAGGAGATTGTCAGGTGAGCAACAATAACATCTTATCGATAGTAGTTGACTCATTCATGGCTTTCCTAGGACTACCAAGGTTTGTTCGCGCCAGGCCAGAGAACATTGGTAAACTGACCGTGTATATTTAGAGCATTGAAACGGATCGTAGCTTGTCAAAGACTCTTTCTCGACTGGAATTGGATATTGACCTTGTAGATCAAACGCTTGATTTGGTCAAGGAAGCACTGTGCTTTCAAGAAGGCATACCCGATTTCGTTTGTTATTTATTTTCAACTCTGACTTTCCATCGTAGGGCGGAAGACCCTAGATGAAACAGAAGACAAGGCCATCGCTCGCCTAGGAGTAACTTATGGTGTCTTGAGAAGATTAGGTTTTTCTGAAGAACGTGTAGAAGAATGCTTACGTGCTATCAGTGGTGTTGACCTTGAAGAGGCTTGTGATTGGGTTCGTGATCATCTTTTCGACTGTTATGGTAATGTTAACCCCTGCGTCCAGCTTTACACAGTATGTGACGAGCAGGAGATTCCAGTCAACGGCAAGAATGAATTTTAATACTTTCCGCATTCCCCTGACATCAAAATTCAGATGGTTCTGATACACGGGAATTGAAAATGCCTCGAACTCCACTCAGAAAGATATCGCAGCCACCAGAGACGCCCCACACGCCAGCGCAATTTCTGGCAACAACTGTGACGATCCCCGAACTTGATGCAAGAACCTCTGCTTCCCGACCCTTTCCTAGCAGAAGCTCCCTGAAATCATCGAAGTCTGAAACTCACGGCAATGGCACTATTCCAAATCTCTGTGATTCGTCAGACGAAGAGGATCCAACTATTGGATACGTCCGTCTAAAGCTCCAGCTCGATCATATGCTGGCTAATCGAGCCGAATTTCCTCACGCCCGGATTGAGGAGATGCGTGCACGACTTGACAAGTGCAGAAGTGATTTCCTGTTCATTGAACATGAAGCAGAGTCTATATATCAGAAGGAACAGAGGAAAGCCCTACTTGAGCGATTACGTGGGTCTGGATCACCTTCCCCGTTACCTGCTCTTGGACCGAGAGAACTTGAGAAGACTTCTACAAATGCTCAGAATCTCCCTCTATCAATTCTTTCTAGTCCTTCCAGCTCAGATGTCTTCGACGATGTCCACAGCGATGGATCCGAAGGTGGATTATTTGGTCTACTCGAAGGACTGCCTGCGACGGAGATGACTAATGACAGTGTTATCATAACTTTAAGGGAAATGGCGCTGCCAAAGCACTGGCCAGGACCAACGCCAAAGATTTTGCTTCAAGAAACTGTCTTAAGGCTGGATCGATATGCTGTAATCACTTATAACCTCATTTCTGGATCAAGTCGTATCAAGCGAGTATCTCTCACAATTCGTTGGGATGGCACGAAGTCGGACATTTGGGCGATGAACGATGTGGCCTGCCCTGATCAGATCCAGGCGGAACATTACATCGCTTTAACTGTCTTGCATGCCCTGACATTCCCTCGGTCAGAAGGATTTGCAAGCAGCTTCAGCGGCTCGAATGGTCCAACGTTCTTCAGGCTCCTTCCACCTTCGTTCCGTGATCTATGGGATGAATTGGAAGACGCCAGAAAATTACAGGAGCATTCGACGAACCGCCAGGTCTGGGCTAAATTGCGTTCAATTATTGAGCCCAAGATTGATCCAAACAAGAAGGTCTGCAAATTATTTGTTAGGTCATATTCACGGAGATAAACTTCATCCGCCAGGCTCTTGGGAAGCAATCAAAAAGCACGCTTGACAAGGAAGAGCTTCCTACGTCACCTAGTCAATCACGGAATACAGAGGCTACATCCCAGCAGCTCGTTGCTCTCTATCGGGCATTGCGGGATAGTGCTAGTTACCAAGAAATGCTTGTCAGTCATAACAATATGATTACTTGGATCGAAACTCATGTTTGAACCACTTCAGCCCCAACGTCAGAACCTGCCCATTGCCCAATATCGTGAACAAATCATGGAAATACTGGAGCACCACCAAGTCTTAGTTTTGAGTGGAGAAACAGGATGGTAAACATTCATGGACTAACGCTTGGTACCACCTAATCGTACTCAAAATAGTGGGAAATCGACTCAAGTACCAAGTTTCATCCTAGAGGATCAGCTGTCGAAAGGAAAACCATGCAGAATCTATTGTACCGAACCCAGGCGCATCTCAGCGATGTCTCTTGCTCAACGTGAGCCCGCTAATGTGATAGAAGGAACCGGTGACTCAATATGTATTAGGTGTTTCTCGTGAACTTGGGGAGTCGGCAAACGCCGTTGGAACAATCAATTCATTGGTGGGTTATGCAATTAGGTTAGAGAGCAATATTACTCGAAACACTCGCCTGGCATATGTCACAAATGGGATTGCTCTTCGCATGCTTGAAGGCGGCACGGGGCAAGGGGACGGAAAGGCCTTCGACGAACTCACTGTATGTCAATTTTCTACCTTGGTTAACTTCCTCGAAAAAGACTAACAGGGACCCAGCACATCATAATAGATGAGGTGATACTTGATATTCGTCCGGACAGGCATGTTGTTAACTTTTTTAACAGGTCCACGAGCGGACCATAGAATCGGATTTCCTTCTCATCGTGCTGAAAAGCCTCCTGGAGCAACGTTCAGATCTCAAGTTAGTTCTTCTGTCGTTATTCTTTAGAAGTGTTCTTTTGACTGTACTTCAGGGTCATACTTATGTCCGCCACCGTTGACGCAGAAAAAATTTCTGCTTACTTCGGAAGCTGTCCGATCTTGCACGTGCCAGGACGTACATTCCCTGTTGATATACGATATCTGGAGGATGCAGTGGAGTACACGAAATGGTCTATCACAGAAAATTCGCCTTATGCTCGACGCCGTGAGCCCATTGTCTCGAACTGTCGTCGGCTTCCACTTAATTTGACTCGCTCAGATCACGATAAATTCTACCGCGGGAAGAAGCAATCTGAGTGGATAGAAGAAACTGCTGTAGCAGACGATGAAGATGAAGACGAGGTGGATACAAAAGATATCAAACTAGAAAGGCGTTATTCTCCGGAGACTGTCGCTACGCTCAATATTTTTGATGAGAGATTCATACCTTATGAGCTCATCATTCGCATATTGGAAAAACTGTGCTTCGAGGATCCCAAGTATCATCCCTACTCGGCGGCGATTCTCATCTTCGTCCCTGGTATCGGAGAGATACGTCGAATCAATGATATGTTGAACGAACATCGCGAATTTGGGTCAGAAGAAATGTTCCGTATTTACCCTCTACATTCTACCCTATCTAGCGAAAACCAAAATTCGATGTTCGAGATACCTCCCCTCGGTGTCAGAAAGATTGTGATTGGTTCGTTTTTAGCTTCTCTTTCGTGGGCATGGTCTGATCGATCGAATTAGCAACTAATATTGCGGAAACTGGTATCACCATACCCGACATAACCTGTGTAATTGATACTGGCAAGCACCGGGAAATGAGGCTAGTCAAGGGTATCCTTAATATTACGACTTACTGAATGTGGCCTCAGGTTTGATGAGAAACGCCAAATCAGCCGTCTGGTTGAAACATTCGTTGCAAAGAGCAATGCTACTCAACGCAGAGGTCGTGCTGGTCGCGTGCAGCAGGGGCTGTGTTTCCATCTCTTCACGAAAATTCGGCACGATAACCAGGTAAGACCCTAAGTAGGCCCGGCCATGGAAAACTAACAAATGACTAGATGGCTGAAAATCCTCTGCCCGAAATGATGCGTTTGAGTCTTTCAGATTTGGCACTCAGGATTAAGATCATGCGAGTCAACCTGGGAACATCTATTGAGGATGTCCTCTCTCGAGCCTTGGATCCCCCGGTTGCAATCAACGTTCAGCGGGCCATAGCAATGCTTGTGGAGGTGTGTAATCATTAATTTATGCCCCTCAAGGCTCAACGTTTCAGCAGGTTCGCGCACTTACGCCTGCAGAGGATATCACACCAATGGGTAGACTTCTCAGTAAACTACCTACTGACGTCCACCTAGGGAAATTCCTCCTTATTGCAGCGCTTTTCTGTTGCCTCGATCCTGCTCTCACTATCGCTGCGGCACTTAATTCTAAATCACCTTTCTTGTCCCCTCTCGGCTTAGAAGCAGAGGCTGAACGTGCCAAAGCCACCTTCAGATCAGGTATCTCCTTCACATCTTACTGTTCCCTCTACATGTGCCGACTGTTGCAATAGGTGATTCTGACTTCTTAACAATCCACAACGCTTTTAGCAGCTGGCGCAAAGCCTCTGCAAACGGGAGCTTCGTTTATAAATTCTGCCGCACAAATTATATCAGTCATCAAGTGAGGTTTCATTTCTACTGAAATCAAAGTCACTAATGGAACACGAATAGAACATGCAACAGATTGAAGAGTTGCGGCAGCAATTTCTTGGATACTTGATTGATTCCGCTTTCATTCGAGTTAACAAGTCTATGATAAGAGAACTCAACCGGTAACGCCGAAAACTGTTTTTAACGAGATTACAGTTTTGGACTGATCTCATTATATAGAGCTCGGTGGAATCGGGGCAAATCCAGATGCGTCGTCATACCAGCCGAATTCGATGTCAATTCATCCAATCCAGCCATCGTCAATGCCTCTTTAGTGGCTGGTCTATATCCTAAAGTCCTTGCCCTCAACACTGTCAAAAACGAATTGAGGACGATCACGAACAATCAAACCGTCTGGATGCACCCCTCATCAATCAACTTCAACCGAAAACTCTCAGATACGGGCTGCAGCCACTTCAGCTATTTTACCCTCATGTATGAAATTGCCCTTACTCTGTTCGTGCCTTGTGACATCTTTGAACATAACTCTGTAGGCATTCCAAGAAATTGTATGCTTGGGAAATCGGTCCTGTTGATGACCTCGCAATGCTTCTCCTTTGTGGGGACAGTGAATTCAAGGTATTTTCTGTGATCTGGAACTGATGAAAACTTATACTCCACTCAACCATATGTAGCCAATTGCCGATATCGCCACAATTGATCGCAACAAAGTCAGATTTAACATTCCACCGAAATCAAATGTTGCCTTGAAGTACCTTCGTGAATCTAGGCAACATCCTGGCGTTACACTTCCGTGGCCGACCACTAAGCCAGGTTCAATCTCGTTGGAAGGATGTTTGTATGACAGTGTTGGCTAAGTCGAAATTCCAGGAAGATGATGCAAGCAGGATTGAATTGCAGGTGTCATGATATGATATATCGAATAATGGATCAGATGTATCAAAAAGTAAAACCCGGAGGATGGTTACTAATAGCATGCACTAATGGCCTGATTGCTCAATCCTCTTCTTCCTCGTCACCTGCACTGCTGGAAAATCACCTTAGAAGTGTAGGAGATAATGATTACAAAACCTTACGCGATATTGTAGAAACGGAGCTCATAGCCACCTTTTGATGAGGCAACAACCCTGATACAAGATGAACACCTAGCAGAAACAAGAAAGAAAGCTCACTCCGCACCGGATCCAGTCACGAAGTCCATTCTTGCTCAGACACCTTTTTATCAAGTACTTGATGTAACGTTTGGAGAGAGGAATTTGAGACTGGACAGTGATTGTGGTGTTACCTAGCCAAAGGTCAGACGCACTAAAAACCAGGTATCAACTGGGGAGTTACCATCACGAACGACCTTGATGTTGTCTCCAAGTTGTCCAGTTTTTCCTTCTACCTTGATGTTTTCACGAAGGAACTTTTCAAGAGTGGCAGAGTCAAGAATTCGATCCTTGGCAGGCTTGGAAACATCGATGGAGTACTTTACAACAGGAGCTTTGGAAGCAGGGGCCCGGGGCTGAAGAGAAGCCGGTGTAAGCCTACTGAGAAGGGAACTCAGCAAAGCGATACCGGGGAACTGACCATGGCGAAAGTTCTTGAGGATCGAGTGTAGATTGTGGATGCCGCAACTGAGTTTAGTGTGAACTATACAGGTGACAATAAGGTTCAATCACGGGAATTGCCGAAAACCGGATCTGACACGGACACCGGCAACCATTTCCTGCAAATGGCTCCAGCCTTGTCGAATGGGCAAGTGGCCTCGACACAGATTCTGGGAGATTATGCAATCAAGTCCGAGAACACTGCTCCACAACTCGATACCTCACAGTGGCCTCTGTTGCTCAAAAACTATGACAAACTCCTTGTTAGATCGTCCCATTTCACACCCATCCCTTCTGGCTGCAGTCCGCTCAAACGCGACATCACCAACTACATCAAGTGTGTCCTATGTCTTGCAATCAGCCAGTAATTCCCAAGCTGACTGTGTTCAGGTCAGGCGTTATCAACCTCGACAAGCCATCTAATCCCTCCTCTCATGAGGTCGTCGCTTGGCTGAGGCGCATTCTGCGAGTTGAAAAAACTGGACACAGTGGTACACTTGATCCTAAAGTTACCGGCTGTCTAATTGTATGCATTGATCGAGCAACTCGTTTGGTCAAGTCGCAGCAGGGTGCAGGTACGGAACGTTGTTCATTTGTATTAATCAATATTTTGAAGGTTCTCCAGGAAAAGAGTACGTCTGTGTGCTGCGCCTCCATGCTCCCCTTCCCAACCCAGCTGCTCTTCCTCGTGCTTTACAAACCCTTACCGGTGCACTCTTTCAGCGACCTCCTCTGATTTCTGCTGTGAAACGTCAGCTTCGTATACGAACAATCCATGAGTCGCGACTCTTTGAGTACGATGAAAAACGTAATCTTGCTGTTTTCTGGGTGTCCTGTGAAGCTGGCACATATATCAGAACCCTTTGTGTGCATCTTGGACTCCTAATCGGTGTTGGCGGCCATATGCAAGAGTTACGCCGAGTAAGGAGTGGTGCTATGTCAGAGAATGATGACATTGTTACTATGCATGACGTCCTTGATGCACAGTGGATGTATGACAATACTCGTGATGGTGAGTTCCATCTGCCATAGCATACCTGTTGTTTGATTATGCCGTAGAATCGTACCTTCGAAGAGCCATCAGACCCTTGGAGAGTCTCCTTGTGAGTTATAAGCGTATCGTCGTCAAGGATAGTGCGGTCAATGCAGTATGCTATGGTGCCAAACTCATGATTCCCGGTCTACTACGCTATGAGGCTGACATTTCCTTGAACGAGGAAGTAGTTCTGATGACTACAAAAGGTGTGCAAGCTCATGCTGTGCTTTCATCAGGAGTACTCAGCTTTTTGAATAGGTGAAGCAATTGCTCTCGCGATTGCCCAGATGTCCACTGTTGAATTGGCGACATGTGACCACGGTGTTGTTGCCAAAGTCAAACGATGTATCATGGAGCGTGATACCTACCCTAGGCGATGGGGTCTTGGACCTGTTGCATTGCAGAAGAAGAAAATGGTCAAGGAAGGCAAGCTTGGTAAACATGGAGAAAAACTCGAGGGTGTCACTCCAACCGATTGGAGTAAAGATTATGTTGACTACAGCCGGGATGAATCAAAGTCTGCTGCATTAGTATCAACCTCTATAGCCACTGAGACCACTTCTATGGTTCCCACCACTGCCCTTCTTATCAAAAAGGAGGGTGAGACAAAAGAGGGCGAGATAAAGAAGGAGAAGAAGAGGAAGAGAAAGTCTGAGGTGCCTGAGATAGAAGAAACAGTTGAGGATCCCGACAAGGCCGATAAGAAGAAACGTAAGGAAAAGAAGGAGAAAGAGAAAGAGAAAGAGGCAATGGATATGGATCATCCAGAATCAGAAGAAGCACGCCGTGAGAGGAAGAGGTTGAAGAAAGAGAAAAAGGCTAGGGAATCTATGGGGGGTGCATGAGTTGGGAACACAACGATTATTGCCTGCTTTCAGTTATCGTTATCTTGTTTGTTGTCTTGACCCGCTTTCTTCCCCCATAAACTTTAGTTTATTAACCGTACACATTGACATGAAATAACATCGATAGATATCATGGACCAAATGGTCGTCAAGACCATAGCTTTGAAATGCCATGAAAATAAGAAAGCGTTCTATGGTACTGAGGCAAGGGCAAAGATAACGATGATGGTAGCTAATGCCACCGATGCGAACTGAAGTAACTGAACTAGACAGGCCGACAGCAGTACCGCTCAAGGCTTTCGCAACATTTGCTTGTCTCAATGGAATTGGTGGTACTATAAATAATGTTGGTGCACTGAAGCAGACTACTTACAAGACCATTCTAGCACTATAATGGCTGCTTGTGTTGAGTTGGATTGACGGCACTGGATGCAATATGAACCAAGAAATCCTAGGTCGCGATACAGCAGTGACATACATAAACCCAGACAGGAGGAGTTGTACCATTTCCATGTGGGAAATGTGGTGGCGTTGTCGGCCACGGGTTGACTTTTACATCCATCAGTCTATCTTCATCAACGCAGGAATACTGACAAGCCAGAATCGAACCCAAGAGTACGATGTGCATTCAGACGACGACAAGGGTCATTAAATGAGGACTACATAACAGTGTGATTTTTTCTGTTAGCTGAAAGGGAGAAATTTGAATGTGAGTAGTTCAATGTATTGAAGCCTACAATTAGAAGACAATAACATCACGAGGTTGAGCCTGAATGTGGAGAGGATCAAATGCAAGAACGCCGGATTCGCCAATCTTGACTACGTGAACTTGTCCTTCAGTAGAGGGAGGAGTTGAATTTGGAGACCAGGGAAGAGAATTGTAAGTCATAGTCCAGACTTAACTTTCGACGGTATTTATTTGAGTAACAGGAGTACAGCAGAGACAGCAGGAGAAGTATAATCCCACAGGTAGCAGTTGAGCTGCATCAGATCCCATAGCGGCTTGTTCGAAATCCAGTAAACGAATTGGGGGAACCATCTGAACCACAGTTCACGGCCAACACCATTCCTACTCTGGAATGACTGACAGATTGTATCTGTCTGCAAAAGACCCAGATAGGTTGAGTCTATTAAAATGAATCGACTCGAGCATATCAAGGAGGCGATAGAATACAGACGTCCTGGCACGATTATATTATGCGTGGGAAAATTGTCCGGCATGCTAGTTTCTTCATTAATTGAAGGACTCCACAATCCCGAGTTGAAATCTGTTGCGCGAGGAACACATGTGCGGCTACATTAATAGAGCTCAGTCTTCATAGCACAAATTTGCATATACCTAGATTAATAGAGCTAGGTACAAGTCAGATAAGAGAAGAAAACACACATAAAGCTATTTTATACTCACCTCAGTTTCGTAGCACGAAACTGAGGTGAGATCTGTGTGGCGTGAAAGAGATATACAGTCCATCATTATGTAAGAAAAGATATGTCCAGAAGGAAAGAATGTGAGGGAATGTGAAGCGAGATACACGAGAAACAGACGACCAACAACAGAATCCCCCATCCTTGACGCTACAGGGATTTTTGAAGTGTGGCCGAGTGACCGCATGATTCTTGGAGATGAAATGAGATACAACTTGATCGCCAGGTGGAGGGAAGCTCTCAGAACTTGATCCAAACGTAAGTATGAACTCACGATGGCCTCGAGGGGGGTAAGGTGCAATTCTCTACTTGCACTGACTGAAATACCATGAACGAGAAACAAAGAGCATAAAAGCCAGACCCAGAGAGACAGAAGGGGCAAGCATCGCTGGCGACATCTGAAGAAAGAACATGAGAACCATAACGAAGGTCGCACTGAAACAAGAACAAGTAAAGGGAAAGAGGAAAGACAGAGAGAATGAAAGGGGTGAGTATTAATACTTGCACTCCTGCTTAACATCCATCTTGAGGAACACGAACTCATTATTATGGATCTACCCATCAAGGCTGGCATGGGGAGTTGAGTGAAGTCTGAGGCACATATTGTTGGTTAATCTTTGTATTTCTTGATGGAATAATAACCCACCAGATGAAGAATAGCATCATCATCGCTTCTTTCATCCTACCACCATCTTGTGTGGTTAGCGCTCATAGGAATAGTTGTCATTACATTTTTCTATCCACTTCTAGTTAATACTTGGAGCAAGTAAATCATGAAATCGAAACAAACGAACAGCAAGAAACAGTCATTTGCCCTATATACGAACCCTTTCTCTAATCTTGGAGAAAAGGATGACTCGTCGATGGACTGGAGTTCAGAAACTCCAGCTCCTTCTTCATCCGTGCCTATGCCTCGTATTTCTCCAGCAGGAGAACACATGCCCTCACCTCATGTACCTCCTTCTCAAAGCAGTTCTAACAGCAATAACATATCCGAACAGCCAGATACTGTATCGAAAGTTCTTGACTATGGGAACTCCCAGCCAATTCACCCAGCAATATGGAGTGGATCACACTCGGCCACATCTATTTTTGGTACTGAAGAATCCAGATCAGAAGACGTCCACAACATCACTTTATCAATAAGCAGAATTGAAATGTTTATGCGGTGTAACCTATAGAAGGAAAGAAAGTCTCTGAGGGGTTCAACGTTATAGCTGAGCAAATCAGACTCCTTATCCAAATGTCTGTTTTATCTAAATGGGCCAAAATCGTCTGTAAATACAAATCAGGCAAACATACTATAACCATCGAAAAATTCCTTGAGAATATCTTTGGCCCCCAAAAGACTGGTGAAACCAATATGTCATCATCAGTTCCTGAGAACACAACTGTAACTCCCGAGCCATCATCATTGGTGGTCGTGCCTTCTAATACTACATCTTCTCCTGGTGTACCTCCTCTGCCTTCATCTCTAGTCAACAAACCCAAAAATGTTGTTAATAAGAAGACTTCAGTACAAGCTAATATCAAGAAGTTGTATGCACAGGCCTCAAAGGCCAACATTTCTCCAAGAGTCGAAGATGTTCTTCACATCA
>Ga0157368_1000461_pt1 | contig 19022 bp, 19 predicted proteins | sample AttbisABBM3_FD_113146 | JGI IMG/M metagenome (GOLD analysis project Ga0157368, IMG submission 113146) | Fungus gardens microbial communities from leaf cutter ant in Botucatu, State of São Paulo, Brazil - Atta bisphaerica ABBM3 | ecosystem: Host-associated > Fungi > Mycelium > Unclassified ...
CACGCCCAGGTGTCTTTGCATGTTCGCCATGAAAAAACGCATTTAGTTCAGCTCTGGATTGCCAGAGGCATCCGAAATGCTCGACGTAGAGACGCGCCTTCAACGTGCTGAGCAGCACGATGTTATTCTGACGGGCTTCTCTGGGTTTAAGTAACATGGGAATGTCCTTTTCATTCTTACCGATGCCCGTACGTCACGAAGCGGTGAGCAGGGGGGAAATCAACGACATGCGGGTCAGATGACTGGTGGCTTTCTGGTTGCGGCAGTGACAGCGTTTGTTGTCGCACAGTTGAAAGCTATCGCTTGAGCCAATCGGTTATCACCCAGCTAGGCCGCCGCTTTTTGTGTCGCCAGTGCCACTTTTATCTGTCTGACCGCCCCCTGGTCAGTCGCGCTGGCGCCTTCAGTGCGTTGGGTAACCGCCGCTGGCTTTGGCGTGCTGGCCCTGAAGCGCATCTCCCAGAGGTTAAAAATACTGCGCTACCACCGCAATATACGCCGCCTTTCCCGCTATGCACTGACCAGTGACCAGATACCGGTCAGCCGCCGCTGGTGGACGGGTGGCGACACCGGTATTCCGGGAGGCCTTCATGTCCCAGAATGACAGCGGAAATACCCGGCAGAGCGCTCCCGCGAAACACAGACACCCGGGCCCTTTTACGCTGCTTCTGTGGGACATGCCACTGAGCATCATCGGCATCCTGATTGGTTCGTTGTTCGTCAGCCTGGGTGTTGAATATGCGTGCATGACGTTCCTCTGGCCTGACGAAGGTGCCACGCACAGCTATCAGGTGATGCTGGCCGAAAGCCACTGGCTGTCTTCGGGGTATACCCGAAGCCTGCTGATGGCCACGCCGGTGGAAACCATCACCCGCTGGGTTCAGGCCGCCTGGCACTGGCTGTTTGTGGACAGCGGATTCAGTCACTGGCTGGCCTCTTTCAGGGAAACGAGCCGGAAAGGCAGCGGCCTCATTCCGCCGCTGAACGGCTTCGGCACATCCCTCATCAGAAGGCTGGGAGAGTACCTGCAGGCCACGCTCTGGGTGACGCTGATCTTCTTTATCCGCGTGATGATCCTGTTTCTCAGCATCCCGCTGTTCGGGCTTGTCATAATCACAGGCATTGTTGAGGGACTGGTCAGGTGTGACCTGCGTCGCTACGGGGCAGGCTACGAATCAAGTTTTGTCTATCACCACGCCAAACGCTTCGTCAAGCCTGCGCTTTAGGGCCCTGCATGCTGTATCTGGCATGGCCGACCGCAGTCTGGCCGAATCTGTTTTTGCTGCCCTCTGCGCTGCTGGTTGGTGGAGTACTTGGCTGTAGTGGCAGCGTCGTTTAAAAAGTATTTATGAGTGATTGCCATTTGCCCTGCGTTGCACCCCATCACGGCAAAGACAGTTGCAGCTATATATCCATACTTTATAAAGCTCGGCAGGTGTACAACCCTTTTTTTGTACACCTGCCTGGCGGGTAAGCTTCATTGGAGTAAGCCTTATCTGAAATGTTAGCGTACGACTTTCATCCAGGGAAACATCTCTCCAGCGGTCATTACTCCGGAATCGCCAAAATGAACATGAATATGGTCATGAGATATGCCACCACATGTTGCAGTGAAAGGAGCTTTGACTGTATACAGCTCAATATTCTTACCACGGCGTATCTCCTGTGGTGCAAAACAGCTATCTACCTCGCAATGCAAAGGAAAATCACCTTGTTTGGCATGGCAGTGCTGACAATGATTCATCCAGTAGCGGCTGTCTGTAGTTTTGCTGTAATCCCTCGACAGATAGTGTTTTACTTGTCCAAGTTGAGTTAAAACTTCTCGGGGAATATCGTCAATATAAAAAATGAAGGCAGGATTTTTCTGTACGAGCCAATACGTCTGCTGAGCATCTGGATTCTGGGCTTCATCAAATGGTTCACTCTCATCTACTTCTAATGTCTCATGCCCTGCTGGCAGTAGTATTGCGGTGAATAATGTATCCTCTTTGCATTTCCAGCATGTATCGATAGCTTGTGCAATATACCAGTATGAAGAACGAACATTTCTGAAAGGTATCCACTTCTTAAAAGGAGTCGGTTGTATTCCTTCAGGAATAAACCATGTTTTATTTTCGGGGTCCCAGCGACCACCCAGCCGTTTAACATCCTCTTTTTCACTAAATGGCACGTTCAGGTCTGTTCTTGACATTTTTTTTCCTTAATCAGTCCGTGCTTACTTAATTTTTTAGTTGTAGGCAGTTTTTATGGAGGATATTGGTTTGCATGATTTTAAAGATTGCTAAGTAATTATTACGGGAAAAGCCAGCGCCCGGCCTCAGCAGATTCAATCAGCATTCTGACGGTAAGAGGGGCGGGTTCATGATGGTCGGTACGCATGAATTTAGGCAGTATGGCATTAGGCAGAAAGCGTATGCCCTCGTTAGGAAAGTATTTTCTAAACTCGAAATGGGTCATGTCGACGCCAAACTTCTCTGCATACTCTTCAATGAAATCAGCTGCCTCTTCAGGGAGTACCATCTGATTCCCTGTGCTCAGTGAGACATCATCTGCCATTTCCCAGAAATATTTTTTAAGCAGGTTTCTGACCTGAACTGAAGTTTCCATGAGCTTAATCCTTTTCACCCGTTATCAGTCGGTAGCGATGTATGACGTTATTCGTAATGATGTAGATGTCATGGGCAGTAATAACGGCACCTACCCACGGCACCCAGCGTCCAATGTAGGCTCCCACACTCGTCGTGTAGGCCCATTTGCCCCGCATCATGCTACTGAGCGTCAGCGTTCTGCGGCGTTTAGCGAATCGTTTTTTGATTAGTTTGCGCATTACCATCGAAAGAGGACTGGTGCCGGTCGTAGCCGTTTTCGCATCCAGTTTTCCAGATACAGGAATAAATGGCAGGCTGGCCAGCATTGAGGCGACGGCCAGAATATCCGTAATGCCGCTGAAGGTTTTAGTGAACTCGTCAAGAATTAGCCACATCAGCAACTCTTCCTTATCCACACTCATGCCGTCAAAGTAATACTTCCCGTCCAGCTGTTCGGTCGTGTCCATGTGACATCAGCTCCGTCTGTACATGCGTTGTGTATTTAATCATCGCTCAACCGGCGCGGTTTCCGCCAGAAACAATCTGCTTTTATTTTCATAAATCCATAAATATTTTACTGCTGTCAGGCGGCCACTGTTGCGTCACTCTCACCCTCATCTGTTACCCGGGAGAGCAGTACATGCGTCGATTACCCCTTTCATTGCACTCCTTTCCTGCGTCATGGCCGCCATGGCGTGCCATGCCTCCGAAAAGGATAAGCTCGCGCTGGTGATGCGCCAGCTGGATCAGATTCAGGCGGGCCTTGACCGCGCACGGGTGGTGGCGAACCAGAATCAGGATGCCCGCTTTTACTTCGACTATCAGCAGGCAACCCGCGAGTACCGCCGAGCCTCTACCTGGCGCTGGGCATGACGGAAAAAGAAGAGAAAGCAGAACGCCGGGCCATCATGAATGAATTTAAATGTACGGAACTTGAGGCCGTTTACCATGTTGCACGTCGCCTTGACGAGAGCCGTGGTCTTATTCACTGACAGGGGATTTTATGAAAAAACTGACCATGGCGCCGCCACTGGTTGTCGGGGACAAAGCTTTAATCGCCACTGTCATTTTTACCGTCCCGCCGCAGGGGCAGGCATCGGTGGGTGAGACGGATAACCGTGCCATCGTGAAGCTCCGTGAGGAGATAGGTCAGCGCCTTGAGCATCCCTTGCTGGTATCGGTCTATCCGCATCGTGTCGGGCGACGCAGCTGCACGGCCGTGCATCTCTCCGGTGCCAATAACAGGGCTCTGGATGTTCTCATCACCGTGACAGGCAATACGCTATGGCCAACCGAGGGGGATTACAGGACCGGCATCCGCTGGAATATTTGTGTGCCCGATGCGACAGATATGCTCTGGGTGCTGAAGGAGATAGACCGCGCGACTGAAGCTGATATGTGTCATTAAACAGACCCTCCGTTATCGCCCGGCACCGGTGTGTGGTGTCGGGCGGGAACGGAGGCTGCGGGTGCGGGCGGCATAGAGCCCGCTTTTGAACTACTATCAGGACCTGCTTTTTAATCCTTTTTTTACCTTGGGTTCTGATCCTGTTTTATTTTGTAAGTTATGTTTTTTAATTAACTCAGCCTGATACCGCTCAAAATACGATAAAGACATTGAAACTGCTTTTTTGTCTTTGGTTACAGCGATTATCTGTTTATTTACTAGCCCACTACTGCTGCCACCCCCACCACTGCTGCTATCCTCCCCGCTTTCATCCTCTGTTTTATTTTTGCGATGCATAGTCATGATTTTAATGTAATTATCGAGAGAGTTTAAATCTAACCCGCTTTCGAGCGAAAAAAATTCTGATATCTCATTCGTATCTATTTCTCCACCAATCAAATCATGCTTTTTATCCTGCTTGCCTTCGTCAGGAAAGTATTTTTTTATACTTAATCCGAGATTACTGCTATCGTATAAAAAACCACCTACCATGTAGTGGGCATTAAAAAGATGCAGACCCTTTGAGGCAAGTTCTTGACAGGTAAGTAAATATCCTTCTTTTCCACCATTGTATTTTTTGAACTCCGAGGACATGCTCTTCAAATCCTTTTTGAACTCGACAATAAAACTTTTTGTTCCTTTCTCAAGTAAAGCATCGCCAATCCTTTCAGCGCTTCCATCCAGAGGTGCCAGGAAGTCAATCCCCCAGAGTTCTTTCGCTTCAAGTACAAATTTGTACTCAACTGTTTTTTCGTACCACGTATACTTCGCATCTTTTTCTTTTGATTTTTCCTGATTATCACTACTGGCATTCGTCATTTAATTGTCCACCTTTAATGGTTATCCTTGGCACAAGCCTGTGCCACCTTGTATTTCTCACCTTCAATTATATAACTTTACTTTATCAAATTTAGCGTTTTCACTTTTAATCTATCAAATCAATCGGGCGGGTGAAGTTACAGGCTTGTAAATTTTACTTTATGAATGCGTGATGGTAATTATTTCTTTCACATTATCATTTCTTTGTTTGAATCATAGTCCGTCTCAGCAATATGTCCCTTATACCACTACAGGAGCATTCTGATGCGACACCCTTTCGAACTCGACCCCGAAATCATTCACCACATCATCTATAGCCAGGCCGGCTCAGTGGCCAAAGCCCTTATCGAGCTCATAATGAACAGCCTCGATGCCGGCGCGGGTGCGGTCATTCTGGAGATTACCCCGGAGGGCTTCACCTGCCGTGACGACGGTCATGGTTTTGCTTCACATGACGATGTGAAACGTTATTTTGGCCGGTTCGGTACGCCACACCGTGAAGGCGATGCCACTTATGGCCGTTTTCGTCTGGGCCGTGGTCAGATTATGGCGCATGCCCGGACCGTCTGGCGCTCGCAGCGCTGGCAGATGGAGGTCGACACGCGCGTAATGGGTTATGAATATGAACTGACAGAGCCCGGAGAGATTCAGGCAGGCTGTGCCATCAATGGTGACTGGTATGAGCCGATGTCTACCCAGGAGCGTATGTCATGTATGCAGGAAATTCGCGACCTTGTGCGTTACACGCCCGTCACGGTCAGTCTCAACGGCAACGTGATTACGCGTAAACCGGAGCTGGAAAAATGGGATGCTGAAGATGAAGCCGCCTGGTATCGCCTGCGCGAAGACGGCGCCGTATCCATTTATAACCAGGGCGTACTTGTCAGGCATGACCCGGGGCATAACTGGGGCGTTGGCGGTCTTATCGTAAGTAAAAAAGCCATTGCGCTCAACGTTTCGCGAACTGAGATTCTGCGCAAGAGCTGCATTGTCTGGAAGCAGATAGCAGCAAAATTCAGCGAGCTGGCTCAGGCCTTTTCTGACAACACCGGCAGCCACCGCAAAACTGAGGCCCGCCGTGAGAAAACCGCCCGCGCGCTGCTTGCCGGTGAGGGAGACATGCAGAAGCTGGTTAATGGTGAAGAGGTGATTACGCTGCTCCCGGGCAAACAGCACGTTACCCTGGAGCACTTCCTGCGTAAATGCCGCTACTATCCCTCTGCCGTCGATAAAAACTGTTTTACTGTGGCTGAGTATGCACGGGACGTCCCGCGCGGGGAGCTTATTGCGCGTGCCGGCATCGCGCCTGTCATTCACCCGGTGACGCTGACGCGCTTTAACTGCGACGGCACGGATGATTTTATGGACTGCATGCGTCGCGTGCGCGACAACCTCATCGCGTACCGCGCACAGCTGCCGTCTTCCGCCGCTGGGGAATGCCGTTCAGCTCAGAGCTGCAGCTTATTGATTTTGACACGCTCAGCGCGAATTTTGTTGACCGCACGCAGATGGTGAGTGAAACGACGCTGGATAAGGAAACCCGCAGGTCCTGGACGGCGCTGCGCTACTGCCTGGCCCAGTATGCCCGGGTGTGTTCGGGCGGCGAGCGCGGGAGCTCCTCCCGGGCTTACGGCGGTGTGAGGTTCCAGATTCTGCTGGGCGAGTCGACGTCGGCCGACGCCTGGACGGACGGTGAGACTTACATCGCCTACAACAATGACATCGTACGCCAGCTTAAGACCGATGCGCTCAGGACGGCCAGTCGACTCTTCAGCCTGACAGAACACGAGGTGGCACACGAAGGTGACAGCATGGACTGCGGCCATGATGAGGGTTTTTATCAGCGGTTTCACGATATCAGCACAGAGTGTGCGGCTGAACGTCAGCATTTTATGCACGTCTGGCTGATGAAATACACAACCAGCCTTGAAGGGGCCGGTAAACGCGCTAAGGGCCGGGTGTGGAGTGAGCGTTACCTGGCTGAGCGTGCCAGTACCGGTCGTGAAAGGAACGGCCTCCCCGGGATTATCAGTGCTGACAGCCTGGCTGATGACGTCGGGGCAGTTGTCGAACCCGAGGACGGTAACCTTCTGACCTTCCTTAATCAGCAGCTCGGAGTAGCGGGTACGCAGTCACCTGAATCCGCCAACTGGGCTGACGTCGTGGCTGAGGGGATCGAGGAGGCCAGAGTTGCCCGCGAGCGCAGGGCTGAGGAGAGAAGAATTCAGGATGAAGAGTGGGAAGCTTACAAGGTATCACCCGAATTCATGCAGCTCATAAAAGATCAAACTGAGTCTCTTGAAGCGTCTGAGCAGGAAGAGCGTGAGCACTTGGAGTCCAGTCGTCTTCGTTTACTTCAGTCCCTTCCCGGCGCAACCACCGAAAACCTCACGAAGGAAATTTTAGAATATCTTGTCTACGCCACAGGCACATATGAAGAGGAGCTGGATGCCTGGCAGCGAAAAACATGGGAACAGCCCGGCGGATACCGACCTCTGCCCGCAGCAGACGACACCGCTTCAGCTGTTCAAACGTCCGAGACCCGACCAAAAGACAGCCTCCCGGAATCATGGCTGCCGTACGTTAATGAGGGTGAGACACGCGAAACGATTGAGCGCAATGCGGCCGCTGCGGGATTTTACTGGGAACTTGATTATCTTGAATGGCGGCATTCAAATGAGACTGACGGACTGAATTAATAAATAAAAAAAGGGGCCAGTAAGGCCCCTAAACGCGTATGTCTCAGTCATCGAATTTTTAATTAATGGGTTATCCCAACTTGCCACTCTGTTATCGACACTGGCAACGTTATCTTTAGCTGTTTACGTTGGTGATATGAATGAAAATCGATAGTTATTTTCATATTTACGAACAATTACAGCTTAGAATAAAAACATTAACACTTGAATGTTATGTTTGACATCCGGCTTAAGCAACACTGTATAATCATCAACTTACCAGTCATTAATGCCTTCTTCGATTCCCGGGGTAAAAATGAAGTACCGTAGCGACATTGACGGCCTGCGTGCTGTGGCCGTCACCCTTGTTATACTTTTCCATGCAGGGCTCAGTGTAATAGCTTCAGGTTTTATCGGTGTAGATATCTTTTTCGTTATTTCAGGATTTTTAATAACCAGAATAATACTCGACAGTTATTCAGAAGGTAAATTTAGCTTAAGTGCGTTTTATAACCAACGGATATGGAGGCTACAGCCCTCCCTGCTGGTAGTGGTATTTTTTGCAGCGATACTTGGCAGTGTTTTCTACCTGCCCGATGACTACAATACGTTTTTACACAGCATTAAAAACCTGCTGTATTTTTCGTCAAACCGTTACTTCTCAGATGTCACCACGACCTATGCATCCGAAGACTCTAACTACCTTATTCTCCTTCATACGTGGTCACTGTCCGTCGAATGGCAGTGGTATCTGTGCTTCCCCGTTCTCTTGCTGATAGCGCTGAAGTATGCCGGCAATTCTGGTGCCTTTTACATTAACTGTGCGGCAACCCTGTTTCTGACGTCATACGCGCTTTATGTCTCAGCAACCTCACATACCGACCACTACTATGATTTGCTGACACGGTGTTTTGAACTGCAGGCGGGCAGTTGCCTGGCGTTTGGCAGACTAAAGCTCAGGGGGAAAGCGGCAGACGTAACCGGTATTGGGTCTCTGGCTGTATTAATAGCGATCGCCTTAAAAGGTAACGTGCTTCCTGCTTACCCTAATGTATTCACTGTGTTTGTTGTTCTGGCCACGGGAGCAGTTATCCTGTCCGGCGAAACCACGTTGACTGCATCTTCACGATTGCTTTCGTCGCGGGTTATGGTGTGGGCGGGTAAACGTTCGTATTCGTTTTATCTGTGGCACTGGCCCGGTATTGCCGTTCTGCATTATATGAAGCTTTTCGGTAATAAAATGCTGGTTACAGGCGTGCTGGGTACGTCACTTTTGCTCGCCTGCCTTTCATACCGTTTCATTGAAATGCCGTTCAGACGTAATCAGAAACCGCTGCGGGCAACGTTTGGCTGGCTGATGATTTTCCCCCTCCTGATAAGTCTGGGTCTCTATGCTGCAGCCAGAAAGGATGAGTTTTTCCCCTGGCGGTTTGGCAGTGCGTATGCGCATGCAACAGCGCTTCAGCTGGAATACAAAAATCTTTCCGGCCATCGTTCTGACTGCCTTACTGATGATGTGGAAGGGAAATATCCGGATGACTACTGTACATTCGGGCCGGCTGACGCAAAAAACAGAGCGTTCTTCATCGGCGACTCTAATGCCAACCACTACTGGATGTTCCTCGATGTTCTGGCTAAGAATGCCGGACTCAGGATAACCGCTCGCAGCACGGCCACATGTCTGACATTACCCGGTCTTTACCAGTACGACTGGTGGTTTAAAAGCCGCAATACTACTTACGATCAGTGTCACATCAACACGCAGAAATATTACCAGGATATTGAGTCAGGAAAATACAAATACGTCATCATTGGTGAGCTATGGCCAATGTACGTCAGCGATAAAATCCTGAACCATCCGGGCGATCCCCGCAGCATTGAACTTTCAAAAGCGAGACTGGATAAAGCACTGAGAGAGGCCTTCGACATTATCGTTAAGTCCGGTGCCCGCCCGGTCATCATGAAGGAAATTTATACAAGACCAGAGGGTTATGAAGCCTGCATTAAAGACCATCTGATGCGTCGTGAAAGCATACTGGATGGTTCCTGTAACATTCCCAAAGTCACCAGTCCGCCGCGATCATGGTTTGACGGGGAGTTTACGGCACTACGGAAAGACTATCCCTCATTGATCATCATTGATATCAAGGATGCTCAGTGCGCACATAACTTATGTGTGACTGAAGTTCAGGGCTCGCCCATTTACCGTGATGTCGGGCATCTGAATGATTATGCCGCACATATTTTTGGAGAGGAGTATCTGAAAATGGACGGTAACCCTTTTAAAGATAATCATCCCTAACAGACACCGCTCAGGCGCTTTTTCCCTGAATTTCAGGTCCGCTTTGAGCTAAAAATGTTTAAGACTGGTCACTGGATAAAATAAGGGGCCCATGGGCCCCAAACTGAATTTGCTTATGATTATATGTAATATGCTCGCATCACCGGCGGGCTTGCTTACTGTTTCTCGACAGCAGCGACTCCTTCTTGATCGATTGTTACCTGATGATTAGTGAATTGTTTGTTCTATATTGAAAACTGAACTTAGCACACCATCCAACTCACCCTGCATATCGCCTATAAAACAAATTTTCGAATTGCGAGGTGCTTTATCTAAGGTTCTTTTGACCTTCGTTTTCAAAGGCGTCTCACCCAACTTCACTTCCTGAATTGTAAGTGTTTCATTGGGGGCATCCAAATTGCACAGTGCTTCAAGAGCAGCCTGACCAACTAATGTCATGTGAGGGCTACCGTCAATCATCTCACCACCGGAAAGGCAGCAATAGAATTTTTTCCGGTCATAGTCTACCTCTAATACCATCAACCTCACTGAGGTTCCTTCAGGTAGCCCAACATGCTCTAACAATTTTTTGTAAGTCTCTTCAGAAGGCATTGCATCGGTGATCATTCTCGATTTTATTAACGACATAAAACTCCCTTTATATAAATTAAATTAAACTTTAAAAAAGACTTTTTTATCTTCCACTCTTCAATAAGTCAACAAGCTTTCAAATCCAGCACCTGTCAATGTTGGAAATTGCTGTGAACTTCTAAAAATCAATTATGCATACACGGTTTTGAGTTTACTGATGACCGCCTAATCTTTTGAAAGCACCCTGACTGCACTATCCACTCAGGGAGTGTTATTCATGAAAATCCCCCTCAGCAGCCTTACCATCCTGTTTCTGACCGCAGGTGCCCACGCCGGCACCGTGATTTATACCGACCATGCGCACCCCGTTAACGGCGAACTGAGTCCCGACGTCATCGTCACCGAGCTGGACTCGCCCGATCGCCTTTTGGCGCAGCAATTCGGCCCGCTCTCCGCTGCCCCCGCGCAGGCTGAGCAGCAGGCCCGGGCGGTCATCACCTCGCCGGCGTTCCGTCAGAATCAGCAGGCGTTAGCGGCGAGCTATGCCGGCGTCGCACACGCCTGGTCACTCGGGCTGGAAAAGTACCCTGCCGTGGTGTTCGACGATAAATGGGTGGTGTACGGCACCACCGACGTCGCCGCAGCCCGGGCGAAACTCAATGCCTGGCGGGAGAAACAGCCGTGAACATGCGCCTTTCCCGTCCGCGCCGGCTGATGCTGGCCACGCTGTTTACCTGCACCGGCACGCTTGCCAGCGTGAACACCGCGAGTCTGGTCTCCAGCGCCATGAGCCCGGACTGTATCAGCTGGCGCATCAGCGGCATCTGCTACTGGCTGCTCTGCACCCCCTTTGGCTGCTCTGCACCCCCTTTGGCTGCACGGTGAAAACCTCGGTCAAAGTTACCCACTATATTCCGGAAGCCGTGGTCTCTGCCTACCTTAACCCGGGCGACAACCCGTGGACCGAAATGTCAGCAGTGAGCGCCACGGCAGGCGGCGCTGAAAGCCTGGTATCCGGCGGTCTCGCCGGCGTGCCAGCTGGCGGTGGCCGTCAGGAGATGAAGGCCCCGGGGATGCGCAAACAGAACCTGCATTTCTACTACGGCGATGCGTATGGCCACCCGGCGACGTCGCTCATCGGTGGGATGGTGCCGGGCTATTCCTGCCGCTCAGCGGCCACGCCGTTCGTGCCGTATTTCGTCAGCGCCATGGACGCGCTGGCCTGGCGAACGGGCGTGCCGGAGTCGCTCTATCCGGAAGCGCTCATCCCCGGAAAACGTGAAATCGGGAATACGTTTGCCGGCGAGATGTGGGGCAACGTTTATCCCCGCAGCGGCTTCGTGACGCAGACCGACAGCTACAAATCGGCGGCCGTCGTGGTTCAGCGCGTGGCCGACATCATCACCCGCAAGGGACAGCTGCACGTCTACAACCCACTTGTTGGCCAGCGGTCTCCGGGTTACTGGCCACCTGACCCCGTTACCGAAAACACCGGCACAAAAAACCACAAGTGGCAGCGGCTTTCGCCTCAGCTGTCGCAGAGCTGCGCGGTCTTTCCGGATACGGGTGGCCAGACGGCGGAAAGCGGCGATTACGCCTGGGCGCTCTGGCAGCCTTACAGCTGCTGTAAGCGACGTGGCCAGACCTTCCTGTACAGCACCGATTTTTAATAAGGACACACATCATGATGATTTTACTCACGCAGAAACTGCGCGTGGCCACGGGCGCGTTAATCCTTTCGCTGGCGATGCCGGCACTGGCCATCGATACCACGCTTTCATCACAGGGTGCCGGCGTCAGCGGCGCCATTAACGACGGGCTGTTCTATTCCATCGGCGGCGGCTCGGTCATTTCCCCTCCCTCAACGCGCAGCAATATGTCGCGCCTGGGCCTTGACGGCGGCTGGAGCAGTGACTTGATGTGCGGCAACTTTGACCTGAAAACCACGGTCGGTAACCAGCTCAACGGCATCACCAGCGGATTTAAGGACCTCATGGGCAACGTCATTCAGGGTGCGACCGGCGCGGTGATGAGCATGCCGGCGATGGCCATTCAGCGTGCCAATCCTGGTCTGTATGAAATGCTGACCAACGGCGTGCTGCAGGCGGGCCTGAACTTCGACAAAGCCCAGCTCAACTGCCAGAACATGTCAAAAAAGCTGGCCGACTACACTCTGGGCAGCAAGTGGCAGCAGGCGGCCGTGTCTGAAGAGTATAAAGACATCGTGGCATCGAGCGGTGGTGATGCGGTATCGAGCGACCAGAAGCTGCAGAAGGCCACGGGCGAAGAAGGCGTGACATGGGTCGGTGGCCAGAAACGCGGCGGCAAGGGACAGCCGGCGATTCAGCCCACGCGTGACCTGGCCAAAGCAGGCTACAACATGATGAACAGCCTGCCGGTGACCAGCAACAGCAGTGTCGGGTCAGCCAGCTGTAACGGTACGGTCTGCCAGCGCTATAAATCCTCCGATGAAGCCGCAGCGGCCGTTGTTAAAGTCCTCGGCGACCGCTCTATCCGCACCTGCCGTGAAACCAGCGAATGCACCAGCGGCGGCGCGGATAACCAGCCGGGCAGCACCGTTGCCGGCACCGGCTTCTCACCGGTACTGGAAGACGCCACCAAAACCAACCTGGAGCAGCTCAGCAAACTGGTTAACGGCCAGCTTCAGCCCACGAACGATAATCTGGCCACGCTCAAAACCGGCAGCCTGGTGGTCACGCGCGGCGTGATTCAGGCGCTGCGCGATGACCCGGACAGGGCCGCACTGGTGCAGCGACTGGCGGGTGAGCTGGCCATGGCTGACACGGTTGAGGCAGCACTCACCATGCGCCGCATGCTGACGACCAGTGAGTCTGAACCGAACGCGGCCGAACAGCCTGAGGCTATCGCCGAGGGTGACCGTCGCGTGGATGCGCTCGACCGCGAGCTGAACGCGCTGCGTAACGAGATGGAGCTGCGCAAATCCATCAGCAGCAACAGCCTGTTGACCACACTTGAGCGCCAGGGCGAACGTAATCAGGATAACCAGCTGCAGCAGAAAGCCGGCAATCAGGACCAAGGCTTCAGCCAGATGGGCCAGCCTCAGCCGGGAGGCAACTGACATGAAGCGTAGATTTTTGAGCGGCCTCACCGGCCGTATTTTGCTGATATTCCTCAGCACCGTCGTGGTCATGGCCGCGATTTTTGGCCTGGCTTCGGTGTTCATGGCGTACGACCCCGATGGTCACCTTATTCAGAAGTGGCTCTACGACAGCCGGTGGGCCATGTTTGCCTGGCGACTGTGCATGTACTTCCTCGTGGGCGGCATCTGGATTCTGAATATGCGGCCGCGCCTGCTGAAGCGCTGGCCGGAAGCCGCTAGAGGCCTGCCGCGCTTAGAGCGCCTTGCCATCGTTTATCTTCTGGCCACGGAGTACGTGGCCTGGTCTAACGCGGTTCACGGGGGCTGACATGACGGCGAACAGTTACCTGGAATATTTCCTCATCCTGTTTGGCTGGGTGCTCAATAACTCGATGTGGGGCATCCTCAGCAGCACCGGTCTGTTCGCGCTGCCGCTAGTTTTTAAGTTACTCGGCGTGTGGCTGAAGGTGCGGGAGGAAGGTGCTGACGAGGGAAACAAAGGTGTTCTGGCGCTGCTGCGCATCGAGCACGCCATCTATGTCTCGTTTGTGGTCATGCTGGTCTGCTGCATTCCGCTGCTGCCGGTGGATATCAGCACGATCAAGTTTGATGACGCGCGGGCGAAACAGTGCGGCTTCAGCGTACCCACGCCGCAGAACTCCGGCTATAAAGGACTCGTAAATGACTTTGACGGCCGTACGGCTGAGGTGCCGGTGTGGTGGTATCTGCTGCATGCGATGTCGAAAGGCACCACGCAGGCAATGATCGCCTCAATACCCTGCGGCAAGCAGCTGCGGCAGCTGCGCTTTGACGATCAGAACACCAAACTGCGAGATCCGGTGGTGCTGCAGGAGGTCCAGGACTTCGCAAACCAGTGTTACTCCCGGGCCTATTTTAAGCTGAAGAACAGTAACAGCCAGTTGAGCGACGCCACCATCAACTCGGTTGGCTGGATTGGCAGCGACTATTTCCTTAACACCTCTGGCTATTACGACTATTACACGGCCATGACTCCACGAAGCCAGTGGCCATACAACAGCAGTCGTGACAGCGGCTATCCGGATACGGGCCAGGGAGGGTATCCGACGTGCAAAACCTGGTGGTCAGACGGCAGCAACGGACTGCGTAAGCGCGTGCTGGCCAGCATCAGTGACGGCACGCGCATTGAGCTGCAGCGCCAGTTCCCGGGCAGTCAGTGGGAAGAACCGGCCCTTCGCTGGCTGGTCAGTCCCCGCAATGCCGGGCTGTCCGGTGACGGCACAACTTATGCAATAGGCAGTGCAGATAATACCAGCGGTTTAGTCGGTAACCTGACCCGACTAACGTCGACAATTGGGCTGGGTCTGAAGCAGGCCGAGGCACTGCCGGGCTTTGATGCGCTCAAGCAGGCGCTGCCGATGATACAGGCGTTGCTACAGATGATGATCATCATCGTCATCCCCGTGCTGATGATGTTCAGTGCCTACGAACCTAAAACGGTTGTGACGATTTCGTTTGCGCTGCAGTTCATCACGTTCTGGTGGGCACTGGCAGGCTGGCTGGATGACCGGCTTATCACCATTCTCTACAACAACATGGCCGATCAGGGACTCACCAGTTCGGTCCCTTTTGCCAATTTCATGAGCTCAACCAACGATGGCTGGATTATGAACCTGGTGCTGGGAATGATGTACTTGGTTTTTCCAGCATTTTTGTTAGGTATGCTAAGTTGGGCAGGAGTTCGAATTGGGGGGATCATCGATTCAGCGATGAGTGCTGCATCTAAAATGCCACAGCAAGCCGGAAGTGATGGGGGTAAAGCTGCAGTGGACACAGTTAAAACAATTGCAACAAAGGGCAAGGCTTGACTAAAAACAGATTAAATCAGCATCGTTAAACGATGCTGATTTAATCTTTGATACCACTACGATAGTAACCATAGCGCTGAGGGCCATTCCTCCATCCGTCAGAAGCACCTGAAATAGGCTCATGTGCATCTTCAATACTCACAGACTGGGTTTTAGTAGGTATCCTGGAGGCAATAATCGCTGTTGCCCCCAAACAACCTAAAGCCACATCCAGCGTTCCTAAAACTGCGTTTTTACCTAACTCTTTATAATCTTTCTTGCTCATGTGGAATTTACTCCTCTTACGGGAACAAATTTCCTCAAGATCTTTTGGATCAAACCCATCTTTACTCATAACAACACCTTTATAATGTTATATAAGCACCAAAAAGTTGAACATAGCTACCCATAACCTTCAGTACCCAGGTTACTTTAAATGGCCCTGATTGGCAAATTTTTAAACAACCAAGCGGATTAACTGCGCCATTAGCCATCAGCACATAAATTTTCAACTTAATCAATAAATTAGATTCATCTTGAGCAACTTGGCGTTTCAGAATAAATTAACGCCCTAAATCCTTCTTGACGAGGTAACTATGTTCATCAACTTTATAAAACCTTACGTGCTTTTTTGTTATAGCGCCACTTATAGCATTCTTCAGATATTAGATGGTACAGGTTTAACGTCAACTATTAGTTACGATACAAGCCTCCAAAGCCCCTTTGCTACTCTAATATTTTCAGCGGATGAGCAGGCCCGTAGTATTTTGCCTATGATAATTATCAGCATGATAATTATTGTTTCTATATTTATAATTGCTGCATTTTTTTATGGTCATTTTAAAGGAATGGCTTTATGTATTCTTCTTCTATTGTTACCCGGCATACTATCAATTTCCGGGCACTTTCCGGCCATAAGGTGGCTTCCATTTTATTACAATATTGGTGGGGGCGATGAGGTCGGCAGCCCTACCGGAATTAGTTGCCTCATTATTTCTGGAATGATTTTAGGCTGGGCTGTTTTCATCTTGGTACAGTATGCAATTAATGCAGGAAAAAAGTTTAGGACTATACTCGATATAATGCTTATACTAACTGCCTCTGCAAATGGAATATTTTGGGTCCATGATAAAGAAGTTGGTGGTATCAATTCCTTATATCAAGAAACCAGTGCAGACATGAACAAAGCAAGCTCATATCTTTTAAAACAAGTTGAGTATTACGATGAGCAATGCACTAGTGGCTTAGTTAAAAGTAAAAGCTCTTGTCATTGGGCATCAGAAATTCAGTCACATCTGAAAGATTATGCTTATGCTTCTCCTGAGTATCTCATTCAATTCACCCCAAATAGCGTTATAGATTTTTATAAACCTTACGACATGCCAGAAAGTGAGGTGGATGAAATTCGAAATGAGATCTCCAAATTCAACGAAATTACTTGTCCTATAACACAATTGGGGCAAGGAGTTACAAAAATGGCTTCATCATCAAGATTATGTCAGGAAACTCCTCAGCAATTCTGCAATGCAATTATTGAAAATAGATTCATGGAAGTTGCTTCAGGAGAGGTTGCGGTTGCTAGTGAGTGCATTTTCTCATCAATGCTCAGAAACAAGAAAATTTTAACTAAACAGAAGTCAGAACTTAATGAGTCATCTCATAGTAACAACTTTCGCTGGTTATGGTTTATTCTTCTCTCAATTTTCCTTGGAGGGAAGGTTGCAGCTTTAATGTATAAAATTAAGAAGTAAAGAAGCATAAATCTGAGGGATTTGAAAGTACCTCAAAAGTCAAATTACAAGCCTTCTGGCCCTTGAAAGGCTTGTATTTGAACTAAGAGTTAAACATATCCCCACGTAAAACTTTCTTGAAATTTATAGCTATCTCGATCTAACATCTCATTGTTGTACCGTTGCTTTCGCAACACGCCAATGTCCCGGCAATCTGAGAGGGACGCCTTCGGGTGATTGCACTGCCAAAACCGTCATGACCTGAGAGACGGAGCCTTCGGGCGGTAACTTCGTTTAACCTTTGAGTACGAAGATCGCGATGCGATAAAGGTCCTTTCGATAACAAAGCCATGTTTGGCATTTTCTGATAACGGTTTCGGCCGTGTCTCTTTCACTTTTCTTTACGCACTGACGCTGAAGAGCTGCTGCGAACTTTGCAACGCGGGTATGACCATTTGGAACATTTGGGCATCTTCCACGTTTGCATTGAAAGCAGAGGAGCGCGGCGTCACTTGTGTACGAGTGAAACGAGTACCAAGTGACGCGCGCAGCGCATAACGGTCAGCGCTTACGCACTGTACCTTCAACGAAAGGTCTACCAACTGACCAACATGTATTAAAGGTTTACTGACGGCCTCAATACGCTTTTCATCTCAATTTTGATTAATTCTCAATCTATCGTTCATTCGCTTACAAAAGCCATGAACGCCACTTAAAAGGAGAAATCGGCACGACATCGATGGCGACACCAGACAACTGGTGTGTGGAGGCAGACTGATTCATTTCAGCCCGGCGAAAGCCGCGAACAGGTCAGAGACATGGGGAGCCTTGCAATAACTCAACATTTCGCCGCCCCGATGCACAGATGTCTGCCGAGACGCAGGAAGCGCAAAATGAACCGTGCCGTCGGGGTGAAATTCTATCGTCTGTAATCGTTGTGCAGCCGGTGACAGAGCTTTTCCGTTCACAGGGACGGAAAAGCTCTGTCACCTCATTGAATGGAGAGTCGTCTGTGGCAAAACTGAATAAAAATTTAAAAACCCTTGCCCGCCAGGCGGGTGGAAGTTTTAAAACGGTTTCTGACCGTACAAAAATTGCTGGCCGGTTTGCTGACAGAATGATCAGTCTTAACATTCAAATTCGGGACATTAAAAACATAAAAACAATTTATATAGAAAATTATATTCGAAGTCGTCTGGCGGAAAATATATCGAAACGTACGCTACAAAATGAGATGGCGGCGATACGCGCAATATTGCGTGTATCGGGTAAAACCTTCATGGCTGATCCAGCTCATCCGAAGCTGAGCAATGATGCTTTGAATATCTCTGGAACCAGCCGCGACGGAACTAAAGTTGCAATAACAGACGACTATTTTAAGCATGTTTATGCATCTGTTAGTGAAAAGGATGAGGGCGTCGCCTGCGCAATGAAACTTTCACGGCTTTTAGGTTTGCGAATAGAAGAAACTGTTCAGTCTGTAAAATCACTTCAGACATGGAAAAAAGCACTGCAGAATGGAGATGAGAAAGTTCGCGTTGTTTTTGGCACGAAAGGAGGACGACCGAGAGATACCACAATCATAAACCGAGCTGAAACTATTGACGCCATTAACAGAGCAATAGATTATTCTTCTGAGAATAACGGAAAACTTATCGATAAGCCTTCCATTCATCTGGCAATCGAGCGATACAGGAATATCGTCAGGGATGCCGGGTTGGTTGGAGAGTTTGCTCCTCATAGTCTCAGGTATGCGTACACTCAAGATGTACTTAAACTCCATAAAAATAATGGTTTCAGCCAGAAAGAAGCTGAGGCTCTTGCTTCAATGGATTTAGGGCATGGTGATGGCAGGGGTCATTATATAGCAAGGGTATATAATAAGGCTAAATAAAGGCAGTGCTTAAATTTTTCAGAATTGCTTTTTTAAACTCTTTTAAC
>Ga0157368_1000463_pt1 | contig 18988 bp, 26 predicted proteins | sample AttbisABBM3_FD_113146 | JGI IMG/M metagenome (GOLD analysis project Ga0157368, IMG submission 113146) | Fungus gardens microbial communities from leaf cutter ant in Botucatu, State of São Paulo, Brazil - Atta bisphaerica ABBM3 | ecosystem: Host-associated > Fungi > Mycelium > Unclassified ...
AAACTGTCCAACTAGGTTAAATAGTACATGTCAAGTTCACAAATGATGGACTTAGGTTTTCTTTACTTTACTTTTTATTTTCATTTTCATTTTGATTTGTTTTTCTATTTTCTATTTTTAGAACAACTAGGGTGAGGGTTGATCTGTCACACTGTCACATCAGTCACAATCTGATGGCATAGTCACAAGACAGATCACGAGACTTGAGAGAATTTAGTAGAAGATTTAAGAACAAATAATGTCATACAACATGGACACCACATGTTGGCCTCATGGACTACACATGGTTGTTTAGAGTAGGATGCATAGTACTTAGCACAGACCATCTGTAGGACTATATAAGGTAGACTAGTTTGTAGAAGAGTTCTCTTGTGTTACTCAATACAAGAGTTGTTCTACTACTTCACTCTAAGAGTTTTAGTTCATAACAGTACAAGATGAAGACCTCAGAGATGATTGGCCTCTTTAATGTATATATCTTGAATATTGTGGGGCATTTGGTGGATATACAAGATTATCGCTGAAACACAAAATGGTATTGAAAGATGTTCCAAGTAATGGGACCAGAGTTGTGATGAGAGAATACTATTTGGACTTTTAAAGTGCAAAAAAGTTGTTTTGTAGATGGAACTACAACAGAAGATTTAACAAATAGAACTGCTTGGAAGCAACAGCAAACTTGGGAGTCTGATAATACTGTCAGATGTGATTTATGTTATGGGATGCTTGAACACTAACAATTTTTATTTTTCTTTTCTTTTATTTTTCTGATTTTATATTGAATTTCTTTTTCTTTTCTTTTTCTTTTGGATGATGAAAAGACACATGACATTGCAGTCACATGACATGTCACATGATGTGATGTCATAGGCCTAGAACATGGTAGAAGGACCTAAAAGATGATGTCAGGGCACATGTATACAACATAATGGCCTTGAGGTGAACATAAGGTTGTAGTATGAACAATAGAGCAAGCTTAATTATTAGTAGCATGGACCAGGCATGTTTTGTATAAATAGGACTCTAATTTAGCAGAGACTCCTTGTCAAGTTCTCTTGTGAACTTCCCACTCTATATCCTACTAAGAGATTTACTCGTTTGTGTTATCATTTATCATTGTAATAAGTGGTTGCCACAACAATTTATACTAGAAGTAAAAGTCTATAGGATTGGCTTGGAAATTTGTGAACTTGTGGAACAACCTTGGCTTTAGCTTATATACTGTGCTGTTTGTTTGCCATATAGTCATGACTTCAGATGAAAGGAAGAAATTTGAGATAGGAGTAATGTTATGATTCAAGAATTAAGTGTTAAGGTTAAGAAGTAACCTTGGATTAGGTAATCACAGGAGAACTCAATAAAGAACTCTGTACAAAATTGTCTACCATATATACCTCAGACTACTGTGTACACTACTACTTTAGCCTACTCTAAATAACTATATGTATAACATATAATATAACATCATTTCTTCTAGAACCTTCTACTGTTTTTCATCATGAGACAGTGACCTGTGACATCACACTGATATCTAGTCCTAGTTCTAAAAATAGAATAGACTGAGAGAAACAAAAAAGAAAAGAAAAAATAAAAATAAAATAGAGTTTAATCCTTATGTTTCTAACAAGTAAGTACTGATTAGTATGTTACTGTTGAATACTGGAGATTGAGTTCAATAAGAATTATCTTTGTTGATTATCAGACTAGCAAATTATATACAAGTAGATAATATAGGAGATGCTTGGAATTTCAGTAGTATAGCTTCTATTGCTCCAAGTGGAGGTTTCAGTGGTGAGACACTGAAGGAATAAGGACTCTGCCATAAGAGACTGAGTTGAATAGAAGTATCTCTGTCATAAAAGATAAAATATCTAGTTTGTTACATCACCACTAATGAGGTGTGTTGCAAAAAGAGTGGCTATTATGGAAGATAGACTTGTATAATAGACATTGAGGAGGCAGTATCACCACAGAGATGTATTTTCCAGATGAGTAGACTTAGTATATGACATAGACTCTATTTATTTTCATTTTATTTCTCATTTTGATTTTGATTTCTATTTATTTTTCTTATTTTGGACTTGAAATTAGGGGTTAGTGTGATGTCACACATATCTGTCACAAACTGTCACAAAAATTGACACTTTATTATATATCTATTATATATCACATAGAAAGATATAGAAGATTCTAAAACTATAATATCATATAGCATATACAATATATATTGACTTTATAGTATATGGTCTTTAGAATAGGTTAGATAAGGTTTCACATAAACCAACTAGCTAGCATATATAAAGTAAATACTTTGTACTAGAAACTCTATTGAGTTCTCTTATATTAATACTAGTACAAGATTCCTCTTTTGATCTTATTCTTTGATCTTAAGTAAAAAATATGCCTAAAAGATGAAACTATTTATAGGAAAATTATAAAAGATATTGTAAGAACATAGAAATATTATCTGACATATTCAGATATAAATTCTGGATAATCTTGGCTTCAACAAATATACTATACCTCTATATGTTATAACAGTTATATTTAAAAAGAAAATATTAATAGAAAAAGAAACATAAAAAAAGTCAGACTTTTGAGCATAAGTATTCAGAATAGTGGACTATACTAGTTGATTTTCAAGCGAAAGAACTATAGAGTATCTATATATTTTAAATACTAATACTAAGACTATCTGAGAATTGGAGGAGATAGATAACTATTCTGAGTATACTGAAGTCTTTGGAAATAGAGTCTGAAGTTCCATATAAATTATAAGAAATCATGTGATTAGTAATAGAATGATCAAATATGAAAATAAACCAGATATATTCATACTAGAAAAGAATGGGTAGACAGAAAAGAAGATATACTCTTCTATGAATGTTCTGAGCAGATTAGATATTAGAAGAATGTTATTTGTAATGTAGTTGAATGAATTTGGATGGATATGTAATAGTTACAGTATATTTACCTTATAGTATATACATAGTATACTTATGACTAATTATGGATATTAGGATAGGGTTATTTATTATTAGCATGGACCATATACTATTAGTATAAATAAAATAACAATATATTGGAGATATTATAACTTAAGACTAAGTATTTAGTTAAAAGAAAAACATTATATTAGTTAATACAAAAGAACTTAGTAGAGTTCCTAGTATAGGTATATCTATTTCTATATACCTCTGGTATATAGTCTATGCATACCTACATCTAGCTTACTCTCAATATTATGAGTTATATAGATAAAAGTTATTATCTTACATGATATATGACATTATCTTTCTAATATATCACATGATGTTGTGACTATGACTGTGACATGTGTAACCAGCCTGTGACAGTTGTCACACACACCCTTTGTTACATTACTGTGACCATTGTGACATCACACTCTTCCTTCTTTTACTAAGTTCAAAAGTAAGAAAAGATAAGAAAGAAGATAATAGAAAATATAAGAAAGACTTAGATAAGAGAAGAGAAACAAGAAAGAAACAAGTCCATTGTCTTTGGTTCTGACAGGAAACTTCTTGTTGAGTTCTCTTATAATCCTTATGAGATTCTTTGTGATATAAGACTACTTAAAGTACTATTGACTATTTTGGTTAGTGGTTGCTATAACATAGTAGATGTTAGGTCAAAAAAAGATAGATAGATAGATCTCACTTCTGGTGGAAGTTTATAGTTAGTCATACAGAAATAGTCAAATCAAGTTGGATACTTATCCAGAAACAGATATAGATGTAGGAGATAGCTAAGAAAACTATAGAGACAATCTTTAGGTGATATGACAACCCAGAGTCTAGGTAATGAGTTACTAGGTGATAAAATACAAAAACTTGATCTGCACATAAGTATGTATGGATGTGGAAAACATCCAAAACTGGTGAGAGGTTTGATCTGTGAGTGAAAAATGAATATTCTCATGTGCCTTAGAAGTGGGTCTATGACATCCTAGTAGGCATCCTAGTAGGCTCTAACTATGGATTAAGTATGAAATTATGAGTGCAAGTATGTTCCTATTTACATAGTAATGGAGATCTGTGCACAACTAACCAAAGCATAGCAAACTGAGCTGAAATGGAACACAAATATGAAAGTGGAGCAATAGCAATGAGATGAGGAATCTTACAATATGAATCTTACAATAGGCTGGTTTCTAGAGCCCTTAGAGCATCAAATCAGTCTTCAACTTCGGTGCTGTGCCTTGTAGACCAAGTCCTTGGTTGTAAAGAAACAAAAAAAGTGGTCCTATCTAACTTATCAGAGACCTGTCAGGCTCTAGATACTGGTTGATAGTCGAGGCCATGTCTTAGAAACTTGGGAGCTTAAAGTAGAACCCGTGAACCACTTTAATCGTAGCTACTAAGTGAGCTTTTACAGGGAGGTTACTCTGGGTGAACACGCGGGTCGAATGAGGAGGATACTTAAGAAAAATAGACAAGGATCCTATGATGCCATTCCAAATCTGATTGAGCCTTGAAGACAACAACGTCAGCAGGGGGAATACATAAAGAAGAAGCAATAAAGAAGAAAGATAAAGGAACCCCAGGGCCATGAAGAAGAAAAACAGCAATCCAGAAATAAATTGAAATTTCGTGTCTCAAAGGGAAGGGGTGCACAATCTCCGAGATACTTGCCCGCATATAAATTTCTTACCATACTTCGGCTATGACCGAAGGCTTCTTGCATGGGGGATGTTCGGTCTGAAGCGGTTATTCACGATTTTGAACTTCCAGAATCGAATTTACATTGAGATGAACATTGCAGATGATGCTTCATCAGAGCTATATACACATGTTTATTTGCTCTCAGAAAACCCCCATCTGATTTATGATGAAACACAAGATGCCACTGGAAATCAAGTACAAGTCAGAATCGAGTTCAAGCGATCAAAGACAACCTTTTGCGCAATAGCCGGCGCATCCTCCTTCGTATTCGCATCGATCACACTAACGGTTGCAAAACACCCAGACCTCGAAACCGTCGATTCATCCGGCAAACTATCCGTCCCACACCTTGTCGTATCAACACCCGAGGTGCTACCAACCAATCTGGTAGCGATCCACTTGAAATTTTTCACATCATTCCCGCAAGCACTAATAGAACTAAAATTGATGTTGACAGTGAAGCCCGTGGGAACGATAGGTGAGGAAGTTCCACCGGAGAGGTATGTTGAAAGGAAATCGAGAATGAGAGAACTGTAGATGTTGGCGCTGATGGTGGAGGAGGAGTTGGGTGAGGAGGTTAGAGTGGTGTAGATCGTGGCAGAACCAGAGGCACCGGAGAAGGCGAAAGATGGGATGCCTTCTTTCGCAGCTTCACAAGCAGCACCACTGTTGAATTAGGTAGTATCAGGCGAGATCATATACGATGAAAAGATCCTAACACTGTGCCTGAACCGGTGACACCACGGCCCAAGTTATCTAATAAACGGTAGAAATATATCAGTCTCACTAGGCCGGACGAGAGTCATGCTGTTGGCTTATTCTTACTGCCAATATTGGATCCGCTGATGACAAAATCAGGATTGTTACCGAAGCGAGCTTGAGCGAAGTTTTGGATACCAAAGCGCACGGCATCAACACTAAATATGTTGATTATTTTCAACGTAGATGCTGAACATTAAAAAAACGCACGGGAAACCATTTACATAGTGGATATTAGCTGAAAAAATATATACGATCACTTTAATCATAAACAAGGTATGACAGAGGTACATACGATCACTGGAGTCCGTACCAGTGGGAGGGGACCCAGAGGGACAGGTATCGAACTGGCAAGGGTCGGTAAGGGTGGTAGGAGTGGTGGTACTAGAGCCAGTACCGGACTTGTTCACAGCGGGAGCGGAGAGGATGACCTGCAAACACACTTGCTGTCAAAGTGTGGGTGAAGTTGTTCAATGAGCCCATACTTGATAACCAGCTGTCCTTAACATGTTATACTCGTCACGGAGCTGAGCAACTGCCCAGCCATCATCGTTAGTAAGTACGATATTTTGAGCAGTGATGCCCATAACAAGAGTGGCCAAAGCAAGGACTCTGGCGAATGTGGATTTCATATGTCCAGCGAGGAAATTACAATTGATAGCGGAGAGCTAGGAAGAACCTCTTTGATGGGCTTGGGAAGGTGAGAGCAGTGTTTCTAGTTCATGACAACACTAGGATCAAGCTTTTGGGGATGGTAAAACAAGGTTCGTCCACGAGTATTGGGAGTCTTCCCACCGAATTCTCAGCGAATATGAATATGATAGATATTCGCACAACGAGAAATAAATCTATCGGGCATAGGATTCTTCACGTGATTGTTACCCCTGCCCACTTACCGACCAGGTCGAAGTTCAGAAGAATTGAACGATAAACGACCCTGAGAATATCCTATTCGAGTGAATAACCAACCTTGAAACGTCACAAATGCCTTCGCTCCAACTAAAAGTATTAACAGCGCTAGCAAAGCAGATTCATTAAGTCTGATATCATTGGGTAATCTAGTGGTGGCCATGATCTAGTTTGGGAACGTCAGCCTCGAGGAATGTCAGAAACTCATCGGCACCGCCAGCATCCTCTTGACTGTTCGTAGAAGACATGGAAATGGGAACGGAAGTAGGCTCTGCAGCATCGTAGGCATCGAGTTGTGAGGAGAGATTGGCAGTGACAGTAGGTGGCTGGGGCGAAGGGGGAAGGGAGAATTGCTTCACAACACCAACATGTGCGTCCTTGGCCTGATTCTTCACTAAGTAGAGCGAAATTTGTTTTTAATTTGGACATACCATGGACGGGGGCTGGTAGCCCTGAAGCGCACGGATGTAAAGTTCCTGCACAGGATCTACGGGCATATTCGGAATTGGGTCTTTACCATGTACTGACAATAACTGACCCTTTCGTGCAACAATGGTCGAGCAGAATGTACGAACGTGTGACACCTGACGAGCCTGAAATAATTCTGTCAACTATAGAAATTCCAGGAGGACTGACGACATACAGCAGCCGTAGCTTGTTTCAAGATGGCAGACATGGTGAAAAGTTAAACTGTCACAGTCACGCAGCATCTGTGACACGTACATTGAGATTGAGATTCATAAACTTAACCACAACATGCTTGTCCGTCTCACCACTGTTCGTCGTCTTCCTCGGACCCTTGGCGTTCGCCTCTTTAGCAGCATTCGTCCAGAGGGTAGTGTTGCTCAGTCTAAGGAATTCAGGTATGGCAATCATTTTAATCTACGATCTTTCTGGTCTGAGATTTGACTCTCACAGTAAGAAGGAAAGGGCTCATGAAGGTAAGTCAATTACTTGTTCTTACTTGTAAATGCTTATCGAATCTTGTAGATCAATTTATCCGTCAACACGAACAAGAGCAGCTTAGAAAACTCAAGGCCGATGTACTTGACTTACTCCCTCCTCTCTCTAATGTCATTCTTACTTCGTATTTACCCAGATCGACAAGAAAAAGGCTGAACTCGTGCGTGTGCCTGAGTTTAACTTCTAACTCGAATACAAGCCCTTTTTAAATCCTTCTCAGAGCTCGCTGGAGAAGGAGCTTGCCACTAAGCAAGACAAGAATTGAATTGAATAAAACAGTTGGTCAACTCTTTCAGTCTCGTGTTCTGCTCCTAACTTTGTATCGTCAGGTCATATTCTGGTCTCGTTCTCGTTCTTGTCTCAGGCGGACGGAGTTTCTACTATTCCTACGCTTGTCTTCTCAGTAATACTGCAGAAAATCATCATCTGCCGAGTAAGAATAGATTTGACTCGACTTACGTCAGCACTCCGATGTTATCATGCTGTGCGGTATGCTGCGTTCGTGATGGCCAGTCCAGGAAACAATGTTCCCAATAACATCTTAATCTTGATATTTCAAAATCTTCAAGTCCATTATGGCAGTCTGTTTCAATGCGCCCTGGTCAACCGCGCATTTTGTCGAGCAGCCTCGAAATTCCTTTATCACCGAGTAGTATTTGCGCCCCAATTTTCAGTCATTCTTTCTCTACGAGAAACTCCTATTATCCCGGTACATCTTGTATCTTCATCTCCTTCTTGTATCCCGTCTTATATCAATCCCAATAGTCAACGTCAAATTTGATCTCAGCAAGCCTCCCACAATATGCTCAGTTTGTCGAGATAATCGAAATCACTGGTGAGCATTTTGTGTATCGGTTGTGCTGACAAGTACCATGTCTCTTTCCCTTTTGCCTCGACTTCTGCCGCGGCACTGGAATAGGCTATTTACCATCGCAACTTTCATCCAATGATATACTCTCATCGGTCATTCTGAACGCAATCAAGGCATTCCGGAACCTCCGCGTGGCGATTTTCACGGCCATACCTTTTCACCCCAATACATTCACTCGTATCCTCCGGCATCTTGTGACTTTGAATACTCAAATTTCTTCCAACCACTCATCTGAAACACCGCACTGTCGAGTCACAAGCCATGACACCCCAAATTTACAGGAACTCGCTGTCAATGCGTCTTGCACAAATGAAATTAACGCACCAATTCTCGCCCAAATATCCGGCTTGTCAATTTTGTCAATCTACAGCCCAACAAGAGCAATTCTTGACCTTCTCCCGGACTGGCTCCGCAGGTTGTCTGATTCACTCAGAGAGTTACATTTAAAGGTACGTACACTTAGCTTTCCTTCCTCTCCTTCTTACCTTGTTTCCTTCTCGTCGGCTGGCGTTTTACTTCTCTCTCCGGTCTGTCTTCCTTCTCCTCTCCTTCTCTTCCCCCTTCCGCTTCATTCCCTGTGTCATCCTCCATTTTGAATAATGGTTTACGCTTCTCCAATCCTTGATTTCCAGTCTTGTTGATTATTATTTTGTCCTGTTAGACAACCTTCATTCCTGACTAGACTATAGCGCGTCGTAGTTTTTTCCTTTACCTCTTTCTTAATGCACTCCATCCGCTCCGTTGCCACAATTGTAGTGCTCATGATGTTGATTGAAGGACAATTGCGGCTCCGTGACACCGGGAGTGCTAAGGTCCATTGTACCTTTTATGGAACGGAGCATTCGAGTTGTGTCATTGGGGCTATCGTATTCACTGATGGATGAAGACGTATTTGTATTTCTAAGAAATTTGCGGGAATTACAACGTATTGAGTTGAATTATTATTGGGTATGTGTAGCCTTGTTTTTAATTTGTAGCTTAACCTCTCTTTTTTCAATCTCAAGCAACTCAGGTCTCCCAAAGTTTTTCCTAACCTCACTCGCCTCAAATCCTTCACCGCATGTTACACAAATGTGCAAACACGCAAAGAAGCTCAAAGTCTGTGTCAATGGATTCGTCGGGTAATCTCAACGTCTTCGATACAAGTGCTTCATATTGTTCAAGACGGACAAAAAGATGATGACGATGACGGTGATGGCATTCCAAGTCAAACTGGGGCAAATGTCAGTTTTCGGAGTATCATTGATCACTTATGCTCTTGTCATTCCATGTCGCTGAGGATTTTAGACATGAAGAATGCGTATGTTGATGTCAAGTCGTTGAAAAAGTTGTTTACGAGTTGTAAGGTGGTGGAAGAGGTGTATCTATGCACTGGTCGTCATGTTCTGGTTTGTCAAATATTCACATTTGTCACTTGTGAGCGAGGGATTTACTTTCATGTTGGTGGCCCTTTATATAGACGATTTTCAAGAAGCACAGTGCATCACTTATACAACTCCATACCGCATTCTTCAACATCAAGAACACCAGGCTGAGCAGGTGGCATGTTATTGATCTGGAACTCGTTAGCGCTATTATAAAGCAGGGTCCAGTCAAGTTGAGGATGTTGTCCATCAACGGTCAAACATGGACGGTTGGTTTTCATGTCTCTATTCTTGTTTTTTTTTTGTTCACTCTCTATTATAGAGTGCATGGAAGTACACGAAAGAGGGGTCAGTTGTTTTGACTATCCAAAAGCAGCTTCGTCTCGTGTTACCATGGGACCGCGAAGAAAAGCCATTGTCTCGTCAAGCCGAAGCTCTCTTACCCACGCAAAGATGTCTCAAGCAGGAGCCTACTGTGAATTCTGAACCCGCTACAGAAGAGAGCAAGAATAAGGTGACTGATGTAGGTGGGAATGGTCGACTACGTGTGAGGTTCAAGTCCTAAAACCCAGGACGGTAATGAGACTAGGTCATTCTTAATAGTCTACTACCAACACGAGAGATCTCTACCCCTCTCTCCAACATTCTCGAAAGGCTTTTAATTTTAAAATGACGTTTTGTTTGTGAAATTCTTGTTGATGACGAGATTGATATATCCAGGCTTCTGTATTTGATTCACGTCATGTTAGGTCGTGACTTACATTTCTCTTTCTTTTAGATTAAGAGATGTCTAGAAAGTTTATGTTCATCCGTCAACTCATAATGCCGAATGAAAAAGGATACTTTTATGATTGGGAGCCAGAGAAGCATACAAGCACACACACACACCACTCCCAAAAATCACATTTCATTTTGAACCTGACTCAATCGTAATCTTAAAAACAAAAAATCGCACCGTCAATGATGGTTTATGGTTTATGGTTTATGAGGGGAGTAATGAGGTAAAGGTATGGGGGTATGAGGTCAGAAGAGCAGGGGTTAAGTTAGGTCAAAAGATCGACCGATCGATCGCGATCGATCACTTGTTCATCAAGAATTGAATGAACTTACTTATTTCGTTTACCCAAAACTCTAATAACCCGTTCTCTTTCCTGTATAGTCATATCGGGCCAATTAGCAATTCTTGACAATGTCTGACAATGAAACGTGAGTGAGTGAGAGATTTTCTGTGAATGTTGTTGTGTGTGCGTGCGTGGGATGACGCATGGCTTACTCCATCCTGATTGACAACCATCGGACCTAACGTATCAACTAACGATACCGTACTTCCATCTACTTCAATCCGTGTTATCGATTTCGACTCAGAATCAGAGGTATTCGCCGTCGGCGGAGGAAGGAGTAGTGGAGTTTCATGTTTCGTCATGTCAGAAGACATTCACTGCTGTAACAATAAATCCATGTATGCCAGCATATATATATATATGCGCCTTCCATATGGAGAACGTTCTAGAAAAAATCTCCTCCACCATCAAAACTAGAGAAACATGCTGCGATTGTTTTTTTTTCCCAGATACAGTTAATTCATTCATAAAACCTCCAATTTTACACAGTAAAATATCGAACATCGAACATAAACATAAATAAAAAGACATGAACGAACAAAGTCCAAGGAAAGGAAAGTAGTACCAGTAGTTAGAAATGTATCTCTATACCACCACAGCGATTTCCCCCCTTCCATCCCTTTACGAAGGAAACACATATTCCCCAGGATTCATCTGTCCAATCAACATCACAGCTTGTTCCGATCTCGGCCTAATACTACACTTGAACGGTTTCGGATGACTTGTAAAAAACCATTAATGAAACTACATTCAAAACAGAAAACAAATGCAAACCTAACAAATCCAGTCGTAAATTCCAAAGGAGGGGTAATTACATCCCCATTCTCATCTATTGCCTTGTTAATATCCATGGTAGCGATCATATGCGCACTAATCAACCACAGCGATTCTTCTGAAAAATGACGGCCAGGACAAATGCTAACCAATCTAGCTCAGAGAGCCGTGGGTATATGGGGTGTGTACGCGCTCACCGACGTCCGAATCCGAAAATGACAGTATGAGGGTTTGGTAGTTTGTTGTTGTTAATATATCGTTCAGGGATAAACTCATTTGGTTTGTCACAGTCCTGCAGAATGGAACTTGAACGGAAGATGAACCTTCATTGAACTTGAAGAAGAAGCAGAAACCGTACTGAATATTAACGAGCACGCTTGAACCTGCTGGTATGGTGAACTTTCGATAGGTATTATCCTCCATCAAACGGTGAGGCATCCCTAGTGGTACGGGAACATTCCATCTAAACCAATCATTCCCTCAATCCAATGGGGACAAAAAAGACAAAGTCCCTACCTGACCATCTCCTTTAATACACATTCCAAATAAGACAAAGCGGGTCGATCTTCAAAGGTCGGTAACCGCATGTCCCCAACGACGGAATCCATTTCTACCTGCAGCTTTCTAAACACATCAGGATGAAGCACCATGGCCATCACAAATGTATGCAAAAGTGATACAGTCTGAAGGAATCGTCAGACGGAAATTTTAAAAAGGGGAGAGAAGAGGGGGGGGGAGGTAATCTCCTCACGGTGTCTTCAGCAGCTGAGATGCGGGTTTAAATGAGATGCGCATGATCGATAGGAAGAATAGATTACCTGCATAGAGAGTTCCTGCGGTGCCCTGAATATCACATTCGTCTTCGGGGGAGAGATGGCCCTCGGGCGATGAGAGTTCTTGTATGAGGGTCGATACGTACGATGGGCGTGCTTTTCCTGATTTCTGGGGCTTTTCCATCAGAGAGAGAGAGAGAGAGAAGGCGGCAAGACTGACTATGTCTTGTTTCACGCGTTCGTAAGGTTGGTGGAACATGTTTTCGACTGCGTCACGGGCCTGCAAGGCTTTGCGCTTGAAGTTTGAGATGACAGGGACCCAGGTGGGAATGTGCCTCATCAGGGGAAAAAAGTCGACGAGGGTTGCAGCAGGAGAGCCAGACTCGACGGTGAGGGTGGCTGCTCTGTCGGCTGGAGAGAGAGTGTCAAACACGCGTACGAGAGAGAGAAGGAAAACTGACCGAGCTTGACGAAATGATCATCGACAGACTTGACGTCGCGTCCGTAGGTGATGTTGAGGATGGTTGCGGCAGCATACCTGGATGGGGAGGTGAGGATAAGGAGTTGAGTAGAGATGGAGTAGGAACCTCTTGAAATGGTTGACAAAGTTGTCAGGGTCAGTGATCAAACCATTGAGGAGAACGAGGGTCTCTGCGAGCTGAAGAGGGCGGAGATGGATGACAGAGCGGACATTGAAGACATGATTTATCCAGCGACGGTGTCTGCGAAAGCGCTGACCACTGACCAGGACTAAGGAGAGAGAGTGTGTGTGTGAAAGGGAGAGAGGACGCACTAGGATAGATGGGTGGTGGCGTTTTTCCAGCCCATGCTGGATCGGGAAACGTCACACAACACGTGATCTGGAGAGTGGGGAGGGCAGACGTACAGATCAGAGAAAAGGACAAATCGGGGACGGTCAGAGTAGATGGAACTGCGCTTGTCGAGCAGATCCCGGGCAGCGTCGAGGCTGTTCAGCACAACCATGTTCTGGCCAAACATGGTCAGTCGTACAACGTCTCCTGCGGTGGTGTTATTTCTCTGCAACCCACGGACACCCACGTAACGGCGAACCGTATTTAACAGCCCATTCAGCAAATGCTTCCTCGGGGTGCTCTGCTGGGATCTGGAGGATGTTGCCGATGACGGGGATGGGCGGAGGACCGGGTGGGAGATGGCAGGTGGGCGAGCGACGAGCGACGAGGAGGATGGCGAGGAGGATGAGGAGGGCAGCGAGGAGGGCAGCGAAGGGAAGAGGGAGGGGCAAGGCCATGGGGAGAAAAGAGGAGGGGAAGAGAGAGAGAGGGATGAAATGTCAGGGACATTAAAAGACTGGAACAAGCACGCAGTGTGTCAAGTCAGTGTTGGACGCACTACACGGCGGCTCCTCTGCACGGCACCTGTCAACTCGCTCCTCCAATCCAGTCGGACTCGGACACTACAATTCAGCGAATGCACCACATGCATGGCAATCTAACATGATCGTATCCTATAGTCATATCATCCACCAACGGATCACCTCACTTTACATATAGACTCTCCCCTGTACAACAGGATTAACATTGCCATCGAGTCCCTGTTTCATATTAAAACAGCCCCAACAAATCCTCTTCTGCTTCTTGGCCCTGCCCTGACCTCGTCGTTCCCTGCCCTCCACCGGAAACGGAGAATCCGTTTCCCGCGTCAGCGCTCATCATGAGCCCTCCATGGCCTCCACCACCAAAGATAGAAACAAGATCATCCAGAGGATTACTTGATGTCCCTGCAAGGAGATTAACACCAGCTGGCGTCTGTGAAAATACCTCAGTTGCGGCAAGACCAGACGGTTGTCGTTCCGATACTGCGGTATCGATATCCCCCTCATCACCAAAATCGCTGTACGTGTAAGACGGAGGCTGTCCATAACCATGTGAAAAACACATACAGAAGATTCTCAGCTTGTCGTCCAGCGGCTACGGCTTGTAATGCTCGCTGTGTGGCCAGCCGATCGTCCTCAGGCCTATGAATAAGTCAATCATGAGAAACCAGGCACACAAAAAACCCACTCAGCCCTCTTCTGGACAGCATCCGCTCCAATTCTTCCTCTACCAACAAAGGTTTCCACTGGCTTATGATACACACTCGCCAGCGTCGATATCTCCCCCAAAAGTTCATCTAGCACACCCTGAGACACCGTAGTACGGGGTAAAGAAATCGGTGGTCGATCAGCCAGCACAACAGCCTAGATCACAACAAAATCAATCAATCAATCAATCAACAGCATGAGCTTTCAGCTGTTTGCTCACCTTGGCAGCACCAGGATCGGTCGATAGCAATCGCCAGTAAATGTAGGCCCTGTCCCTCACATCAGGGGAATCGCATTCTTTCGTAGCCGTCTCTAGCACCTTCTGTACCAGACTTTGAGACGTATCAGGTTTCCTCAAGAAGAGTTTCACAACAGCGGTCAATGTTTGTAGTTGCACCTAGGTTTCATGAGCCATCAGTCTTATTCCCAGCGAGGTGGTGAAAGAAGAGTATCAAGACGTATACCAGGTGGTGCACATAAGAGAGGGGGCCTAGTTTTCGGGGGGAAAAACTCACTGCATATGATTCCTCCGTAAAGGTATCCACAAAGAATCCAAGCAAAGCATCAGCGTTGTCAATTTTGTTCGCATACTCCCCAATGATCCAAATAAGCGATGCTTTGGCTTCCGGCTCTTCCAGCTCATCCAGGTTGGCGCATAGGGTAGGGATAACACCTTCGTAGGTGGAAGGATACTTGCGGAAGATATCCTATTACAGCCATAGGATCAGTTGGTTGGGAACCCATACTGTCGCATACCTTCATTACAACCACAGCTTCCTGGACCACATAGCTTATCCGTGTCCCTATGAGTTCAAGAAGGACGTTGACACATCGTTCAGCTGCAGCCTCGATTTTAATCGCCGCCTGCCCGATGGCCTTGATGCTCTTCCTTACAAAGTCGACATCGACCTCCGAGGCATATCTAAGAGGCAACAGTATCAGCACGTATAGCCTTTTTTTTTAAAAAAAAAGGCTGAGATATAAAAGACTTGCTCCTTCAGCTCACTTAATAGAGCATCTACATTGTTCTCCCCAGCTAACCTGACCATGATATCCAACTTTTCCACCTTGACGTACAGTGGGTCGTTGTATTTGCAGAAGAAGACCCTCATCTCGTTCGACAAGATATCCGAGCGCTTCTGTAACAGGAGATTGATGTTCCGCAGCGCAACCCATTGCACCTCGGGTGGAGAAGACAGTAGTGTCACGAGAGGGGGTGCCATCTTCCTCACTAACTGCTTCACGAGTTCCTCTCTCCTAACCTTGCGCATGTGAATCATAATGACCTTCACCGCTGCCAACACAACACCACCATTGATGTGTTGGAATTGAGGTACAACCCGTTCGCAAATGTGTTCTGATTCTTTATCATCTTGAGCAGTATATCGAGAGAGCGCATTGAGAATGGCGACACGGCCCCATTCTGAACATTCGTTGAGTGCGATTAAAAGTTTGTTGAGGATGGAGCTGGTTATTTTGAACATGGCTGGATCACTTGGAGCTGGTGAGGAATTAGAAGAGGCCGAAATATGGATATCCGTAAGGGCTCCAACAGTGTTGGCAACTACCTAGGTAAGGTCGTGCTTTGGAATGAGGCAATCCAGGTGACTCCCAAGATTCAGTGGTGAAAGCTCACCATTGGATTCGGGTCCGCTATCATCTCGTGTAATTGGTTTAGAAACCCATTATCTATCACCAACTCTGGTTTGAGATCGTAGAGTTTGGCAACACAAAGTGCTGCTGTCTTTCTGACATATGGGTTTTCATCTCGTAAAGACTTTTGAAGCGGATCACAGAGGTAGTCAATGATTTTCTCAGCCCTCAAGCAACCCATAGTCCTGATTGCTAGTGCGCGAACGAGAGGGTTTGGATCGTCTGTATCTTTGACAAAGGTATTGACAGCGAGAATAACGAGTTCAGGTTGAGTTTTCGCATAGTTCATGAGATAGAGATATACGAGTTTCTTCTGTTCCAAATCCTCCGTTTGCATGTTTTTGAGTACATCGGGAAAGAGGCCACTGACATCTGGCGAAAACGGTTGAGGGATGAAGGGTGAAATGATACCGAGTTGTGATTATTACCCTTGCCAACGGTCATGGAGGCAATGACACGCTTAATAGCGTCCTTTCGTTTGTCACGATACTCACTGTTTAAATCAACACTGAGCTCATAGTTTTCGCCTTTACGAGGACCACGAATGCTCATGGCTTACGGAAGGGATGAGGAAGGATCAAATTTGGTAAGCGCTTGTTCATTACATAGTCTTTGTTGTTCTCGATCCGTCCGGCTAAACCGTAAAAGCGCTCACCCGTCTAACCGTGTGCTGGAATGGACAAAACTTCACTTGTGACACCCTGAATCCACCCTGAATTGAAGAAAAATGGGGGCGTGCGCCGTGGGAGCGTCATAAACAAAAATACTCCTATAAAAACCCTTGTTCGGCACCCAGAACACTTCGCTTTTGCACCCTCCCACACCAGCCATGGCACGTCTCTTTTGCATTCCAGCGGCCATCCTCCTATTTGCAGCTTTTATCCTCAATGTCATCGTCACCATCTCTTTGCCTTATCTTCCTGCTCTGGATATTACTCGTACTCAATTCCCCCATGGAGCACTCGAAGATGGACGGTCATTGACAGAAATACGAGTGAGCTTTTTTTTTCTTTTCTGATGTTGGCTTTCGAGTTAACAGTCACTGTTTCGACAGTTTGGCATTTGGTATGTTTTTGCAGCAAGTTGTCTTGTCTTCTGTCTAACTTGAATGCGCAGGACGCAGTGTACCTACGACAGTCAAAGAGATAACACATGTGCTCCGCTTGGTGAGGTCCTGTTTTATGCTATCTAGCTATCTGTTCAACGACCACAGGTTATGCCTACGATGTTAGCATATCAGATTCAAATAACGCAAATGAGGTGACAATCAAAGCCCCATGGACTCGTGGTCTTGCTCTTCATCCGCTTGGTACGTTCCAACATCTTGATGATGTCATAGTCTAACCTAATTTGTGGATCCATTATTTCCCACAGCCACCGTAGTCTCCTTATTGGCCTTTGCATTTGCACTCTCTGAGCAAGCCACAGTTGCGCTTGTAGCCACATTATTGGCCTGGGTGGCCTCACTCCTCACCTTTGTGGCGTTCATTATTGATTTGATTCTCTTTGGATGGACCAAGCATGAATTTGGAACACTCAACGTCGATGCAAGTACCGCTACTGCTTCAGGTGAGAGCGCCTCCGTCTTATTTCCCTTCCACCTCCATTTCGAAAAAAATCTAATTTGGAATTGTACTAAACTTATTGGGGTTTTCCATACTTATGTCCGATCATGTGACTAATTTCATTGTGCCTCTAGGTACTTGGGTCACATTTGTTGCCTTCATCATTCTTTTTGTTGGTGGATTCAGTACATGTTGTGGTCGAGCTGTAGATCGTCGTGCTCAACGTCGTGCTGCTGATGCCGCTGCTGTCGAAGCTGCTCATGCCAAAGAGGCTGCTGATGCTGCTGCTGCTGCTCACGTTCAAGAGAAGGTTGGGGAACAGGAAGCTGGTGTTGCGACTCTTGGAAAATCTAATTGGGCAAGTAAATTTAGATTTGGCAAGAAGGCGGAGGCTTCTTGATGTGACAACGATTCGTGAAACGAGTCTTGAGACGTTCGGTCCGATTTCCTTTTGATGTGCAATTCCTAAAAAACATCTTGTCAATTGTTAAATCACTTTTGATTTCTTTCACGTTATAATTAATTTTTTGGACAGTAGGTCTTTTGTTATACCCGTTACTTCATCTTGTTGATCTACGTTTAATGATTGATGAAGAATACGAATATAATTGGTCTTTTATTTAGTCAAAGTTTTTTTTTTTAATTCAACAATTTATTACACGGAGTGCGGTGGCAGACCGTGGTAGCTACAAAGTAACTACGATACATAAGAATGACACAACATGTAAGAAGAAGAAAGAGAAAGAGAGTAAGCTACTAGTACAATCAAAAGAAGGGGTCAAAGGAGAAGGCATTCAGGTTATATTCAAGAAAAGAGACAAACTGACTAATAGTGTCTCTCCTCAGATTCCAGTAGTTGTTAAACCTCCTACATTTGTGGAGGACATGATGTCTTGACTCAATTGGGAATACCTCAATTTGGGTATTCATCACATAGACAACTGAAATCTTCCTTAGGGAAAAATCTCAGACAATATTCACTGATTGGTACATGATTGGTAATTGCTCTCATTGCTCTTGCACATAGTGAGTTAGAGTGTCCAAAGTGTTTGATCCATGGACCACCTTTGATATACAATAGTTCAATAAAGTTGAAGTCATCATCTAGAAGATCAAGGAATGATTTTCCTTCAAAGTCAGACACTTGGAAGGACATCTGCCAGTTTCTTATGATGTTGTCACATTCTTCTTTCTTGCTAAAATCCCACAACATTTTGCAGATTGAATTGTTTAGTATTCTTATCAACTAACTGTTAGATACAGTTCACACCAGGAGTGAAAGTCCACAAAATTGGCTTGGAAATGTGTGGACTTGTTGAACAACCTTGGCTTCAGCTTATGTGCTGCACCATCTGTTTGCTATATGGTCACAACTTTAGATAGGAGGAAGAATTCCAAGATGGAAGTGAGTACTGATTGGTATATTGCTGTTGAACACCAGAGATCAAGTTCAATAAGAGTTATCTTCATTGATTATCAGACTAGCAAATTA
>Ga0157368_1000464_pt1 | contig 18918 bp, 21 predicted proteins | sample AttbisABBM3_FD_113146 | JGI IMG/M metagenome (GOLD analysis project Ga0157368, IMG submission 113146) | Fungus gardens microbial communities from leaf cutter ant in Botucatu, State of São Paulo, Brazil - Atta bisphaerica ABBM3 | ecosystem: Host-associated > Fungi > Mycelium > Unclassified ...
GGGTTTTATCACTGAAACCCTGAGCATCTCCTATACTATCCATTTGTATATAAGACTAGTAGTTATACTGTAATTTGCTAGTTTGATAATTAACGAAGATAACTCTTATTGAACTCAATTTCTGGTGTTCAATAGTAACATGCCAATCAGTACTCACTCCTATCTTGGACTTTTTCCTTTCATTTGAAGTTATGATCACACAGCAGACAGAGAGCACAGTATATAAGCTGAAGCCAAGGTTGTTCCACAAGTTCATACATCTCTAAGCCAAACTCCACAGACTTGCATCACAGTGTAAACTGTACCTAACATCTACCTTATATACTACAGACTGTAGTCTGTGCACCCACTACAACTAACCTACCCCAAAATATATATGCTTTTCATAAGACCAATATATTGTTGTTATGCTATATAATATCATTTATTTAGAACCTTCTATGTCCTTCTCTGTGTTACATTTGTGTGACTGTGATATATGTTATGTATTCATCACACATAATATCACATCACTTCTTTCATTTAAGTCTAAAATAAAGAAAAGTAAAATGAAACCAAAAATAAAAATAAAGAAAAATAAGAAAAATAAAATAAAAAGCAAAAATAAAATAAAATAAAACCAAGTCCACTGTTCATAATTCTGATAAGTAATATAGGACTTATAGAAATTCTTAACATCTGTATATATGAAAGACTAAGTATATCTATAGTAGATGAGTTTTAATGTTTTATTTTGTTCAAAATCAAAGACTGTTTGTAACTGGTATGTAAATTCTGTAATCTATGAGTAGGAGTCCAAATGTGTCTAATGACTAGTATTTTGTTAGATTACAAAGATAATTCATAAAAGTATTATTATATACAACTACAGATGTCATTATACAAGCTATCAAAATTTATGATAGTAGCTATACAAAGAAAAGAAGAGATAAGAGTGTTGTGCAAAGAGATGCTATAAGTTAACTATAAGTAAAAATAGAACAGAAGTTATGTAGGGTTTGTAATTGGCCTATCTTACATAACTACATAAACATGTAGATATTTCTAAGATTTACTAACTTCTACTATAGGTTTATCTATAGCTTTTTAGACATAACTTACACTCTCTTTAATATTATTAATAGTAATACTACTTGGGCTTAGGGTTCAGACTAACATTATATCTTTTATCACAAAATGAACTACTCACTTATTTGTGATATCTAAACCTTGAGTGTACTCTTAGAGATTTAAAAGTGATTTAGAAATTCAATAATAATAATAATAATAATAATAAAGATTAATATAGATGTCAATGGTAAAAAGATGAAAATTGATGTTGTTAAGTTTAAGGTCTAATCTTTAAACATATATAAAATAGTAATAGTCTATATACAAGCTATTTTCATCACATAGTCAAAACTTATACTTAGTGGGGCTGTCATATGTTATAGCGGATGTTAGGCTAATTTTAGAAAATAACTAATTATATTATTATATTGATATGCTTATATCTCTATTAATACTAATCTTCATATAATATATAATATATCATTAGAAACTGTTTGATAAGTGCTTTCTAACATAAGTGTTAGTGCAACTGGGTAGAAGGGCCTAGCACTTCAAACCTCCAGAAAATCCTAAGTCTGTTGTCCAAGAAATACTAAACTACATACTCATCTTCAAGAAATTCTAAGAGAACAGAATCAGAATTTCTGAAGGTAAAGACTATTTTATGTATCAACAGATCTATTTTAATGTGTTAGAATTCCAATTACATAAGCAAGGAATGATGATACTTAAGTAATTAGGAACAGTTTAGAATAGAATAACTCAAATGGAAGAGAGCTAGAGTACTTATCAGATACTTCCAGAACATGGGAAAGTGGATGTGCAGATGATATTAGAAGACTTTGGAAAACCACAGAGTATTGTGGAAGAGCAAGAGAGTGTGGAAAAGAAAGTTTAATAACATATTCAGATAGTTAGAAGTATTGGTGTGCAGCCTAAAGAGGTTCAGAGCATAGAAAATTAGATGAGTGAAGATATGGGAAAAGGTCATGGATCATGGATCAGCCAAAAAATGTGGAAGAGAAAGAGCTCAGAAGAGCCAGTCCCCTTACAATAAGTTTGATTGTGGGAATTTGTTCAGTTATTTCTGAGATAATAACCAATGAAACTTATAGTTACTGATGGATATCTCAGTAATCTGTTGTCACTTTTGTACATCCTGCATATGTGAGTAGCCCTTATTTAGGGCTTTCTAGTGCAATTTGGTTTGTGAGAATCAGTTTACTAGTTGTGGAGATATAAGTTGAATGAAGTTTATGATACATCTCTAGTAGTTTCACTTTATCTCTACTCAAGTTCTACCATATAGGCTAGTAGTTACTTTGTAATAGCCAGCTTAATAATCAACTATAAATCCTATTTCAATCTCTCTAAACTTTCATCTGAAATTGCAACCACATGACTAGTAGAAGGCATAATATATAAGTTGAAGTCAAGATCATTCAGAAGTCCATATCCACACATCACAGATAAGTCTAAGTACTTTATCTGATCTCTGTGTTTTTTCTCATAGATTTTTCTCACCTGAATGTGAACCATGCTTAACAAAGAAGTAGATAATTGACAAAGGGAAAAGAGGTAGATAGGTATGCAGTAACAGATCAAAAGATATAGATAAGATCACCACCAATGGTGTTACCTGGGCATTTTCTTTGAATGAACTCTCATTTCTGGATAACATATAGGAGATGACAGCACTGAGATTATATTATCAAAGAATCAGAATCTTGTCAATTAATATGAATCTAAACATAGGTAATTGCACCTTAATGAGCCAATCAGGACATCAGATATATTTATATTTGAAATTGATGTCCGGCATCCATTCTGAGCAATCCAGGGAGTCATACAATGTTTTTCCAACCAATTGGATGGGTCTCAAAATCGGTTTAGAGTGGGAACTCGGTATTTCATGTTTTTCTACCTTTCCCATTGCCTTGAGTCATCATGATTGCGCCCTTGAGTTTCACTCCTAGTCCAGCGAGTGTACCCCCTGCCAACGCTGTCTATCGTCTCAGGGAATATCCTGATATCCCTGTCAATAGTCACCCACTGGTAGGCGTTCGGCCGCGTTTGCTTGTCTCCCATATCCTGAACCCACGATTTATAGAATCCCCTTGATTTCATTCTGCGTGCAGCACAAATATACCCTGACAAGGTGGCATTAGTTCATCCTAACGTTGAGTACCCAGTACAGTACACATTTTCTGTATGGTGCGAGAGAGCTTGACATTCTACATCGTTTCTCCTCAAAAATATATTCATAGGGCTCAGCGCATTCAGAATCTTGCATATGCACTCATTCAGGCAGGTATCAAGCCTGGGAATCGAGTGGCAGTTATAGCACCTAACACGTATGTGTACTTCTTCTGATTAATACCTGTTTTGCTCAGACTCCGTTTTCGTCAAGTCCTCTGATCGCAGGTCAGGGGAGCACAAACCAATCTCCTGCATTAGCTCACAAGTAACACAGATGCTCATTATGGCGTCTTTGCTGCACGGGCTATTCTAACCCCCATTAACACCCGCCTGAAGCCTTCCGAGGTTGCATATATTCTTGACCATAGCGGTTCAAGCCTCATTCTCGTTGACCACGAGTATACTCATTTGGTCCCTCCAGGAACGAAGGTTCCAGTCGTTGTCTCAAAGGATACTGGACGATTCGGTGATCCATATGAGGCTTTCCTCACTGAAGGTCGTGGGTTCAGTGAGGAGAAATCATGGGGTGGTTTAGACGCTGAAAATGATGAGAATGCTGGTGCTGTCCTCTGTTATACGTGCGATGTTTTCCTTTTGGACCTGCGCTTTATATACTCATAACGGCCTCTTCTTAAGCTCTGGGACGACGGGAAGGGTAAGGCTCGTTCTCAACACTGATTCAATCTGCTCAATGGAATTGGTAGCCTAAGGGTGTCCTTACTACACTGAGAGGTGTGTTATCAACTGTCCCATTTATTCGTCTATAACCACCTGTCGGATTAGGCTCCTATCTGGCTGCTATCGCGAATGCTTTTGAGTGCCAGTGAGTGCAGGCCATCTGCACTATGACTTGGAGTGGCTCAATGTATTCCAGAATAGATCGGGAGTCGACATACCTATGGTGAAGCCGACTCTCAATTTTGGATTTGGATTTGGATTTGAAGATATGATACAGGATTCTCCCAATGTTTCATGCTGCAGGCTGGACATTTCCTTGGTCCAATGTTTTTGCTCTGGCTAAACAAGTGAGGTGTCCAATTCTGTACTACTCGTAATTTTTCTCATAGCAATGTTAAAGATCACACTCAGGACAGTGAACTATTCGCAGATCTGGAACCATTTCCTCTACTCCAATGTCACTCATTATTGTGGGGCACCGACAGTTCAGGTGAACCATAGCGGTGTATGACGAGGATGAGGAAATTAAATCAAGATCACAGATCAGCATCGTGAATGATCCACAAGCTCGAAGGACGCCACAGAGAGTAACCGCCTGTGTTGGTGAGTCCGGTCCCTGCTTTTGATAAGTAGCAAGTAACGATGTGGAAAAGCTGGCGCTGCACCTACTGCCCAGCTCATTTCTGAGCTCGAGAAAATTGGGTTTAAACCCGTTCATGTATATGGTGCAACGTCAGTAGCATTTCTTTTGTCTTTGGAGGTTATGAGCTAACTTTCTACAAGAGAGGTAACATCGGTATTGTTGTCCACAGCCGGATACTGACGTCTATAGACATACGGTCCTTTCACTAGAAACTACGATCATCCTCACTGGGCCAATCTGCCTCTAGACGAGCGTGCGCGTCTCATGGCTCGCCAAGGGCAAGCATTCGCCACAGCATTGGGAGTCCGTGTAGTTTTTCCATCTGTAGAAGACGATAAGAACTCAGCTGTTTGTGATGTACCGCGAGACGGTGAAACAGTCGGGGAGATCGTTACTAGGGGAAACATTGTCATGAAGGAAGTGAGTTACGACTTTCGTCGCTATTGAGTGTATGCCAATTACTCATCTTTTCAGTACTTCTGTGATGCAGATGCTACACGCAAGGCCTTTCGTGGTGGGGTTTTCAGAACCGGAGACCTAGCTGTCATGCATTCCGATGGGACCATTGCTGTTGTAGACAGAAGTAAAGACATAATTATCTCAGGCGGAGAGGTATATTTTTGTTTGTGGTGGTGGTGTTCGTCGTTATCTGACTACTCTGACCCAGAACGCCTCTAGCCTTGCAATCGAACAAGGTGAACCGAAGTTAATTTAAGATAAGATTATGTTCTTACCATATTTCACATGCAGAATTAGCGAGCCATCCCCATGTCTTGGAAGTCAGCGTTGTTGCTCGTCCTCACCCTAAATGGGGAGAACGTCCTATGGCCTTTGTTATTCTGAATCCACGATATGCTGACAAATGGGTTGGCCGACACCATGAATTTAGTAAAGACCTAAAGGATTATGCCCGAGCGCGACTACCAGGGTTTGCTTGTCCGGAATGGATAGAAGTCGTCCCAGAGTTGCCTGTGAGTTTTGTAGTGGTTAGCACCTGAATGCAACACTCACACATCAGCCTGTCAATTTTACAGAAAACGTCTACAGGAAAAATTCTGAAGACTGAGCTCCGGAAAATAGTTGCGAAGCTCTGATTGAAGATGATACATGTACATGTATGCAAATTCAGTCATGAAAAAACTATGTAACTCAGATGCTCTGTGATATAAAGGTTCAGGAACCAGATACAATGCCTTAGGGAGAGTTGTAAAAAGAATCCAGACTTAGTGTAGAATACAGTAGAGAATGAGGAGATGAAAGTCTGCACTGAATGACACGATTGAGAGCTTACATATCGGAACAGGTGCTAAAGTCTAGGGTGAACAAGTAGTCAACAAGTAGTCATCATTCATCGTTGGTATCGGGACAGAGCCGAAGTATGCGGAAGGACTCAGTGTTCCTTTCACAGAAGTAAATATCGTCATCTTTTCGACCTAGGAATAGGACATCGTCATTGGGATCGCAATCAGCCTCTACGCCAACAAGACCCATCCCTGTGGATTTGTTTATGCCAAGTCCAGCTTTTTTGGGTACCACAGCTTTGCCCTTGGAAGAGAGAGTCGATAAAGGTGCACTAAGTGAATCAATCGCTGTGCCAATTCTCCAAACAAAGGGAGGTCGGCGGTTAATGGTATTGGACGGTGGGTGGAAGGTAGGTAGTGTCGTTCGTGACTGATCTGCTGGTCGCAACAACGCATCACCTAGATCGACAACTTCCAAGCCACCTTGGCGCATCGCAACCAGTACTGATCGATCCTTCACGTCCAGTGCTTCCAAATGTTTCACGTCACCCAGCTTACTGAACCTGAACGAAGTTGTCATCTCGTCTTGGAACTCTTCATTGCTCCATACGAAGCGACCCTTAAGAACGGATCGACCACGAGCATCAACTATCGTTGTACTGTGACCCCCTCGTGACGAAAAAAAGAGGGCTGGCGGGCCGAAATGTTTTGATTGGGACAAGAGGGAGATTGGGGGTAACAAAGGTTTGTCCCTGTTTGGCGGGTAATTGGGAATGGATAGTGGCAGCGGTGAGCGGAAAGGATGAGCGGGATCTACGCATTGCAGTTTGAGATCTCGAAGGAGGGTATAATCGATTTCCCCTTCCCGACGGACGGGGAGGTCAGATGGCAACAAGCCATCTTGGTACCAAGCTTGCATAAGATTTGACGACCATGGTCCTAAATATAAAGATTAGTCTGAAATATGGAATTGGAATCACATCGCTTACCATGCATAACGCCTTTGGGATCTTTGTAATACCACTGCGTAGGACCTGAAGGAGTGGGCGCAGGTAGCCCGGGAGGGGAGAACTGCGACGGGACATGGTCCTGGGCACGATCCCTACTGGCATTTTCACCTAATTCGTGCTCACTCCAGTAACTCGAGGTATTGGGATATGTCGGGGGTATGATATATTCATCCGCGATCGAAGCCAGGGGAAATTGAGGCGCAAACCTGAGTTGTTGGAAAGTAGTATAAGGGCCCGTCTGCGCAGTGGGGAGTTCGTCTGTAAGGTTCGTTGACGTTGAAGTCATGAAAGTGGACTCGGAATGCCCTACTCGAGATTCATCTGGAGCGTCAGAATGTTCACTGGCAGCAGGGGGCGGAGTCGATGGTCGAGTGGGTCCGTCTCTTGAAGTCATAGGGACACCAAGACCAACGCTTGCATTGGTATCATCCTCATTGGCTTCGTTGTCGGCGACAGATGTATCGCCTAATTGATTCTCGCGTGCCTGCCGGCGAGCTGCTCTTCGTTCTGCGCGTCCGATACGAACTTCACGAACCCTAACTGTCGCTGGCTCAAGACCGAATACATTTTGCGCAAAGACCAAGAATACTTCTGCAAGATCGTCCCCTTGAAGCTGTAATTCCAAAGATCGGGGTGAATCCGGAAGAATGAAAGTTCTTGATAGTCCAAGGGCAGTACGATACGTGCCTGCAAACAACTCAACCTTTTCCCCATTCTCGCCGCAGAGAATTGCGAGGAAACTGGAAATGTTAATTGAAGTTCAACAAGCGAGTAGAAACTGTTTACCTCTTCTTTTGCGTCTCCACAGCCTTGATCACGAGAGCACCCTTAGTGCCGGGAAGCTTCACATATTCCAATTTCGGAGGAGGAGCAGGAGGAGGGGGAGGGGCGCTCAACCATCTATTCGTATCTGCATCTGCAGCAGAGGTTGTGGGAGGCGGACGCTCATCTGATCGCCTATTGAGTGCATTGCTAATTATTCTTGGAATAAACCGCGACGAGCGTGGGTTTATAGAGGTCGGTGAGGTGGGAATGATAGATATTGACGATACAATCTGAGACAACGGATCCGCCGATGTTGAAAGTTGTACAGTGGGAATGGGAAGAGCATTTGAATACAGTGAAGATGATCGGACATTTCCTTGATTTTGATCGCTGGATGTGCCTTGGCTGCCATGGCTCGATCGAGGAAGATTGTGCGAAGAAGCAACCAGCTGCCGACTGGGAGACCGCCTCGTCGAGGAAGACCCAGAGAGCATCGCAGACCAACGTCGTCGTCCACGAGATTGGCTAGTCTGTTCTGCTCCAACCGAGTCGTGCCCTTCGGATGAGAGTGAGCCAATGGTATCCTGCACTGTGCCAAATAGGATGGGCTCTTGAGGTTGCGTTGTGCCTAGAGGCGGCAAGTTGGGTATACGACTCTCCATCAGTGCCTGTGCGAGACTGATCCTGCCATCGGTTTCGTCATCGTCATCTTCAACTTCACACGGATCTGGCGAGTCAGCTTCTAGAGCCGGTTGCTGCAAGGCTTGGCGAAGAGTCAACAGAGTAGGAGCAGGTGAGGGTTCAGGATTGGGAACATTGACATCCCGGGTTGCAGATAGATCAAGGTTTGAGGGTCGTCGCCTCCGTGAACCAGTGGTTGAAGAGCGAGGTCTGGTAGCAATTGACGAGGCGTTTCGATTTGCCGAAAGTGTCGCACTCGTTCGCTCGTCGAGAGCTTGACTGCCACTGGCTGCTGCACGGATGTCAATAGCCTCGTCATCACTAGATCCAGCCCAATCGTTAGATTTGCCATGGTTCTCCGAAGTTAATGCATTACGGGCTAGGGCAGAAACTCCAGCAAGCACATGATTGACTGGATTACCTCGGGCCCGGGCTCTCACAGAAACTGCTGAAGGCTGGCTTCGCAAGGCAGGTGCTGGTTGAATATCCTGCGGGTTTGCATAAGGGGGAGGCTGACTGGAAGACTCCAAGGGTGTCGATGGAGCCTGCAATGAGGATATATGGGGCTTTTTTCGGCTGCGAGTGGGCGTACGCGGCGCGCGGGGAACAAGAGGAGGCGGTGGGGCGGACAGGATATGGGAAATACTCCCGTGCGATGCCTTCCGGAGAACATATTTGAGGCTGTCATCAGTAGGAGGTAGATTGGAAAGGCTCGCCTCGCGCGCTTTTTCCACAGATCCGCGCTCGCCTTCTAGCCGGGAAATCGCCTGTTTCGCAACTTCCCTTCGCAGACGCTCCCGCTCTCTTCGAGCCTCAACGTCTATTCGCCATTCAATAGCCTTCTTCACTTCTTCTAGAGCATAGACCCTAACACCATCCCGACGCCCAGCTATGGCCACCAGTACACCCCGATGCTCCATAGCAACAACACTCTTGAATGCTACTCTGCGAACCAGTGCATATGGCTGAGGTGCTGGAGGAGAGGTGAGAGGCAGGACGTCCAGGCCTTGGGCATGACAGAGCAGTAGATAGTGTGGAGCTAAGAAGGTGCCACTAGCAGGAGGAGTAGAAAAGTGCGCGGGCGAGAGGTCAGATGTCAAAATGGACAAAGATAGGCCAAGTTCTTGGAGAGAAGGGGGAGGGAGTGATGGTGGGAGAGGTACTACTGTGGCCAACACAGGTGAAGCTGGACGGGATGCTTTACCAGTGGCTGGTTTCGCCGTATCTTGGTCCTCATCGATGATCTCGCAAGCAGATGGAGCCTCTCGGCGGATGAGATTATTGAAAAAGCCAGAGAATCTATTAGAAGACCTAACCTGCGAGAGGAGACACAGATCAGACACATTCGAATGGCTTTAGTAAAACTCGGCTTGGAAACAGTACACACTTCAATTGCGGATCGGTACCGCGCACGCCGCCGCGAGGAAGTACTGCTGACTGTTCCTGATGGAGCGGAGTTCTGAGTAAGAGTTGGTTCAGGTCGGCCTTCAGGCCGCGGCGTGGACGTGGGTGAAGCAGCAGTAGACGGACGCCTAACGGTAGGACGGGGAGATTCAGTGACGAGGACTGCTGGCATACTGTGGATGCTGGCGACATCGGAGGCCTGGTCTGGGCTCGTTGACAGGGAGGTTCCCGTGCTGGACACAATAGTACTTGATTTCTGGTTGCCATGGTGGGTGGAAATTTTGACGCTCTCAGTAGTGACTCGGTCGGCATCTGAAGAGATCCTTGGGGGAGGAACCTGGCACCCATTGAGATGTTCATCGGCATCGGCATTGGCAGCCATGAGATGTGAAGAATATGGGGCGTCTTGGGGGAGGAGGGCAGAGACACAGATGAGGGAGACTAGAGGAGGAGCATGGAGAAATGACGATCCAGGAGGACTAAATACAAGATACAGCAGAGGAGAATTCACACGCCCGGATTGTTCTGTCACATACAATGCTCTCCGCCAGGTTCATCGCGCTGCGGTCCCCTATCAGGGCTTGCCGGACAAGATTTTCTTCTGCTGCCTCTCCACGTCCTCTCAGCTCTGTTGCCCCGGAAGATCTCGCTCACTTTGCAAAGATCCTTCCACTCAGCTCAATTCTTTCTACCTTCTCTCCCGTTTCATCCTCTCTTGATGAGCTTGACCAATTCAATACTGACTGGATGGGGCGTTTCCATGGTTCCTCTACCACTGTCCTGAAACCCAAGACCACTAAGCAGATAAGCGAGATACTCAAGTGGTGCAATGAGCGCAGGATCGGCGTCGTGCCCCAGGGTGGAAACACAGGACTGGTTGGCGGCAGCGTCCCCGTCAAAGATGAACTCATTCTTTCCTTGTCGAATATGAACAAAGTACGCGAATTCGATCCCATATCAGGTCAATATCGTTTCTGTCGCATCTGATCCATATCTTGTTTATTAATTTTCCATCACAAGGTATTCTCGTGGCGGATGCCGGTTGCATCTTACAGAGCCTGACGGATTATGTCACACCGCACAACCACGTTATGCCTATCGACCTTGGTGCCAAAGGAAGGTACGCAGTGCCACTTGTCTCCTTGTAACGACCACTCCCAACTATGCCTGTCAGCTGTCAAATAGGCGGCAACGTCGCGACAAACGCTGGTGGCCTTCGACTTCTTCGCTATGGATCTCTACATGGATCAGTTCTCGGGCTCGAGGTAGTTCTACCTGATGGCACTATTTTGGACCAACTCACTACCCTCCGAAAGGACAACACGGGTGAGTCATTGGCGGTTAATTGGGGAATGTTCTGTTGCTGACTTCTTCCAGGCTATGACATCAAACAGCTTTTCATTGGTGCTGAGGGTACCCTCGGTATCATCACGGGTGTTTCCATCCTCACGCCTCCTGCACCCCAGGCCTCCAACAATGTTATTTTAGCTCTTCCCTCCTTCCAGAATGTCCTTCCGCTCTATCAGACCGTCAAACGACAGCTTTCTGAAATTCTTTCCGCATTTGAATTCATTGATCGTACCGCTTATGACCTGGCTGTCAAACACGGACAAGGTCGTGCTCTAAGCGACGAAGATGTCCAAGGTGCTGAGTGCTTCGTCCTTGTGGAAACAAGCGGTGGTAAGCGTGAACATGACGAGGAGGTAAAATTTCACAGTTGGATTGCTCACGCTGAATGCTTATATACGATGCAGAAACTGAACACACTTCTGGAAGATCTTTTGGAATCTGACACTCCCCTGATCAATACTGGCGTCCTTTCTCAAAGTCCCGCGCAGTTTTCGTCGCTGTGGGCGCTCCGCGAAGGTGTAACAGAAGCAGTTTCTAAAGAAGGAAAGCCATACAAATACGACATTTCTGTGCCCGTCTCTTCATTCAAAGAAGTAGTCGACAATACTAGGGAGCATCTCAGGTCGAAAGGTCTCCTTCATAAAAAGGCTGTTAAGCACGTATTGGGTTACGGCCATGTCGGTGACGGCGCGTAATATATTTTACTGGACTCCTTCATCTATTAATACTCGTCTCTAGGCAATTTGCATCTTAACGTCGTTGCAGATTCCTATCTCCCAGAGATCCAAAACGCTCTTGAACCCTATATTTATGAGGTCGTTTGTGAGTCAAAATGAACTCTTGCAGCGAGGAAAGCTTTCTCAGTGTCTGTTCCAGCATCGTACCGTGGTTCTGTCTCTGCTGAGCACGGTATTGGATACCAAAAGACCCATGCTCTTCGTTATTCTAAGGACAAAGTGAACATTGCCTTGATGAAGAAGATCAAGAACCTCTTTGATCCGAATGGAATTATGAATCCAGGAAAGGTTCTGGAGTAGACCCGTAAATTATCTTAGAATAAATAGATATCACATGATTTCATGGAGCAACCCTAACCCCGAGTTAACCCTAGCCTCTACCCTCAACCTTAATCTCGGGTCCCAATTGCGTGTCCACTGAATTACCATGGTTTATTTGTCCTCTTGTCCCACAATTAAGTTAATGACGTTCGCCCGTCTGCTCTCTAGGTCATCTTCCAGGATGCCACTGGTCTTCCTGTAAAGTTTTTCATACAAAAAGACCTTCCGCAAGAAGTCCAAGCGGAATTGTGTGAAACGATCATAGTATGTGTGCATGCACGAACGTTTGACCAGTTAATAACTCTGCCTTTGTAGGCCCTCGGGGGCCGTGTAGAGATTAAAGTTCCAAGACAAGGTTTCGTCCTCGTGCAGCCCCATAGTTCGGAAGAAGAACGACTTCGGGAATGTTGGCTCACGTCGGACAGACCAAACAGATTCGTGGTTCCTTACACCTACATCGAGGCTTGCAAGATTTCAGGCAAACTGTTAAAGCAGATATTTGTTGAAGAAGATAATCAACCTATCCGCATACATGTCCATGCTAGCATTGCAAATCCGAATGCTCGCAATCTTCTGAGATCTAGGATCATAGTGCGTAGTAGTGCAAATCTCGAATTTTTGCCTGATGATCTCAGTGACTCTGCTGTAGCACTCTGGTGGATATCCAGACTCGCCCATGCGTGACGCCCGTGTGATTCTGGCTGACCCCAATACCGAAGTTTTCGAGCACCTCATTAAGACCTATCAAGGCAGATCCGGCAAACATATAGAGTCATTCCTCTGGATCAAAAAATGTATAGAGAATGGGTCTCTTGCATACACACCTGTCATTTACAAAAATCCCGGAGGACGTCGACCGGGGGATGAGTCTGTTCTTTTCTCGCCTTTTCGTGTTTCTCCCCTAATTGACTCCTGACAGGCGAAGGCAATTTACGACAGAAGATGAGAATAATCTGTGTCAGTGGATTGCTGAGAAAATCCCATATAAAGAGATAGGCGGTCGAACAGGCAACAGACTTTACCAACAACTGTGTGAACAAGTACGCTTCAAGAGTATTGTTGATTCACTACTGCACTGATAGTAACATCTTAGACTGAACCAGAATATCAATGGGTGACAAGACACACATGGCAATCTTGGCGTGAAAGATACAAAAAGCATGCCCCCAGATTAGACGAAAGAATTGGGCAAATCGTGACAGATAGATGCATTGCTCAGGGGGAACAGGGACAAATTGGGTATGTACGGCAACCTGAAGAAAAACCAAAACGCACTCGCAAGAAGCGCAGCAAGGTTGAAGATACAAATGACGACCGGGAGTCCACCAATAGGGCCGAAGAACTTGCTCAGTTGTCCGTCCTCCCCATCTCCCAAATATCTTCCATCGAATCAGGTGTCAGCCTACCGACTCAGCCCCCTTCATACCAGAATATACAGCCTTTGCCTGGTTTTGCTCTCCCGCCACCACATACATCTATCCTCTTGCCTTCAGAATCAGGGCCACCCATCCCTGCAAATCTCTGTCCAGACGAGGAAGAAATGGAGGACAATGAAGAAAGTCAATGGGTTGTCCGAGAAGGAAATGAACTTACCCCAGTATGGGCGAAACGTAAGGCTGATGACGACCCAGAGCACGCCAGGCCCAATAAGCATCACAAGTCAGAGTAAGTTTCAGGAGTCGTGCCAGGTTTTGAGGGCTGACTTGACCCTATCAGCGGCGAAAACACGACAGGAATTACTTCACTTGTAAGCACGAGTGAACCCTCACCCATTGTGCAGGCTACCCCGACACAAATTAACACTTCTGCCCTCGTCGCCTTCGCGAGTATGCATGTCATTGATCAAAGTCTCCGAGAAATAGCCAAAGATTACCGCTTCACGTTGGAAGAGGTGCAGGAGTATTATGACAAATGTGGAGAAATGGGTCGTACCAGACAGCGTTTTCAGCTGATGCGCGAACTCCTTGCTCAGAGATTTCTCGACGATCTTTAATAACATCAATTATTTTGTCTTCCAGGCCTATGTATCTCCAGTATTGTTGCCGTGTGAAAACCATGATACAATATAATTTCAGGGAATTTCATTCCCAATTAGCAGTTTATATTCAGCGGCTCGAACAGGGGCTGAGGGACTGTTGAATGCCTTTCGTCTCCTGTGGATAAGTTAAGAGTAGGTAGCTTTGCCTATAAGCACAAAACACACTTTTCTCCGGCGGCCGCTGATGGGAAAGATCCGAAAAGATCAGGATGTTTGGGTAAAGGTGATTCCCTAGAGCGAAACACGAATGATTTTTTGGAATTGGAAATACGTAAGTGGACACTGACGTGAAATAGGGATGTTGCATTGCCTCTTCCGCAGATATCCTCTGTTTTGGGTCGTATGTCAAGAAGGATATCAACAGATCAAGACCAGCTGTTGACAGATGAGGAAATTTAGAACGGAATGCATGCGGCTGAGGTGACGGCAATGTAATGGTCTTGGCGTTCGGTAGATCGAAATAGTCTGGCCAGGAATTTTTGGTGGGTGGACCAAGAAGTTTGAAAATCATAGATAAGAGCTCGAGTTCCCCTTTGACTTGAAACAGAGGTTCTTTAAGGAGAAGTTCTGCAAAAATACATCCGACAGACCACATATCCACCGCAGTTGAATATGTTTTAGCGCCCATCAGGATTTCAGGAGCACTTTTTAATATGTTAGTTCCAAGTGTAACCAGATATTACAACACACAACCTACCGGTACCACAAAGTGACTACCAACTGTGTCATACCGCCTACACCCACTGGATCTCCGTACCGTCGAGCTAAACCAAAGTCCGCGACTTTGATTGTTCCACGGTTGTTCATGAGTAGATTGCTGGTTTTGAGATCACGATGGAGTATCCAATTGGAATGGCAATGGTTTACGGCGGACAAAAGTTGTAACATGAGGGTCTTGACTTCAGATTGTAAAAATGGGGAAGGCATATTTGTGAGCAACGTCTTGAGGTCATGCTCAATGAAGTCCATTACAACAAAAACCCTTGGGACCGATGGTGCCGGTTTGAATGCATATCGTGTGTACGGTCGTGAAAAAAGCAAATGTATATTGAGGCAAAATCATTGGTGATTACAATTGAGCTAAGAAGGGGAAGCTTCGAGACACGCACTGGGTCAATGTGTCACCGACAACAACTTCCCGAATTCTCACTACATTTTCGTGTCGACAGGTCATAAGTGAATAAATCTCGCGTAGTGCTGTAATTGGAAAACCATTCTTCTCTTCGTCGAGCTTCAGCTTCTTCAACGCAACGATGTCTCCCGTTTGTTTGTCACGAGCACGGAACACTACTCCGTAAGAGCCCTCTTCGATCTGGTTCAGTCGCTCATAGCAGTAAACGGATCGTGAAGACTGTATATGAGGGTGTGATGTTCTGGAAGGCACATGAATACTATGGTTTTGGCGGGAAACCGGTGGTGGAGAAGGTGTGAGGGAGGAAGATTTTCTGCCAGGCGGTTGCGAGCGAGAGGGTTTGTGTTTTGCGCGCTTTTTAGGGATATGTATGTGCGTTGGCGCACTGAGATCTTCTGTATCCTCATCTTCGTCCCACTTGGACCGTTTCTTAGCGGCGCTGTATGAACCTTGGTTATCGAATCCAGCTGACATAGTGATTGTAAATGATTGTAAAGTCCTCATTCAGTACGATAGTGTTCAAGTCACGTGATTATATACAGAAGTGGTGTCCTGTATGGCAGCACCGAACAGAAAAGGGCCAAGACCATAGAAATATATCTGCAAAGCACCTGACGCCATGCAATAGGCCCTCAGATGAAACCAGGAGGAACATGAGATAGAAGATAATATTGATGGCCAGGAAGGTGCAACTCGAGTGAAGCAGAGGTGACAGTATGTACTCCTAAACCCAAAAAAGTAACGGGATTTGGAGAAAAATCCCAGTCCGACCTGAACAACAAAATGTCGAAGCTGGGAGATGACAACAGTCCCTGGCACAAAGTTCATCTCCAGAATGGAAACTGCCCTCAGCCTCCGAGCATGATGACTCGAAGTATCTCTTGTAAGGCTTCTTTGCTGCTGAATAGACATATGTTTGCCATGCCACTTCCGGATGATGGGATAAGGAAAGTGTGGAGAATGATGATGAGTGAAAACAACAAACGGCTTTAGAATCCACTATATATGAATTGTTCTCCAGCAAGTCATCCGCCCTCTAACTTATCGGATTACATGTTCAAGCTCTGGAGGATAGAAGCCAGATTCTGGTAATGTAGGCATATATCGAATGTCCAAGGTAGTTCTTTCTTTCTGGAATGTGTGGCTAGATGCTCCACAGACTCGAGGCAAGTATTTGTGAGCTCATGATCGATTTCGTCGTAGATGGACCATTGGATGAGACAATCATACTGATTCTTGCCAAGGACACTCACCAGATTTATCTCCCCTTGATTTTTCTGAGGGCATCGAGCACGCGATGACCAACATATATAGGATAACACGTGATGTGATAGCTCGAGAGCTTGCTGAACGGAAATAGTTCAGTGTCGAGCAAATGATACAGGAGGTTTTGCCTTCATTACGTGTTTTCGCAACAGGCTATGTCCAACAACTACCTCTTCACATTCAAGCCCACATTTTCTCAAGGCCTCGTTCTGGGCCAGCTCTCCGTCCTTATCCTCATAGGATTCGTCTTTCGTTATCTGTTTCTAGAGTCAACTCAATATCCTTTTGAAACGTCCTCATATCACCCTCGCGTTGGCAATGATCTTCCTTCCCGAAAGCTTAACGCCGTTCTGGATGAAAAACCGCCGGTAGATGGTGATCAGGACACTGAACCGGCAGAATGGTTTAACGTGCTGTTAAAACAGGTCAGTAAACGCTTCTTTTGTTAATGAAATGCTGAACTTTTTTTCAGGTTTTAGACATATACCGTCTCAAAATTCGAGACGAATTGTCTGGTATTGAAGGGGACGAAGTTGCTCGGAGAAAAATTGAAGAACTCGCAAATCGAGTTCGCCCACCAGGCTTTCTGGTCAGTCCGGGCTCTTGTGCATTGAATAAATACCAAATTAAGTCTACTTACTCCTCAGGACGACATCAAAATTCATTCTGTTGACCTCGGTGTATCGGCGCCGCGGTTATTCAACGCACGGCCCCATTCTGGAGACGGTCAAGCGGTATGTCTACACTGTCACCTTTTCATATACACCTCTCATGCATGAATCTTCTAGACAATCGAGTTCGATGCAACTTACACGGACACCATCTCTTTATCCCTTTCAACATACTACCTATTTAATTACCCTGTGGCCTCCTTCGCACGGCTTCCCATATCTCTTACCATATCCCTATCCCAATTCAAGTCCACAGTGAGTAACACGTGAATATGACGTTGCCATAACACTGTTAACCGAGCCCATTGTAAATATTCATCAGATTTTCGTGGCACCTCCTGCGCCCGATTTGCCTGTTCTAACACTAAGCATATCTCCCAACTTTGTCCTTGACCTAACAACAACGTCATTGATGGGAAGCCGTGCCAAGCTCGCAAATGTACCAAAACTGCACGAGCTCATACAACATCAAGTACGTCGGCTCCTTGCAGCAAGAGCGACGTGGGACTTTGTGCTCCCGGGACTGGGAACCGTCATGGCAGCACAAGAAAATGTCAAGAAGGAATACAGAGAGGAGACTGCGTCCTCATGACATGGGCAATGGGCATTCCTGATCATCTTTTCCTTCTCTGCGATCCCAGCTTTACCCCTCCGGTTATTGACCATATTACCTGCTCTCGACTATTAATTTCAACCTGGGCGATCTCATGAGAGATGTTACCCACTGTGCTACTGGTGTAGTCTCAATCGCTGTACAAAAACTTCTAATTATCTGCGGTCTACATACCGAGTTGAAAAGAGCTAGATTCCTATACCATCAAGCCAATTTTGTATGTCGTTATATGCTTGTTGGTCTTGCAAGTCTTGCACTGCATATTTATTGACTTTTGAGGCCTGTACGAGTCGATTAGACTTCATGAGGAGTTCCATGCGTTCCGAGGTGGCCATAATTGCGATCGGGAAGAAGGGCTCAAAGTTGAATTCTGCCAACTTTGTCGGAAGAACAGGCAAGCCATCTTGACTGCGGGAAGACTCTATCTCTGTATTATTTGAAGGGGGTGAGAGGAGAAAGAGTCCCGTCGCGGGATTAGAGGAAATATATGTCTGAGCAATGAGACAACCAGCTGATCGGGCGAACACGACTGGAGGAAAAGGAATCATGCTCAGGCGAATAGCAGAGCGGAGGCCTGAGTGGTCAAGACAATAGCACACGATTGTCAAAGGTCAAGTCGGTGGAGGAGCGCGACGAACCGTCTTCAAACCACTTCATCAGGGAGGATGAGTTACTTCGAGAATGAGGATCTGGTAACACTAAGTCAATCTGCAGACAAGTAAACCCTTTCTCAGACAGCAATGATGAGAGTGTGGTCATTCTGCGGCGACAGTATTAATCCTCTCCGTACCAATCATCTAGACATTTACCCTTGACTGGAATCCTCATCCCAGGATTGGGCTGAAACAAATACGAGAGGGGTTGGACATTCCCTATGTGCAGACTTTGGGTGCGTGCGCAGAATATTGGAGTGGACAAGGCGAATTGCCGTCGTCGAGAGACGCCTGTTGTGCCAACTGTTGGTGAGGAAACGGAACATGAACGTATGTCTACCAAATCAACGGGACCAAAAAGCCAGTCACCTGATCCTTCCCTCTTTCCCTCCAATGGCAACCACTTCCTCCAATATCGTTTTTGATGACATCTTCACCCTCAATGCAATTGACAAGGAGGGCAAGA
>Ga0157368_1000465_pt1 | contig 18913 bp, 22 predicted proteins | sample AttbisABBM3_FD_113146 | JGI IMG/M metagenome (GOLD analysis project Ga0157368, IMG submission 113146) | Fungus gardens microbial communities from leaf cutter ant in Botucatu, State of São Paulo, Brazil - Atta bisphaerica ABBM3 | ecosystem: Host-associated > Fungi > Mycelium > Unclassified ...
GAAGAAGAGATAAGATGAGTACAAATAAAAAAAGAAAAGAGAAAGGAAAAGGTGTTGAACCCAGAAGCAAAGATATTTAAAAGAAGTGAGTTACTAAGAAAGTATATAGTAAAGATTTTGTTTAGGTGGGATAATAAGAACTTTGAAAATAAGTATTTAAAGAAGTTAGAAAAAAGTTGGGTGAGATAGAAAGAGAAAGAGAGACAAGTTCCTCTGGAAGCAGAACCTTAAGGGAAGATACTGTTATAGTATGCTTGAACTCTTATATTTTATTTTGATTTTGTTTTCTTTTTCTTTTCTTTTCTTTTTATTTAATTTCTTGAACAATGAAGAGGTATGTGACTATGGTTACATAATGCATCATAGGCCTGAAATTTAGAAGAAGAGGTAAAAAGGATGATATTAAGGTGTATGTTTATAGTATGTTCACTTTATGGCTGATATATAGACATTAAGATAGGATTATTTACTATTAACATAGACCATGTACCAATAGTATATATAGTATAGAAATATATTGGGAACTCCTTATTGAGTTCTCTTGTAATCTCTATAAGATTCTTATCTATAAGATTACTTAGTGTACTATTGATTATTTTGATTAGTGATTGCCACAACAAATATATAAACTAAACACAAGGTCATTTAAAAAGCCTGCAACTCTTTATCTTTTAAACAAGTTTTCATACTTGGTCTAAGCCCTATACAACCTTGCAGACTTTCATGTGTAAACTGCATCCGACAATCTGCTTTCTAAGAGTCTGTTATAGATCTTGGTTGCTGAGATGTGAACCACACCTAATACAGAAGTAGTTTAACATTGAGTTCTACTATTTTAGCGACTATCTTAGGTCATAATAACCTATGTGCAGTACTTCTATATTTACCCTAAAGTTATGATATAATATCTATCTAGAACATTTGACTACCTCCTATAACATATAATTGTTACTACATGACTTGTCATATATTCAAGTAATGTTATATCAAATAAGAGAATGAGAAATAGAAAACATTTCATAACATCTTTCCATACACATCAACCTTCTCATACTCAAATATGCCATCTACTCTTTCATACTTATATACTTCTATCCAGAAACACTAGATAATACATACTTGTTAACATAGTTGATCAAATTCCTTCAATTAAATCTTGACTTTTTGTCTTCAAACTGAAGTAGGAATAATAAAGATAGCAGGTGTACTGCTATAATGAATAGACAAGATCTTAACAAGATTGTTCAAGGCTTGACCTTCACACTGAGCATTCCGGATATAGTCTGTGTAGTCATAAAGCGATACAGAAGCGAACACCGGAACAAGGGTCTTCTCATCTTCTTTATGGACAGGTGCGATCTTATTATCAAAAGATACAGGGGCCAGGCGAAATTGACTCCATGATAGGAAGAAATTTCCTATAAGAGGCTCAACATGACAGTCATCTTATTCGGGGAGCACAAGTCTTCCGAAACACCGCGTCTGCGATACCACGCTGCCCTCGTTCCTCGGTTGTTCCGTCTACTTGTATCTAGATTCAGCGAGCGAAATTCATGGTATTGTTAATGGTATTCAGCAAGCATAGATCCGGGACCCGAAAAAGACGCAGCCTTCTGATGGACTCCGCTGGTCAGGGAGTGGGGGATAAGCGGAGAGCAACATATCCATAATTTAACAGGAAGATTCAGGACAGTGAATCTCAGAAAAGATGATCTTGACCAGCAACAAGGCCACCAAAGTAGCACGTCAGAGCTTTCAGCTTGTCCCCCATCCATTCTTCTTCAACCTCAATTTGTTCCCCGGACAAGTGGATAGAATTGCCCTGTCTATCTGTATCTTTCAGCAAGTCACTGATTTCTGTGAGACAAGTATTCCGGGGCAAATAGTAGGCGACGTTCAGGGTAATCTTTCGTGTCAAAATGAAGAGATCCTTGCCATGAATTGGCTGGATAGACGCCAAGGAGTAAGTAGGATGATGAGCCATGTCCACAGCATCCAGCTCCACGCTTTCCGCAGGGGGTGTTGGGCCTGAAAGGTAAGATGGACCACCCCAGGGTGGACTGAGAAATACAACATCTATCTTCCGGCGTGAATTGGGGGAGCCAAGGGCCAAGTATGCGCGAGCAAACGAGATGTAATCAGTTTGAATAAATTCAATCCGGTCTGCAACACCGTAGATTTGCGCATTGTGTCGTGCTAAGGCGAGTCTCGTGGAATTTGTATCCAGAGCAATCACTACAGATAAATGAAACTCGGTGGATTTGCTACCGATACAATGACCCACCCCTTTCGCATGTTTTGGCAAATGCAATTGTATTTCCTCCAACACCACAGAAGGCGTCAACCACGACGTCACATCGACAACGTTCAGCAATTTGGTTGGCTATGCGTTCAGGCGTGATGCTATACCAACCTTCCTCGTCAAGGAGGCACCCCGGCGGCTTGTCGTAGAGTGAAAAATAACGTAATCGCTGGGAAAAATCTTTGGTTTGACGGAAAGTCAGAAAACATTCCAGAAAAGTGAATGTAGTGAAAAAGCGCACATTTTTGGAGATGCTCAGGCACCTGCGCTGCGGTGTCATAGAAGGGCACAAGCCCTGTCACATCATATCTAACCAACTCGTTTCCCAGTTTCTGTTGGTCCACGTTCGAAACGAGCTTAGATACCGTATTGTCTTTGCTTTCGCGTGAATCATCATCATTTCTCTGGATTGCGGATTTCATGAGATTTCCAGGCTCGAAAGAGGTGGGCCCAGCTTGCATTTCCACTTGATTTTCAGTGAAAACGTTAACAAATCGCGATATACCTGCCATCCCAATCTTCGATTTCCGCTTCCCCATAGTGTGGATGCAATCCAACAGGAGCGTCGAATATGAGGTTACCAAAAAGACATAGGTCAGTTGACTGTGAGAAATATAGGCGCGGTCTACCTCTAATTATAGAATTAGTATTAAATATTTTCCCACCCGAGCTTTCCATGTCTTCATGAATCAAGATCATTTATTATCCAGTCAAGATAAGATGCGAGCCATCTGTGGAGACTTGAGCCCTACGACAGAATTTTCTGAGTTTTTTTATTCCCCTAAAGTGATAAAGTACAGAAAATGTGTGACTTGCCTTTTTGCTAAACCCCGGTGCTCACAATTCACTAGTCCTCTCAACAGGTCTTTTATAAATAAGCGATACTCTACCGAGTCGGACTGGGTTGTGAGTGATTGATCCAGGGCCCTCAGAGTCAAATGGCTTAATTCGGTGGTAAAGTCATTCAACCAGTCTGGATTTTTAAAATCAAATGAAAAGGGAATACTTTTTACGGTGCATAGCAACATGAGAGCGAGTACTCCAAGTACATTTTATCGCGCAGCAGTAATCTCGGTGGCTAATTTCTTGTATGACAGCTCCTCGATATTTATTTGACTCACTTACGTTGACAAATATGATATGGTTACCAGGGCGCTTGCTTTTATCAGACAAACTCGCTCAATGACCGCCTAAATGACGAGGGATGATGTCATAACGTCATGCTTCGATGGCCAGGTAGTGACCCGGGCTGAATACAGAAAAGGGGAATACGTAAATATCAATACAATATTAGTACATAGTTTGTACAGTGGAGATCTAGAAGTGTCAAATTTGGAGCGTAACGCATGCTACAGGATTAACAATGAGACAATTCCTGCAAACCGGCCGAGGTAATTTCCTGATGTCCAATCTTATACCTGTTACCATGACCCCATCAATTGGGCGGTCTCCTCGTATGAATCCCTCGGTGAAGTGGTCCAGGTCCAAGCCCAATTTTGCTTGACAGTTTCCATGAGCTCTACAAGCCGAGTGTGTAACTTCTCCCCTCGCAACGTCGAGAAATCGACATCGTGATACTTCAGAGAGAAGTATCTTTCATTCATTCTTGACCGCTCCTGAACCTCTCGAGCACGTGAGCATCGCACTACGTCAAATGCTTTTAGGGCACGTTGTATCGAAGCAACGCTTCTGTCGGTCTTGGGATTTCCGAGGACTGTGGCCAGAATGAATGCGTCCTGCGGTTAGTTCGAGGAAGATCGGGTGCCCGTGTGAACAATACGGTTTGGGTTCCGTGGATTTACTATAGAACCCACCTCTATTGCTTGTCCTGCACCCGAGCCCTGGGTCGGGAGCATTGCATGTGCCTGCATATGGCATAAATCATTGCCGAAAAATAGCATATAGCATCAAGGTCGGACATACAGCATCACCGATCAACGCAACCCGTGAGTGCACAAATGTGGAAAGTGGTTTGACAGTGTGAATTGCCCACCGCAGGGGCTGATCAACGCACTGATTGACAAGGTGACCGATTGACAAATGCGCCACGAGTGCAGAACTCATAAGCTTACATTGATGAGGGCCTGGACTTCGGATTCCCAGCCCTTGAACTGGTTTCTGACCTCCTCGTGGCTGCTCTGAGTCACCCAAGGCCCATTGAACGTGGTATTTTCCTCATCATATCGCGAGACAAAGGCCACAAAATTGATCAATTTCTCTCTTGAGACGAGGTAGGCGATGATATGCTAGAAGGGGGCGTCAGAAAGAGGCATAGTGAATCATGAACCCCAAGGCTCACCGAATTTTTCCCGAGGTACTGGGGTGACAAAGCTGGGTCAGTACATCTATGTCATCATCTGGAAGCCAGAATCTATGTAAGCACGAACCTGCATGGGTTGAGTAAGGACACGATGGTTAGGATATATAGCTCGTAACCGGTCGGTTGGTATGAGAGCGCGGTACGAATTTGTACCACTCCACAACGGATCGATAGAAGCAAAGCAATCTGCAGCCTCTGCTCTTCGCCCCTCTGATTGGGCGAAATATGCCTTCTCTGTCATGAGGGTTTTCCGGACCGCGGATTTGAGGCCGTCCGCACCAACGAGCACGTCACAGACAGCCGTTTCTCCATTTTCGAACAGAAGTTTAATGGGTTCGGAAGCTTGCTGAGTGTACGTCCGAAGCCGCTTTCCACAGTACGTCTTGCATGAGGAAGTAAGGTGTCTCAGAAGTACCTGCTGAAAATCCGAGCGATGAAACACCATCAGGTTACCTGTTAGTAACACACGATTAATAATGAAAGAAAATGAACAACGGAGCCGGGTAGGCTATACACTCTAGATACCTTGCGTAATGAGAGTGTAGAATTCCATTCCCTCCGGGAAATCACTCTTGCGATAGACAAATGTACGAACTAAACGAGGATATAAGAAAGCTTCCATTGTTTCCATAGATCACAAACTTACCAGGTCCTTCTTGTCGTTTTATTTCAGTCACCCTTAGCAGGTCATCTTCGAGATTGAGCTTCCTAATGATTTCCCATGGTCCTGCGGAAGTGTGTCATAGCAACAATTAGGCGCCATCGCACTCGAAAAGAGGAAGGGATAGCGTACTGGGGAAGATTCCGACCCCAGCGCCAACCTCTGCAAGCTTTGATGCACCCTCGTACACAGTGACTTCGAGATCCGGATACCTTGATAGCGCAACTGTTGAAATGCAATTTACTACCAACGGACTGTAATTGGGACACCAAGGAAGGTCTCACCTGCAAGAATAAGCCCACCAATACCAGCACCGCTGAAATTTCTGTGAATACCGTATTTCGTTCTGTATGATATCAATACATACCAAATGCCTACACGTAATCTTGGTGTCACCGTAAATCTAGTCCCGCTCATGTCGCAATATAGTATTTCAAGACTGAGGATAATTGAGTGGGGAAAAGCGCAAGGATGGTTTCAACCCGAAGATATGAGCCTACTCTCTACTTTATGCATCTTTGTGCAAACAAAATTACACGGTTGGACCGGGCTTGTACACCGCTGACAGTAAGAACATCCAGGCAGGAATCCTCGACATTTCAGATCCCAACAACGGAGATCTCAATCAGATAAGGAATAGTGTTGTCCCACGATTTAGTCGCTCCTCGAGGGTGTAGGATTCATCATATCATATCTCTATCACCCGTTCGAGGACAGATTTAAATTAAGAGAGTGTCACTAGGCAGCATTGGTTCATTTGTTACTTGTCAAGGCAGTCGCGTAATGTGGCCAGAAACAATCAAAAGGTGAAGGGAAGGAGCACCGACCCGAGATTGCCGGCTTGATCATGCCCCCGCACTCAACAGCAAACTTCGATATGAAAACCAAATTTTGTCCCGTGATTCAGGCGTCCCGAACGCAACGCCACATTCAAGTCAGCCATAAGGTCGCGCCTTGGACGCACCTTGGACTGTAGGCAACCATTGAGCGGTGAGCACGAATAACCTAGTTGATCGTTCCTTGTAGAGTCACGTTCTGTTTTCCAACCCGATAACATGACATTAACATGACATTATGCGTGAGACAAGGAAGTCGGTGGTGAACGTGATTCCCGGGAATCACCGGGGTTTACAAATGCTGGATCGTCGCCACATGGATACAGAACCAGATCAAAGGACTGCCTTGGTAGTTTACACTGATTTGCAAGAGCCCTGTAATTAAACCCTGATTCTCTCCACATCCGAGTTGTTTCATTCCCAGGGTTGATATAAATTGACGTAACCTCATGCCTGGACCAGTAAATAAAAATCAATCCTCGGCTTATAGTCAGTGACATATGATGAAGGAGTCTTCTAATGATGATGTCAATATGGCAAACCTGTCAGTAGTTGGATTAGGTGCCTCAATGTTGATGTTTTGTGCCTCTACTTTTCCCTGACTGGACCATATCCATGCAGGACCCGTAGCGATCGGACAAATAATAAAATCATGAGGACCTTAAGCTCTACCCTATCTCGAGCCTCTCTGATCCATATTGAGTATTTATTATATCTCCAGGGTCACATTGGCTAGATTGGGCGCCCACACCAGGTCTGGCATGGCTCTCACTTGACATACCCCTGGAAATCTACCTCGAGGAGGAACCTGAGGACGAGCCACATCACTCATTCAGTCACATTGAGTAATGGTACCTGTTCATTTATTCTATCTATTTTATTTCTTCCTACTGCTGCTATAGTAACATCTTCAAACACATCTCTACCCTACCCATCCCATCTATTAGTAAACTTCGTCTACACTTCCTGCCTTTGACCATTTGCCCTTTGTCGATACAACCCCGACATCGGATCTTGCAGCCATGTCTTGGCAGTTGTCTGCAAAATAGAAATTATGAATCCAATTTGGGATCATATCCTTCTTAACATTCTTTGAGTCTTAATTTTTCTTGGATATTTGGGCACATCATGGACAGTGGAGTTGCAACGCCCAACGTTGATTGGTTCAGATATAGATAGTGACATGTCCAACCAAACCTCACGTTATTTCCAATGTACATATCCTACAAGATATTCTTACTCATTCATTGTCAGCAAGTGGACCCGAACACTTGCTATCGAACGAGCCGTTCAGATCGTGGGTCAATTGTATCTGATGATTGGACCTCTAGCCAAGATGGAGACATAGGTCAAGGCAAGGAAACAGTATAAGTAACCGCCAGGTTCTACGCAGCGTCATCCTGAGATAATGTCTGAGCCCATCGCATGAATAGAGTAGCGCGGTAGTCGGTCTCTATATTATAAATTGATCTTGCAAATATTCAAAAAGCAGGTATATAGAACAGCTTATGAAATCACCAACTCCAAATGAAACTGATAAGTTGACGCAGCATGCCTTGGCCGGAGGTTGCTGTATTAGACATTGAACTGTTCGTGGATTTCGTCGGGAACGGCGTTCGAGGTTTAGAAAGAGCTCCAGGTTTCCTGTAAGCAGCCTCTGCTGGCATTAGCTTGATCGGAGTACCAATGCTCGGTACATTCGAGGCAAATGGTGGTTGTGTCGTTTCATTAGTGTCCGCTGCGTTTCCCGAAGAGTGGACTTCAGCAGCTACCCCCCAAAAAATTGTTCGGAAAGATGAGCCAAAGACTGCTTCGGCATGTGTAGAGTCCTATGAACAAAACAAAGCTAAGGCATACTCGACGAAGGCATGATCAAGCAGGGATACTCACGGCCCACTTAGTCCCGATCATGAAACTTCCAGAGATAACGTCCCCATTCTTCCCAATTGCTCGTATTATGTCTGCAGTGTCATGGTATCCTATCTTGAAGGAATTAACGACTTCTGTATTTCGTTCTGGCTCCGTCGCGTTACCAAGCGACTTGAAATATTCCACCATAAATGAGTATCTTTCCGGAGGATAACCGAAGACAACAACATAAAGAGGTTGTGAGAGCTGGGTTGCAGGAGCACGCGGAGGCCGACGGCCAAAACGCGATGTTTCTAGACTCAATTTCTGATACTGAGATTGAGCTAAAGACCAACACATCGACATCTCAGGATACCAACCTTTCTCGGCGAAGTACGAGGTAAAGCGCTCCCACAAACTTCATATGGTATGTCATATACAGATTTTCGCGGTGGAGCGTCCTCGTCCGCGAGTGCCTGATGTTGACTTAGTGGCATGTCAATGATTCTGAACGAAAAACAAGATTGAAAGGGACGCACTGTGCGCTATGAAACATGGAATTCATGCCAAATTCGGATGACGATCCCCTCGCAAAGACACTGTTCAACTTAGCCTTAGTTTGTATTAAAGGCAACTCGTCAACCCGTTGACTACTCTGCGGAGCATTCTAAACAGGCCGTGGTCAGATAACAATTCAGTGGCTCTGAAGGCTTGATCCATACATTATCTCGAGAGGTTGACTAGAGCAGTATAGGGTAAGAATAAGCGACGCAATTCAAGCCAAAGACTTACCAGTAGATAACCCGATTGGTACTGACTTCGTGGTGGCTGCGACAAACTATCGCTGAGCGACGAACCAAGTTGACTACTTGAGCCGGCGACACCCCAGGAATTGAGATTGTGCGCATGTGAGCTCGTCGAAGAAGACATCCCTGACATTCCTGCAACAGTGAAAGACGACATTTTTTTAAGAAGCTGAGTGAAGACAAAAGGTGTGTTGAAGTGTGGAAATACCACGTGCCCCTAGACCAGATGACCGTGTGAAGATGATGGTTGAATTCCAGTTTCGGGATATACGGACCGGAAATACAACTCGGAGAAGATACAGTTATTTAAAGCACTTTTCTGTCCAAAAAATTATCCATTCGGCCCCCATCCACGTGCTCTTGATATAACGGGCTGGACTTCCTCTGAACGAACTTATGAATGTCCCAGATGAAATTTAGTAGGTCCGGAAAGGGGAAGAGCCTGGTGAATGATAGTCACCAGATGGCTTCTCGCATAACGGACAACCTGATGCCCGATTTATCGTTACCAGACTACCAGACAGTGTGACATTCTGGAATGAACTTGAAAGAGGGGAAGGGATCCTTTCAGGGAACGTAGAATGTGCATGCATGAATTTAACATTGTACAGACGCTCGGAGAGATACGGGGAACACCAGACATTAAAGTGCTCGTTATGCCCAGGGGGTTAACTCTTCTTCTGCCCTCGCAGCTTCTCCTGCAATCACGGTCGAAACACTGGCACTGCGGGGAATGAGGTAATAGGCAAATTTACGAGGCTGAATAGATAGATGTCCATCCATCATTTCGGTCTCCGGCAGAATAGGTTTTCCCAGCTCGTTGAGCTTTGGTTGGATGTTGAAAGCCCATAAAGTCCTGATAAGATTCAATGACAGGCGGCACTGCAAGTAATGAGATAACTACTAACCGAGCGAACAATACCGAAAATGAGTTCATGGCAATGTACATGCCCGGACATATCCTCCGACCAAAACCGAACCCAGCCGTAAAGGTAGGGGTTTTCCCATCCAGAAATCGCTCGGGCTGGAATAAATCAGCATTTGAGAACATCTATTAAAATGAATCAGTGGGTCAGTCACCATCCACCTCCACTTAGAAGTATTGGAAATCGGCTGACCTCAGGGTCTTGAGCCATAGCGCTGGGAGAAATGTGAAATTCATCTCAAAGTGCTATAATGATTGATTACTTACTAAACATTCGCCTGGACCCTGCTACCCTTGGGGATAAACATGCCATTGTAGACATCGTCACAAGTATTACTATGCGCCACACCCAGAGGCAGAATAGGCCGCCACCTAAGCGTTTCTTTCATGACGGCCTGGGTATAAGGGAGCCGTTCCATGTCATCAAAGTCAGGCAGCCTGTCAGTACCAACAACACGATCGAGTTCTTCTTGTGCCTTCTTCATGACGAAAGGATAGTGTAACATGGCCACTATGTGCAAAAGAAAGGTCAATGATAGCTGGCCTAGTGGCTTGGTTCATGGTCACTCACTGATGAAAATCTCATAGATGGAGACGCTCTAAAATCCATCGTGAATGATCTATCATCGCCCAGCTCACTAATGAACCTACCGTCGTAACACCTGCTTGCCAAGGAGCACTCAGAGCGTAGGCAATTTCAATTTCACTAAGGCCCCAATTGGCCGTTTTTTCGAGAGCCTTGCTTGCAATAGATGTCATGGCAGTTCCATTTTCTATACGTTCTCGCACGTCATTCAGCAGGCCAAGGTAAACTCTCGTATCGCGTTGGCGCATTTGTTCCGGTTCACGTCGAAACCACTGTAGCCATTTCTGGGACCGATAAGGGGATCACTCTATGCTGTTATGCATTGACTCGTACCGGAAGATAAAGGAGAAAGGGCCACTATTTCTGTTTGTTAGACTGATATTAAAAGCGCGCAAAGGAATCCACTCACTGTGTCAACCCAAGAATTACTAAGATCCCTGCAGCTCAGTTAGAAAGCCAGCAAGATAGTACAAGAGGAGAAGAGGAACACACAGTGTCCTACCAGTAATAACTCAAGATCAGCTAAGGTCTACTCAACAATGAAGTAACTCTCGACTGACTTTGATAAATCTGTTTTTGATGAATATTTGCTGACAAAAGCGAATATGCTCTCACTCACAACGATCAATCTCTTGATTTTCTTTCACAATTTTGTGATTCATGTCTCGGACTCTCCGGCCATACGCGACGCTTGAAACAACGGAAATAGCATACCTATGATGGCACAGTGACAGATGAATGAAAATGCGATTCGTGTGAGATTTTGAAGACTCACCGGCGAAGATGCTGAGTATACTCTTCCGAGTCTTTCGCATCCAACAAATCGTTGAGAAATATTTTGGACTCCAACGATTGAATTGTCCTATAACCTTGCGAAGCATCAATGGACAGACCAGCATGCATAAGCTTTATCGATCAAAAGCTTGAATAGACTGTCAGTTGCAAAACGTAGTACGCTCACAGCTCGCCAATTCCTCCATCTTGGACCATATGGCATACCAACTCCTCGCATTCCACCAGAGAGAAGTTCCCCCCTATAAACCAAAAGGTCAGTGATTTAGCTGGATGGCTTATCAAAATAGCTACTGACCCCATGATGTTACGCGGTCGGCTAGAATAGATGTTGCCGCGCTTTTCTAGAACATCAGAGGCGGCCTTCAGAGTGCCCAGAACTACCATCGGAGAAATCAGAGGCTGATAGTTATCAAGAAGGCAAAAATGAAGCATACCAACGATAGGTGTACTCCCCAACCAGAATGAGATAATCTCGCCTAAAGGACACCATCGTTCAGTGGCGATGTACCATATCTGATGATACGAATCGAAGGCTCACCATACGATTTGTGCCACTCGTTGTATCTCCTCCATGGCTGGTAAAAGGGAACGTCCCATCGGTTGTCTCCGAGAAGCCCAGGGGTGGGACCAGGCGGCATCCGCCATCTGGTTTTGCGTCTCAGTCGTAGCAGGATATAAATCAAAGGCAGTGAACTGCAAAACATGAACAGTACAGTCGTGGACATCTTGGACATTGACAATGATACTGTGAAAGGATGAAAGGGTTACCTCACTTTCCATAAAGTAGTTTCCGGTTCTACCATTACTCAGGAAGCCGGAATCCCAAACTGGCAAGAGGTGAAGCACCTCTTGCTGTCCGAATCCGACTCGGAGATTCTAAATCCCAAGCCGAGAAGTCTCTCCCATCGAGGGTACTCTGACCCAACAAGCTCACCAGAGTCATGTGAAACTGAAGGAAAACGATTACTGTGTCACGCCATGGCTAGTCATGGCTAAAGGGTAGAAAGCTTTCGGACTGGATCACAAGTCCGTGGTAACGAAATAAAACTAAAAATAGTATCCCTATTTGAAATTCCGAAAGGTGGAGTACTGGAGTACTATGACATCCGCGGCATCACAGGCCACGAAGTACCACGAAGTAATTTTGATCAATCTGCAGGAATTAAACAATTACCAAACAATCATCGTTGCATTATTATATCCGTGAAATGCCCCCAACGCAGCCCATGAGGAGTGCATCAACGGTACCAGCCGACTTATCCTCCAACCATGTATCAAGCCTTTCAAGGAGCTGCATGGCAGGTCCTCCCTCCGCCTTAACGGTCTCCTTTGCCGGCCACATCTCCTTTTCTATGATGCCAACGAAGTTCACTAGCAGAGTTTCCGCGTCGGTGGCATTAGGTGGGGATTTAATGACAATATCTACACTCCACGTGTCTGTACCGTAAAAGGATGCTTCTCTGATAAAGTGTCGAACATATTCGTTCGGAGGGTTGCTGTCGAGTGTCCACCTCAATATATGGGCATCGAATGCGATTACTGCAAGGGTTCGGGTCTATCAGTGAATTTATCTTAAACGATCAGCAACGCACCGGACCAGACAATTCCTGGGTGCTTGACCAGGAGTGTCAGACTCCGTGTACCTGCTTCTATATCACGGAAGTCATTGATGGCAGAGACAAAGAGGCCTTGTTCGCTTGCCCATGGTGAAACATAGTCTTCGCTTACTGTCAATGGAATCTTGTACGGACTTAAGAAGGCAGAAAACGGATATAACGAATCCCAGTCTGAGTTATAATCGCTCATCACAATCGGCCTGGGAACAAGGTCCGACGTGGAAAATTCTCCTGTAATATCTTCCACGAGAAGGTCGAGTCCAGGGGCACCGTCTGCCGCAGCTATATGTAGGAATTGTTCCTGGGTTGTTATCTGAAATTTTCTCAGGAGCTTGATCGAAATCATTCAAGAAGACACACGTTTTCGGAGTGTAGAATAAACAACCTCTTTTGGTGCATCTCATCAAATGGATGCTTCACAGAGAAGACGGCCATGGCAATCACTGTCGTGGTGGTTGACAAGATGATTGCATTCCATAATTTCCGGTGCCCAAACCGATGAGCAAAGGACACAACGAGAGGAAGTGCTTGAGCACCCAGAAGTGCCACAATTGTTGCCACAATATTGTCTGCAGGGGCTTGTGCCCCGATTCGACCAGTCTAAATGCCATGGATTTGAGTGGTCCTTGCGGCAGCACCCCAGCAAGACTCACCAGGGGAACGAAGACCTCAGAGACGGTAGCGAGCATAGGAGAGCCAATAAGTAGGGGTACCAATTGTGCGATAGCGTAGGTAATCAGAGATATATCAGTCACATTCCCGGTTATTAGGGGGTTGAGTAGTAGTGCCATGAAAAGCGGCAAGCTGGAGAGGAAGAACAGGCCTGCTGATCCAATTCCGGCCATTTGTATTCCACATGCTAGTCCAGACTGCAGGATGAGGAGAGCGTTGAGGATATCCCGCTCAAAAACTGGCCCAACCAGATATTGAGACATTAATGCACCGAGAAGGGTAGGCGGCGCATAGAGAGCAATTGGGGAGAATGGACTTGAAAACCAGCTCATACCCTTGTTCATTCCCTTGCTCATGACCAAAGCAACCAGGTTGGGTACGATAATCGTGCCAAAGGTGGATGCCATAACTGCCACTAAGCCTCGGATCCAACTAGCCCTCTCTTTATGAATCCTCGAAGACGAAGAAATTCGCACGAAGGTGAGCGAAACGGCAAATAGTGCCAGATACATGATTCTTGCAGTTCTGAAGGAATACATATAGAACTTTCCGAAGAGCGTGAAATACACAGTCGATGGTCGTGCATACCCTGCAGTCAAGGTGGGCAATGGTGACTGGTCAGAGGATAGGAATTGAAGAAGCGCCAAGGTATTTTCAGCCATGTGCTTCTGGAGATATCAGAAATTGCTCGATTTCCGTCGCATATAAGTCTTACCTGAGCGACACCTGGTTCAATATTCTCGACGAGGTCCTGGAGTAAAGATTGACATTTCCATGCCAGATGCTGTAGTCAATGAACGAACCTTCCGCATATGATAAAGATAGCTATTCCCAACGATTGCCATCTAGAGAGGACTCCTTCTGTTGGCAACCCACGAAACTGTCAAAGAGTGTACTCACATCAAGACCGGTTATATTCAGGTAGTGTTCGAACTGCCGGAAATCTGTACTGCATCGCTTTTCAAATTTTTGATACATGTGTGCAGGAACAACACTCACTCTGATAGAAGGATACCCGAGCTAAAGACATCATTGGCGAAAACAGTACCAAAGGGCCTTACAAAATCCAACGAGCATGAGTGGAATAGGGAAACTGTAAGAACTCAAGTCGGTACCTAGGGACACGGGAATATGCGTCGATCATCTGTTCAGATGTTGCTTGGAAAAGCAGCTCACTACCTGTTGAGCCTGCAGCTTCGGTCACGTCAGTAATGAGTGAAAACGACTCCTAGGGAACGGTAAGATAGACACCTTCAAGGTTTATAACTGCGCGAACACTGGGCTCAGTTAGCTACGGCTCCAAGAATCCTTCAGAGAAAGACGCACGTTGACGCGACAGGGTGCTGTGTGGAAAATAAATGTGAACCATCTTGAAGCGACTCTTCCGCATGATTAAATACTGACAGCACTTGAGAAGTATGAAACTAAACATGGGGCATATCGACTTACAGAGGACAATTGAGTGTTTAGGTGACCAGTCCGGTGTATTGATGAGCACCCGCATTACATCAAGCATGACTCCAACAGCGAGTCCATCAGCAGCAGCCCCTGGACTCGGCAGTGTACTGTCCAAATGGGCATTGACCAGAATGGCGTGTTCCTTTCCTGTTGACGTTCCGTCCGAAATACGAATGATGATATTTGTCAGATTGACATAGGTCTTATACACTCGTTTGCCCATCATATCAAACCTTGACAAATCAATCCATTAAATGCTCCACATATCGAAGAAAAAGATACACCATACCTATGGCTGCCGCTGCCTTGTTGATGCCAGACTTCACACTCTAATTTCCGCCCAGTTCCCGTTGCAATTTTTTCGCATTCACTCCGCATCATCTGGGCTTGTTGAACCATCCATGTGTCCGCGAGAGCATGTTCGAATGTCCCGACAGTTCTATAACCGATGTCCTCCGACAGATATTTTGCAACACCAAGGATATTAACTTCTGAAATTTGCGGCAACTGTGTGAAGGGGTTCACGCTGGATGTAGCATTTCATTAGCATAAGCCTTTATGATTCGGGTTCCAGGAACCCACAGGTCGGCAAGCGGCGCTGGGAGGGCTAAAAGAGATTTGAGTTGTGGTACTAGGTATCCAAAGCGATTGAGTTTACTATAATGTTGTTTGAGGGAGATAAAGGGTATGCCTATAAGAACTGGTGACAGAGCGAGTAATGAGCGCAGCGGCCCCCATCTCCAACGGATGGTCATGATAAGGCAGAATGAAATGAGAAAAAGCCAAGGAGTTAATTGAATGGAGATGGTTCGGTGGTTTCGTAAAATGAACCAGCTGTCGGCGATGGCCGCACAATGCCCAAAACGAGAGTCGCTTAGGAGACCACTGAATGAACGTTACGCTTAATGATCGTGAACTTGCAAGGTCAAATCGAATCGGCTCTCACGCAGCAGGTCTGCGACAGCCAAATATAGACAAAGACAAAGACAATGTACATGATGATCTCAAATCCTTCCTAGGTCCTTCGATGATATCACAGCTGTGTTGATCAAGGTAGCATTGTATCCTATCATAGCTTTGTCACATCATTTGACTCAATACCTTGGCTGAGTGGACAAAGCAGGAGGTGATGCTCCTACTCTGCTAGATTACCACTGCTTATGACTGCACAAGGTCAATCAATACTATACATGTAGTGCTAGGAACAGACCAGTCACTGAACCAGTTATGTCAAAAGGTTACAATGTCAAGCTTAGCTTTGATAGTAATGTGAGGTTGCTCAGGATAAGATCTGGAAGTCTCAGAAGTGGACTTGATAGTCTCTTATCAGGATTGGTGGGTGTAAACATCCCTAGGGCTGGTGAAGGCAGTAGAATGCCAGAAGATGCCAGAAGATGGCTGGGGTACTAATGGGGTATTGGCTGTGGCACAAGCAGAAGCAAGATTTTTTTGCAAAGATGGATGGAAAGAGATAGACCCAGATGTTTAGTCAATCAACAGATTGTGTTGGGTGAGCCAATTGTATCCAAAAACCAAAGAGCAAGAAGAATCAAGTGGGATAATATAGAAGTTCTGAACCATACTTCCACCAGAAGGAAAATAGATAAGCAACAATATTATTTCCAAAATAAAACTGTCTGATTATCTATCAAATAGGTAGAGTTCAATAGATGGGATAGATGAGGTTGGAAGGTTATAAATATATACAAATGAGACATCAGCAAAACAGTGTGTGGATCCAGAGTCAACAAGGGTGTAGAAGAGTAGTTGTTGAATGTGATCTGGCTCACATACTAGGTGTCAGACATGCAAAGCTTGGATGCTAGTTTTTTTATTTAATTTCCTTTTCTTTCTCTTTTCCTTTTATTTTTTTATTTTAGATCTAGGATTAGAGTTAGAGTAATGTCATGATCACACTGTTACACATCAGTTACATCAGATGACATGGTCACAGTAATGGTCACAAGTCACAGAGAAGAATGTAGAAGATTTTGAAAGGATGATGTTATACAGCATATGCAACACATGGTCATTTAGGGTAGGCTAGAGAAGTAGCACAGACTATGGTAGTTTAGTATATAAGGTAGACAATCTTGTACAGAGTTTTCTATTGAGTTCTCTTGTGTAAACCCTATACAAGATTCTTTTTCTTGATCCACTCTAAGATCTTGAGATTGTAACACTAGGGATAAGGAGAGAAACAGTGTAAGGAGATCTAACTTTTCACTATATCCAGCTAAGTAAGTTTCCTCAACTACAAATTCTATAGGCTTTTCTGTGGCTATCACTACTTTTCCAAACCTTGTGACCTTCTCTATGGACTTTACTACTGCCTTACATCACTGAACCTTGCTATCAGGAGTATAGTATAAAGTACATATATAGTACCAGCCAGATGTCAAAGCTAAGCTTGACATTGCATACTTTTAGTGTAACTGGTTCAGTGACTAGTCTGTTCCTGATATAATGTCAAGCTTCCAAGCAGTTGGTGGTTTGACTTCTAGTAGAACCATTCTCTTTAAATGGACAGTTATTAGTATAGAAGTATAATATGGCCAGGAGTATCACTAGAGATAGTACTAGTTGCTTAGCTGTATATCTCTATTAGACTGGATACTCTGTGAAGCAAAGTTTACTAGGTCCTTTAGAAATCCCATAAGACTGTCAAGGCTCTAAAACCACAACACATGACATAACCCTTGAGTACAGCTATTCATAGTACTAGCCAGATGTCAAATTTAAGCTTGATATTGCATACTTTTAGTATAACTGGTTCAGTAGCTGGTCTGTTCCTAACACTTGCAGCTGGCCTTACAAACATTGTTACTATAGACTCCTAGCTCTGTAATCATATTCTATACTTTCAGAAGACTTTTTAAATCATCAATACATTGTCCTCTATTACTCTAACTGTACCTTGCCTTATTTTGACTCAGGTTCCTGACCATCTGTATACTATCACCCTGATGCTATCTTAGCATTGTTTTACTAGATTACAATGGATAGTAAAAGTATTTAAGATATTAGCTATCTTTAGGAAATCTCATTCCATTCTTTTAGGTTTTTCTAAAGATAAGTAGTACTTAGTCACTAGTTTGTCACATTCTGATCAGGTCACATTTATTTTAACCCATAGATAATACTCTCTTACATATCTGTACTTCCAGATCTTTTCCAGTACAAATCATTTTCTTTATTCTATCTGAAATATCCTCACTAGACTTTTTATCAACTTTATAGATCTCCAATCCAATATCTGAGAATCATCTAGAACTAGGGTAACTTGCTTACAGTTTCCATTCTTAAATAACTATCTTAGGTAGAATACTTAGTATATAAGCTAATAGTTACATTATAAACTCTTATCCTGAAAATTGACTAAAACTAGTACTATCTTCTAATGTTAGTAATAATATGCCTTTCTATCAGAAGGTAGACTTGTTTTCCAGTCATTATAAGAAGCTCTTCTGAAATATGTAACTTGTGCAACTAGTAAAGATACAGTATGTAAGCTGAATGTCAGAGTTGAAGATAATAGACTTGGTTTATTTTATTTTTTGAACTGTAGATTAGAATTATATGAAAAGATATAAAAGGTTCTGAAATAATAATATCATACAATATATTTATTAGAGTTGAAGATGGTGGACTTTATTTTTATTTTATTTCTTTCTCATTTTTATTTTTATTTTATTTATCTTCTTATTTTAAATTCAGAGTTAAGAGTTAAGATACTTTGTACTAGAAATTCTATCAATATTATGGTAGTCTTGGACTCTGATATTTTCTTTTCTTTAGTCTATTTTTTCTAATTTTATTTTTATTTTTAACAATAAAGAAGTATGTGACTATGGTCACATGATATATCATATGATGTGATGTCATAGGTCTAAAATATAGTAAAATAAACTGGAACAATGATGTCAAAAGCATAGTTGCAGTATATTTGTCTTATAGTAATGGTGTTATGGGATACTTGAATACTAACAATTTTTATTTTTCTTTCTTTTCTTTTTCTTTTGAACAATGGAAAGGCATGTGACATTGCAGTCACATGACATGTCACATGATGTGACATCATAGGCCTA
>Ga0157368_1000466_pt1 | contig 18794 bp, 15 predicted proteins | sample AttbisABBM3_FD_113146 | JGI IMG/M metagenome (GOLD analysis project Ga0157368, IMG submission 113146) | Fungus gardens microbial communities from leaf cutter ant in Botucatu, State of São Paulo, Brazil - Atta bisphaerica ABBM3 | ecosystem: Host-associated > Fungi > Mycelium > Unclassified ...
AATATATTTATTATTGTTCTGAACCTACTACTTATATTCTTGTTACATCTCTCCTCAACAACACATAAGAGGAGATATATCTGGTATTAATAATGCAAAAGTAACAAGAAGGGGTAAACAGAAAAAATTTTCAGATTGCTATTGAGAGAAATTTAGATAGTCAAAGTGTAATTTTATGAAACCAGGATTTTTAATATTCAATCCACTCATGAGAATATATTACTATAGTTGATGCACAAGTGATAGACAGAACAACAGTCAGGAATTCAGTTTGTCTGGTCTGAAGTCTAACATGAAAAGTTTTATTAGATACAATCCAGTGTATCAACAGAATACAGAACATACCTGAAGTCCAACACAAAAAGTTGGACTTCAGCATACAAGACAATACTCTTTATATTTGAATAAGATAGATGAAAATTTACAGATGAAAATTTTTCTTCACATGCAGTAACATATATTCTTTGATCATATCTGCCTGCATATACCAATCTGGCATCAGTAGGTCCAAGTCAGCTGGAAGTGATGACTAAGACATATTATACTTCGACACCCACGCTCCACGCTCCTTCTTCCTGGGAGCTAGGTACGCAATCAATTCTGATTGATCATAACATGAATTGCATCGAACACGTCTCGCTGGGGAGAACGTCAATTGTACTCCATTTTAGAGAAAAAGATAACAGCACCTATGATGATGATGAAGTCAACTATTAAACTGGGAATGACAGATTTACATGACTCTGTCAAAGTGTGGTAAATTTTTATTCTAAGATAATGTTACCTGAACGCTTCCTGGACATGCACAAATTAACCGCTGTCCACATTCTGTCCGATGCTCTGGCTCAACACGGTAAGCGAATGTAATGTAACGGAGTGCTGATTATCACATAGCTGATTATCACATACGATTATTCATAAACCCCTGACATAAATAGCAGCGGAATGATTACGATCAGCTATTATCGTGTTGCGACAATAATTCACGTCCCTCTCGCGTCATAGCGTACAATCCGTACAGTGAACAGCGTGTTCGTCCTCACAAGAGTTATATTGACAAGAATTCCAATTGGTATGACAGGTGAGAGAGTTATACAAGCTTAAACCCGAACATTGAGACTAGGTCTAGTCCTAGTACGTGAAAGGAACGGCGTAAAACCCGACCTATGGGACTAACACAATGCGGGATTCCTACAGTGTAATGATATGAGGAGAGTGCACGCGTATAGAAAAAAAGAATCAGCGTTCTGACTTTGTTACTATTTTTGGTTCGATTATGTAACAGCATTTATACTCGACACAGCATCGTGGGGATGAACCAATCGGAGAATACATGGCTCCAACAAAGCCTGGACATGTCGTGCCTTGATTGTAATTGTACTATGTCAGATCAAGCTAGGAACAGGGACCGATGAAGATTATCTGTCGATCATGTATAATGGTGCCTGAGGGATCATACAGGCCCACAAGTCACCATCGTCTCGATCATGGATCAGCTTCAATTCGTCATCCACGGCAATTTGAAGGTATCTCGACTGGTGACAAACTCTATGAAGTCTATTTTTGAACTCTGTGTCACCAGTGGCACGCTCCAGTGTGTACTGTGGCAAGGAATACAACCTCAACTCATAGCAGCAGCACCAACAATTAGAAAAATCTATCTGGCATCATTCTCCCAGTGTCGGGATTCTACATATGATTACTAAGAGACGTTGATCATAGACGTTGATCGACACATATGATCCCCTGCAATTCCACCGCTTTTTATATCTTCAGAGCCAACAATAATGTCCACAACCAGCTGCACATGGATGTCCCGCAAATCCTGTTCTCCCAACAAACTGCGACTCCACTCCGGTTCCAGTAGGTGGATCGTTAGAAGGAAAATCTTGCAACGGCATCCGGCTAGCCGACCGCTTAGGGTAATATCGGTCCCTCATGATAGGCGGAACATCTACCATAGCCTCGTTCATATAAAACTGTCGATAACATGACTGATGTCCGCCGTGATGACATATTGAACACTGGAACAGCATTTTTTGAACGGGAAGTCGACTAATGGATGTACTTGTCAGCCGGTTGAATTGACGGGCATCCGTTGTTGATAACTTACCAAATTGCACATCTTGACGCCGCGGCCTTGCACCCAAAACAATAATTGAATGTTGGTCGCTTCCATGGATTCTCTAAAGAATAGCCAGCAGGTTTGATCAGGGGCTTTTTGCATCTCCCACAGAGTGTGTATATCATCGTATCAAGCTAATGAAACGCGTCAGAAGCGTCGTCATAAGATACATTCAACTCACAAGTGTTATATTCTTGATTTGTTGTACTTGAGAGTGTTTACGGAAATATGCAGCACAAGTATACAATTGACACCGCAACAACTGATCTTCAACGACCGATAAGAAATGAACAGCAAAATTTGAAAATATGCGACTCACCAACATAGGTTTCCAAAATATGTAGCCTTCGCTTCACTGATAATCCCAAACCTTCTGGAGCAATAACCGCCATCACGGCAGCAGTCTGTATATCACCCTAAAATAACACCGGCTATCATATGCCCGAACACATCATTATATGCATTCGGGAAACTTACAATAACAAGCAGCTCCTCAAAGGTCTTTTTCACCACCTGCCAAACATGATTCTTCATCCTCTCTTCTTGGGCCTGAGCGATCTCCATCTGCCTTTTCATCACTTTTTCCGCTTTAGCTTTCGCAACCTCTTGGAGATGTAATCGATGATTATAATCGTGGTCATTTAGCCTCCGTTGTTTTCCGGTATCTCGATGACGACTTGTACTTGTGGTCATAGCTCGTGGATAGCTGTCTCTTCCACCTCGTGCTGGAGATTGCTCGATAGTGCCACCGCCGCTACCGTTGGCCTCGAGTGTTGTAATGGTCTTCGTACTACTCTGACTGCCATGTTCCAGCGATAGTGAAGGCACTTGCATTTGGGCCTGAATTCGAGCGGCAGTATGACCGGCAGATAGTGAAGCTAGAGTCGAACTGTGACTCCTCTGTCTCATAGACATTCCTCTCTTGAAGGACGTCCCCTGGTTGGTCAAACTGATGGCTGTAAACGGCCTTTGAATGATACCATCCTCTTCTATATTTTCATCTCTTTGCGAGGCTGTAGACTCAGATGATGGCGAACTCGACGAGTGATCATGGTATGCCTCCCCATCGATTTCCTCTGGTGCCGTCATCCAGGATCTTTTCGTTCGGTCTGTTTCCTTTTGGTTTATCCGCGGAAATAATGGACTGGGTATTATCATCCCTATATCAGCAGCTGAAGATGAGAGTATTTCGTCGTTATTTGTTGATAGTGACGATTCTTTTGCGCCCCCACCATTACCATGGTCAACTACATTCGTTTCTTCTTCGTGTTCCCCATCTTCCTCGTGATCATTGCCATGTTCATCATCTGTATCAGGCTTCCCTTCTCCTTCCTCATCTGAATCACTATCACTCAGTACACCCTCTCCAACATGTTTAATATTTGCACTCGCCGCCACCAAAGAATTCTTCTCGCTCGGACTTGCCCGGCCATGATATTCCCGCTGTTGCTGATGTTGACGTCCTGATGCATGTACAGAGATGGACTGTCGGGTACTTGACAAGCTCATCGACACCAACTTTCTTGTTGTTGCACTGGCACCCGGCATAGTCATTATAGATGAATCCGCGACCCCGCTATCAATGCTTTCCCTCCTCAAACTCAAGGCTAAACCTGACGTCCTCCTTGCCGTGGGCACACTAACAACAACATTACTATTACTGACGACAGGTGGTAGAGTTGTCGCCAAATGTAAAGGTGAGGACCCATTCGATGACGCAGGAGTAGGTCTCTTTGACTTTGACACCGAGGGGCTTCTGTGCCCTACACTACTGGTAGCTGTGCCGCGAAGTCTTGAAGAAGAATGCAAAGGAGGGGTGAAGTGATAGGAGGGACTTGGACGTGGTGCTCTTGAGGTATCTGGTGAACGACTCGTATTGGCACCAGCACCAGCACTGACAGGTGTAGATGCATTCCTAGATGAGGGGAGGGTATAAAGGATTGAAGACTGTGTAGATATCGGAGTATGGGTCGCGGTTGGTGGAGGCGTTGATCTGCGATGCGCTTGTATTTGTGCATCAGGGGAGTGCGTTTGCTTTTGCTGTTGGATCTGATGTTGGTGTCGTACAACAGCAGCGGCAGTGATGTTACCGAGCGAAGCAACGCGTGGAATACGTTTCGACGGTGAATCTGGTAGAGTAGCTGGTGGGCTCTTTGCCATCGTCGTCTGTTGGGGTGGGGTTGGAGCTTCGAATAATGTAGACATCAACATCCATATTTGCGCAATATGTGGCTTCCCAGCGGCAAGGGCCGCCTAATTTGCATAATCAGAAATCAAAAACAGGGAAACTTGAAAAACCGAACCTCCGCGTTCTTTGTACATGAACTTGAAGCATCATTTCCGTCAATCATGTATGATTTAGCCAACATCACAAACAAATCTGCATCAGACTGGATCTGCAATGAGCTGAACACTCCAAGCATTTGCGTCTTTGGTCGGAATGAGCGATCCCCGATGTGTTTAATAACAGAAGGTTCGATAAGACTTATGATTTCATGATTCAGCTTGGTAGGGTGACTACATATCAAACAGGTGAAAAGAGAACAAAAGTGAGCAACCTCACGTACATGTCATCGTAAGGAATCTCCCATCTCGGTGCATTGTCAACGATAAATGCGAGTGCATTATTTGGGGTCCACGTTATCGATGTTCGAGAAATCGCATCAAGAGGCTTGGTCACATCACACATATCGAGCTGGGTGAACGTTCCGTTCGTATTTTGCGCCAATAGTGTATAGGGATCGGCGAACTCGACATCTGTAGGTAATATAGTAATTGTTTAATAGACGGTGGCGAACCATGGCATTGCGCACCTGTAACACCGCCTTCAACAGAGGTTCCAGAAACAGACCACTTAGGTAGCCAAGATCGCCTCACATCCCAGATCTCCACTGCATCCAAGACGGGCTCCGACAAAGACATGGAGGACGACTTCAGTTCTTTCTGCATTAACTTGTGGTCATTCAAGCTTCTGACCGCGGGATCGAGACATATACTGCTCCCGACACGACTCTGCAGGCCACTGGAGAGTCCTTTGCCTCCTGTGCTAGGAGAACAAGGATAGAGATGATCGACATGGTGAGATGATACTGTAAAATCGGCATGTGAAACAACAGCTAGTTCACATTCAAAGCCTGGGCGCCAGAGAACACGACGGATGGGGTATGAAGGGCGCAGTATGTAAGTTGGCTTGTTAGGCATGCGGGAGGCCGCTTCAGGACCAGTGAGATCCCAAACCTGGAGGAGTGAATGAAAAGTGAAGACCAGGTGATATGGAGGAAGAAAGAGAATTGTACCTTAATACAACGATCTAGTCCAGCACTAGCAACCCATCCAAGAGTATTTCCAGTATAGTGCTCGGGAACTTGGTGGTGGCCGGAGAACGAAATGGCGTGTGCTGTCGACGACTCTTCAGCTCTGCCGCTGGCCCAGTCAATTGTGGTGATAGGAGCGGTATGCGCAACGGGTAAGCGGTCTAATAGACCGCGCTGACCCATCTTGAGATCCCACCTGAGTGTGAGATGAGACGAATGATAAACAGATAGGAAATGTGGTGATACATACCTATGCAAAGTTCCATTGTCCATGCCAACAAGGACGAAAAGAGGATTCCAGACACAGGGCGAGAATATGACACGTCGAACAGCGGAGGGATTATGAACACGCATGACGGAAGCTTGGATGTCACGAAGGTCCTGATCAAAGGATAATTAGAGGAAATGTCGGAAATAGAGATGACAGACCCAGACGCGAAAGTCTCCGTCTGCAGAGCCAGTCATGCAATAATGATGCACGATGCGAGACACATTTATGGTATGGATGGAGCGAAGATGTTCCCTGGTCCTGCGTTCTAGACAGAAGTTTATACTGAGCAAACCATATCATTCAAAGGGAACTCACCAAATTTGGAGCGGCTATCCTTTGCGATATCCCACATAATGAGTTCTCCATTGCGTGCGCTGGTGAGAATCTTGTTGTTGAACACTGGGACGGATGAGTATGGAATAAGAACAAGAAAAGACAGACAGACCTCCATAAGCCCAGGCAACATCTGTACTGACACAGTCAATCTTAAGTCCACTTCCATCCCATAGATTTCTCGTCGACGAGATAGGCTTTGGCTCGGTCTGCGAACCGGAGATACGCAATATCCTCAATGCTGAAAGGTGTCAGAACAGATTATGACCAATGGTCATTTTGACGCACATTCTCTGCCAGCAACAGCGATTCTGCCATCATCGCCCTTGGATATGTATCCTCCACCTGGAAGCGTGACCTTTGGTAGGCGGAAGGAGCGAAGAACGCCTTTGGGTAGATGAGAACGTTGATCATCGAAGAGGTCAAAGGATGTCATGAATTATTATATTATTAGAACAGTGCTATCATAGATCAGTCACGTCACTATCATCCGTGGACAACATCCCGCTCATTCTGTTCCTATTCTCCGGTAGAAAGCAGGAAAATTTATCCGTTTGCAACATGGAACTGCCTCATCTTCGAAGAAACGACAGCACCGAAGAGTTGTCTCAGGAATGCCGATCGGCTAAGTAATCATAGACCTCACTGGTCACATACCCAGAACTAATTCGGCTTTCAAATGATAAGAATTGCCTGTCCCTATTGCTGAGATCGGAATCAGGGCCCTTTGTCAAGCGCCCAATGAGCTCATATATTAGGATCAATTGGCTCAATCCGGATCAGGGATATCCCTACCGAGTTGCAGCCATACGGAGTGGCGGCTAACATGTGTCATCATTTCGTAACTGTCGCAGAATGCTGCAGCAAATATGGCTATGAAAAATTCGCAAAGTTTCTATCACGCTACGACTTGTTTTTACAGCTGCGGCCTACTCCATGTACCCGACTTTCCAGCAGAACTAGGAATGGAGGCATGCTTTCCTTTCTTTCTTTTCGAACTGCGTCAGCCATTCTGGGCAAATAACGACCAAATATCCATTTGTTTTCTTATATGCAATCCTGCCGCGTTCCTTCCAGTTTCGTCGCAAGCCATTTCCTTTCATTCTTTGCTTGCATTTCACTCCCCTTCTTTTCCTGTGAAGTGCCATGGTGCCATCATTCAATACCTCTCCTTTGCCACCCGGACTTTACAATGTCAAATTCTCTTTTATGATTCTTCCTAGGGTGCACCATGATTGGCCCTGCGACGACCCCAGCGAGCACGTTCGGTGCATTAGAAGTTGGAACACTAGTGGCCGTTTTTACTGCCCAAGCCTAGTTCTACTTTAGAGAGTTTCGGGACGATGGCTATTGGTTGAAAGGTGCTGTGGCCTTGACATGGTATGTCTGGAAAAATAGAATTGGTGAACGACCCCGACATCCTTACTTGAAATCAGGATTTTGGAGGTTGGACATACTATAAGCATTTTCATCGAAGTATATCAAACCATTATGTATAATGGGTCGCCCCTCGAATACAACCAATCAGAGGGGTCAGCATCACCACTCTTCTAGGAGGATCGATAATTATAGTAGTCCAGGTAACACTAGTCTACAGTGTTTAGAACCAAGCTGAATTAGAATTGACAGACTTTTAACTCCTTCCGCACATGGAGATTGCTACCGAATTCATATTTTCTGCATCGTTACATCGATCATACGCTGCCGACTCACTGCTTCTTCGTTGATTGGATACATAAACGGGAAGGCGTGGTAGATAACGTTGTTACTATCGCTTGGAGTAGTCGTTATCATTGCTATGTCGATGACGTATTTCTTGACGAAACAAAAAGTGCTTTGCAAACGTGAGGGTTTCTCTTGATTGCCAATTGATGTGTCTCACTCATACCCCACTCATTCATACCCCCAGGACTACCAGACCAGATCGACCTGTGAGTTTTGCCATCTGCACTGGCTTTCTTACTACAGTGGGTATTCTCATTGATGCGCGTACTGTCTGTCATCGATATTTGAGACAGACTCCCTGAAATAGTTCAAGTTCTCCCCCGGAAATTGTATTACGGTCTCTTTTATTTCTATTCTCTTGTCTCCTTTATTCTAGATATTTGGGTTGGTATAAACGGTTGTTTGGCTAAATGTAAGTCGCACCAAATCAATCTTGGTAGCCTTCGTTGATGCATGTGTCTAGTGTATACCAATGCGCTCCTGTCAGCGTAAGTAGCATAATTTTCCTGTAATTTTGCTCCATAAACAGTTTTCCGGTCTTAATAGGTACGAGCGGATTGGTGGCGGACAATCTAACCTTCACAGGTCTACGAAGAGAAAGGTTTAGGATTTTCCACTCTCCCTTTTGACAAATTCTGACCTCAGTAGCCATCAATTTAAGTTGTTATAAATATCTAGACAGAGCGTAATATCGAGCTTCAGGTTCTTGGTTTTTCTATCTTTTGCTGGAATTATCTGACTCATTCACTTAAAGCACATGCATGTGGCCGGGGCTCTTCAGATGCAGCACAGAGCTTTTCATCCTTAGAAAATGGCAAAGGTGGAGTGCCTTTACCGTGACACGCTCGTTCTATCTTTGGAACGGGAGATATGCTTGATGTAAGCGATGGCTGTATTCCGTATTCTCTAGGGTATTCTCTAGGGTTGTATTTGGTTGTATCATCTAGCTTGGACTTTGATATCGGAGAAATCTGCCCCCTCCCCCTCCCCCTCTGACCCTTCCTTCGCACCAAAGGATTTTGGAATCCAGCACTGATCACTCTGACTTTGATAACAACGACTCCGAAATGCTCATCCAGTCTGGATGGCAGCAGGCAAGCTTCTGGCGACTTCATCGAGAAATTGCCCGCGTCTCAAAACCTTGGTTTTGATCTATACATTCGATCTGGGCACTGATCTCTGAACCTTGCTGTTATCATGTGTGAAACGCTTTGCTCTCTTAGCTTTTCAACTTGAAGGGTGCAGAGCTTCTGCCGCCGCCGTTTCATGTCACCTTTTCACGTCTTTTCGTCTAGGATCTTTCTGGTCACTTACAGCACAAGATTTTGCTGTTTTCATCTCGTGTGCTGGAATGAACGTATTGCTATCCTTATTGCCTGGTGTAAACTCTTCCGCTGATACCTCTCTCACTAACCGAAAAACCACACACACACGTATCGATTTTCGATTTGATGCATTTCTCTCGCCGTATACTTTTCGGATTAGGCAGACATACGCTATATCCCTTTGTAGCAAATGATAAATCCGCGGTGAGCTCAACCTGTTACCTGAATTCTTCCTTATTTCTTGTCCTCAGGTGTAGCTGGGAACCGGTGGAGAATTAAACATCCGAGTATGGAAACTCAAGAAATACTCTTATTCTGTTGGTCGCATTTTTCCGGCTTTGAACTGCTCTTTGAAAACAGCAGGGAAAGCAGTGCAAGGATATGAGCTCCCCTCACGCTTTCAAATTTGCCCTTTGCACGAGACACAGGTCGTGATCGGGGAACTCGACATTCTCGGTGGATCGAACAACCTTGTATTCCGCGGCAATCATTCTCCCATTTTCCCTCTTTGACACGATTGCCTGGCACCCTGCTGGGCTCCCCTGGTACCTTCAGTCTCAAATCAGTACCAGAAACGTGAAACCAGCTTGAATCGCCGCGGAAACCTCCTTTCTCTGCTCTTGTGTCGTCATTGTGATTCAGGCTATTTTAACCCGACACATATATAAGGTGCGATGCCTTCATCTCCGGACCTGCGAAACGATCCAGGAAACCAAGAGTGGCGCACATGACCAACTGTCGGAAGGAATTACTTAATTGCGGCAGAACTCCCAAGTCTTACCTCTACTCGACACGTCGGAAATTTAGCCATCTGATGGAACTCATCCGTACCGATTAGCGCGAACTCGATGCTCGCCGCCCAAGATTCCTTCCTCAACTTCTCCGATATCTAAAGTCTAATGGCGAGACAAAAAAATAGCTTGTTGTAGCGCACGATTGCAACCGTCCAATGCAACAGATGATTCAAGGGATTAGAAGACTGGTTCTTGAAACTTCCTTGATAACCATTCGTCGCTATCCTTACCCTTCGCACAGAGTTTTACCAACGAGCTACGATACTTCAAAATCGATGACTACGGACTCTGATAAGCCAAATTTACGCTCTGTCCGTTTGCCAAAATCACAAGATACACTCACGCGTAGAAATAGTCATGTTCTTGAATGACACAATCTATTTTTTATGCCAGGACAATTTGTGAGATAAGTCAATGCTTTTCAAACAGATTGTTTTATTTCAAGCTCATCAGTCAGATCTTGTAAAGAAGGCTGCCCATCCTTATTCTGGAAAGTCCGCAATCCGGACGAAACACACCTAGTCATGAACAATAACCCTTGAGTCTGGTCTCCTTCACGAAGAAAGCGCTATTCTCATGGAAACAATGAGTAATCTATTTCCTAATTATGAGGCGAGGTTTTGCAGCACCGTTGCATTCTACCATTCATCGACATGTTGAATACTTGGCAATCTCTACTACGGCGGTGCAAATGAAAAAACAATATAGGATGATCATAGAAAGAAGCCACTTGTGCACAGGAGTATCCGTTTCAAAATAACAGGGACAAGATATAATGAGATTTGAATCGGTATGGCCAGAAGTTATATGCGACTTCTCCATAATGGAGCTAACGGATTATGTGAGGGCGATATTGTAATTCGTTACGGTGCGCTACTATCATGGGAAAAAACAGAACACCGTGTGTCTGCGTAGTGATCCTATATCCATCCAGTAGGATTGATGTTGTCATTTATCGCCTCCTGCCCGTGATTTGTGCTCGATGGACAGACTCCTGTAAGATTCCCCGGAAACGAATCAAGTCTTTTCTCGATTCTCGAAAGTAACGGACGCAAACCTTGCTCAGTAGACCCATGGCTTGTTCTCGCACGCTGATAACTCTCTCTGTGTGCAACCACTGAAGCTATTTGCGATTCGTCGGGGTATGTTGCAAGGGGCATGTCGGTAAGCCCTTGTGAAGTTTCTATCACTCGCTGGAAGCTGTAGTCTTCGGGTGGAGTGTGCACTTGGTATTGTGTCTGAAATACTGGACCCCGTCCCGAGTGCATATGGGGAAGTGATGGGGCAGTTATCATACCAGAAACTGAGGACGATTGAAGTCGCGAATCCTGATATTCTAGCTCCGTTGGCATACTCTGGGACTGCTGTAGCATGTTGTTTTGTTGCAGAGGGACAAACGTCCGCTGTTCTTGGAGAAATCGTTGGTGCTGTTGTCTCATCAAACAAAGGCGTTCGTAGTGCCGTCGATTGTCCTGAAAATCTGTTGGAAGTTCGGCAGCAAGATCATTGAAATCAAGGCCTTTTGGCTGACCTTCCCAACTGTTTTGGTGGCCGCCACTCAGGCTCCCTGGACGCCAATGATCGGTGGCATCAAGACTGAGATCTGGTGGGCGTGGTCGAGAGGCACGATGTTCATCTAAGCCTACGGGACCAACAAAATTCAGAGAATTACTGGATGACGTTTCTGAGGAGATATTATCGGAAGTGGGCAAGGAGTATACATCTTGGGATGGTCGGGTAGTCTGGAGTTGAGGATGGTGAGACAATGGTGTGAAACACAGCCTGGATGGGGATGGATCGCTGTGCGTATTTAAGGGTGTTGCCGAGGAGGGAGTGTGTGGCGATCGTTCCTCGCACAAAATAGGAGGATGGGGAGGGTCTCGGGTCGTGGAAACATTGGGGCTTGTTTGAGTCAAGATTGCACTTCGTTGGGCATAGCCAGTACTACTGGCGGCACCTGATGTTCTCTCACTAAGATGCTCAGGGTCTATTTCTATGGAAATGTTGACTCCGTTTTTTGCTGACGAGCTACCAAGGCCCATAGAATTTTTAACTTTGTTTGGACCGCGAACCCTACCTTCTTTCGCATATTCGCATACCAGACCTCGATTAATACAGCGCTTGCATGATGGATGTTCGCCACTGCACTACGTGCAAAATCAGTATCAGCTGACTAATTCTGTACTGTAGGAGCGTAGACGATACCTTTGCCTTTCGTGTGCGACATTTCTCGCATGCTTGAGCTGTCCGTAGGCGAGGATGTTCTGGGGTCCGATAAAATATACCCGTTGTGGGATCCAGTGAACCAGCCAGACTGAGACGAGATGTATTGTTAGTAACTTGTCCGCCACCGGCAGTATTTGGCGGTGAAGACAGGCGTGGAGCGGGATAAGGAGCAGGAGTGGGGAATCCGCGGTACAAAAACTGTTGCTGAGATTGGAAAGGCGGGAGCAATGTCTGGTCGTATAGTGGCCAGCTTTGCGGTGAGTCATGGTTGGGCATCGGAAACAGCGAATGTTGTGACTGGGAAGTATATATAAAAGAACTGTTGGATGAGCTGTCGTCGGGCTCGAATGTGTCATCGTAATGGTGGGAGCCAGAGTAAGGCATGCCTTGAAAATCAGCTGCTGAGAGGGAGTAAACAACAGTGATAGAGAGCAACCAAGGTTGGAAAGCCCTCAGATATAGAAAAGGGTATGCAATTAAAATCGTGATGCGATTTTGGAAGAGCCTGCTGCCACCTTAATTGGTACACTATGCGGTGTCCCATAGGTTGTGTATATGTTCACCGTTGGCTCCGGTTTGCTCCACCGATCGCTTTTGCCCGTTTCAATCGAAATAAACAAAAGAAGTTTACAATTTCATTATGATTTCTTGCTAAAGGGATTCAGTCCAAAGTCACGATCCAAATTTCCAGATTTGTGACTACGCATAGATTCCTCATGAACTTGTGAATTACTCACTCCCATGGGAAAACCTCGAGGCACTCATCATAACTCTGGTGAATCACCACATACCGTTTCTGGCGATCACAGTAAGAGTCAACGCCAAAATAGGCCAAGTCAGTACATTAGACCTCCATATAGTGCACCGACATTTTGTCATTGTAAACAAGTGGGTGGCACACCAAACGAGTAGAAAAATTGAGCCACTACAATTAGTGGAATATGTGCGGAAACTTGCTAACTCAGATAAGCTCAAAATGCGAAAATGTCTTCTCCTTTACCATTACTCCTAATTACATCTTAATCTTTCATCTTTTGCCTGCTGAGGCAAAAAGAGAACAGCCGTTGAAGGCATGACTCCATCTATATTTAACCCCGTTCAATCAGCCTTCTGTATGATCTCTCCCTTTTCCAAGGAAGGCCAACTACCATTGGCCGTTGGAAGATTGGATCTATTAGTGAATCTCGACTCCCTTTTCCCACAGGAGGAAAGGCCTCGCAAGCATAGGTAGCAGGCTCATGCCTTCATAATTACTTCGTCCCCTCTCGTTTAGAGTCCTTGTTGCGACTTTGCAAAGGCACCGAAGTTACCGGCCAGTATTCACTTCTTGCCGGAGCACGCTTCGGTCCAAAAATCAGAAATGTTACCGATAGTATTTGTATCCACGGGAAGGGATATTTATGTTCATTGGAGGATATTTGAGTCATTCATCGCAGGAGTGAGCACCATCTGTCTGGAAGGAATTGTGTGCACATCCCTCCTTGTTTCGTGAGTTAATGGAAGTGTCATCAATTATAGTCAACCGAGTTCTTAAGTCCCTGCTAGGAAAGCCGTGGGCGGCCACAAGCACTACGAGGCTCTTTGAGGCCTGGATATTTGATCGGTCGCCTATTTTCTCACGCATGGAACACCTCTGCTAAACGTTGAAAATTGAAACACTTGCGGTGGTCTACCTAGTATTCATTATCACTATACACTCTTAGTTTCCAAGGCTTCCCTTCTGTCTATTGGGTGACAGTCTAATGATCACGATTCATGAATGACTCGTTTCCACCTTTTGTATACCCTTATATGAGTCTGCTGGCATGGACTACGGAGTCGACAAAATCATGTCACGGTATTTTCGGTGCTGAGGTAAACAAAGACATCGATATTCGTAATCGCGATAAAGCGGTCGAGATTTGGGGCATTGGTTTCGATTTCGGTGCGCTATTCGCGGGAGAACGAGCCTACTTATACGTGACTACCTTCGCTGAGTATCAGTCGTCGACCTCCCTTGTTATCAAATAGCTGAGTACTCCAGTATCAGAGCAGACAATCATGTGTTGACGCTCATGAACATTCGGTCTAATTGTGTTACGGTTGGCACAGACAGCCTAGTAGGTGTAAATGTAAATGGAAAGCCAGAATTACCTTACGGTTCCACTAAAAGACCGCGGAAAAGATTTTTAGAACCGAGAATCATCATCGGCTCACCGCGATCTCCAATCTCAGATGTATCTGTCCTCCTTTTATCTGTCCTCCTTTTACCGGGGAACTCGTTTGACGCTATGGACAACCAAGTCCCCATAGCTGTGGTAGATACCGCTTCGGTCGAACACACAATAAAACAGGAGTTCCAAACTTCATCCATGACAAATTAATACTCAGTTCACGATACCCTGCGAGCAACTCGTTTTAGTTGAGGCTGAATTTCCATGCTCAGTGCCTGAACACGTTGCCCCAGCGAGTTATAGGCTATTGATGGTGACACGCTATGGTTGACAGGTTATACCAGGATAGAAACTCGAGGCTTTCATTTGGGGCATGATTTTAGTTAGATTCATAGCATTTCCCAAGGTGACAAAACCGTGGACTTCGGCTGGTCGACAATTTAGGAATGCGCTTTTTGTGCGATTCCACTACCTCTGTCGCCTAAATCCTGTTATTGTTATTTCCCGGGTTTCACCCGCGAGATCCTCCCATAGTATGGGTCACAAATTCAGGGTCAGCTGCTGGAGAACAAGGCACGAGTAATGCACACACGAGAATGGCATCGTGTCAAAGGTTCCATCGATGCCAAATCCTCAACTCGTGGCCCATGGCATTGGTATCAAGCATCGCTGTTGTTTTCTCCGGTTGAGTCAGTCCAGGGTCAGCCCAGGCCCCTGACAGAAAGTCATCTACCATATTTAGAGCAGGTTTGTTCTTTGTTTGTTCTTGAATTTGGCAGGAATCTACAAAAAATTTGTCCATAGCCAAGAAAACCCGAGTATGGCTTTGTGAGGTATGTTACAGTTGACTAATGGAAGGTTTCCTGGCAAGGTGATGAGTACGTATCCGAAATAATTACCCATTGACCATGCAGTAAGGAAATGAGGACACTGGAAAAGGATCTAATTACCGTTATGCGCTGATTGGACGCTCGGAGTATGTCCACCAGGCATCATGGTAACGTTCGTTGAAGTCAAGATGTGTTCTCTCATCGCTATGTTGAAACGATGTGACGCGAAAGCGTATGCTCAGTTGGGTATGTATGTCCAAACAAATAGATTGGGTAATCATATAGCCGATACCGGCAGACAGCGAGGGCCGAAACTCCGCTGATGAGACAAGAAAGCCTGATCTGATCTTCATTCTCTCACTTTCTCTGCAGTTTTCTCTTTACAGAAATGTCTTCCAATGTCCCAATCGCCAGTCATAGCATCACAGCGCCAACACCGCAGAATACTCCTCTTAATACAGCCCCAATTGCTCGCGGCCTTTCATTGCCAACGGTCCCAGTTATTACTGAAGACGATGAGCAGGAGCAGGAGAGCGGTGAGGATATAGTGTCAGACCCTCCTGAGGCCCAGACACTTTTGCTGGGAATGGTTCAGAAAAAACTTGCAGGACTAAACGGACAGAGCTCAGGCTACATCGAGAGTCTTCCTCTTGCACAGAAGATCAGCCTTGAAGGGATCAAAGGTCTTCAAGTCAAACAAGATGAACTACAGGCGAAACTTAAGCGCGAGATTACTCAATTGGAGAAAAAGGTTAGTCTAGGTATCGCGACATTTTTTCTTGTTATCGCATTCACCAATCTTAATCAGTACCACGACTTGGCGCGGCCCTTATATGAGCGCAGAAACGCAATCATCAACGGCAAGGAGGCGGTTACACCTTCAGAGGTTGATGCGGGTTTTGAGTACACGTCAAAGGATGATTCTAAACATGAACAGCTTCCCAAAGACTCACCACCTGCCGTCGCGGGAATTCCCCAGTTCTGGCTCACTGCCCTTCGCAATCACCCCGGCCTCGCCGAACTGATTACCGATCGCGATGCAAAGGCTTTAGAATATCTTACCGACGTCCGATATGAATATCTTGCTGATTCTCCTGACAGCGAGCACAGCGGAAAACCTGGCTTTCAACTGATCTTCTCCTTTTGTTCCAATGAATTCTTTGAAAATGAATACCTCACTAAAACGTACCTATATCAGCAGGAGGTTGGGTACTCGGGTGACTTCATCTATGATCGTGCTGTCGGTGACAAGATTAAATGGAAGGAGGATAAGGATCTCACCAAGGAGTTCGAGATTAAGAAACAGCGCAACAAGAGTGCGTCTTCCGAAACAGTATCGCTTACGATCTGACTAGTTCACTAGCTACTAACCTCACTCGACTTGTCCGCAAAGCACATCCGACAGAATCCTTTTTCAATTTCTTTACTCCGCCTCTCCCCTTAGGAGATATAGATCTCGAGGATCTTGAAGATGACGAAGCTGAGGAGGCTGAAGAGAAGCTTGAGCTTGATTATCAACTTGGGGAGGATTTTAAGGATAAAATCATCCCTCGTGCAGTGGATTTCTTCACGGGCAAGTCAGATGTACTTGAAATGGTAGCTGATGATTATGATGACATCGACGACGACGATGATGACGATGATGACGAGGACGAGGATGCTGTATGTACAGACCTTTGCTTACCAGCATTAACATTGATCGGATTTTTCAATCTAGGAGTCCAACGACGACGAACTGATGCGTCGGCAAGTGACTTCTAAAACACGCAGCAATGTGAACCCAGACGAGTGTAAGCCACAGTAATGTAATGGTTCTTGTTTATTTTTTTGTAGTCATCTTCCTGCCAAATCCTGGTTTTCTCTTCGTACCTTCCCTCGACCTTATAACGCATTCGTGGATTGTCAACATAATATTGCGTATATTGACGTTACTGTTCGTCCAAATTCTCGAAATCTTTTTTCCCCCACAGATATTAGGACTGACTACATATTGAAGGGCAGTCAAAGCGCTGCCGCATGGAATTTATATGTTCTCGGACAGAATTATCTTGATCCTTTCCGTTAGGGTGTTCTTTGCCCCTTATCTCAATTTGTCAATGTACAAGAATAAATGTCAGATACTGTATGAGATTGTAGGCTTTCCAGGATAATCTTGGTTTCAGCTTATGTGCTATGCTGTTTATGTGTTGCTTGGTCACAATTTCAGAAGTTGAAACAGAGTTTAAGAGAGGGAGTTCTGAACTTTTTTATCTCAACACTAGAGTTTAATGTTAATAGTGATGAAGACTACTGTTTATTATCAGACTGGAGATTACAGAATATCTACCAGTTCTTAAATACAAGAAAAACACTTGAAAACTCAAGTGGTGCTATCAATAGTCTAGCAGTTGTCTACATCAAGTGAGGTTGGTATTTGAGCCTAGCTTCAAGCAGAGTAGATATTTGATTGAATTGATCTACAGAAAAATACTGACTGAGCATAAGGTTTTAAGTAAGATTAATCTTTGTTGTAGAAGACCAAGTACTCATAAGGTTTGAAAAGAGATAATACTGGTGTGGAGAATGGGTTATTTATAGAGTTGGACTTTGATATATGATATTATAATAGCCTTTTCTAGTTCAAATCCTAAACTCCATGTACAAACTCTACAACCTCTTACTTCTCTCTTAACTACTCACTTTTTCCTAATATTATTTTTAGAGCTCTCTATAATAATTTGACTATATTCTATTTCTGCTGGTAGAAGTTCCAGAAGTTTTTATTGTCAAGAGTATAGTATAAAATACATATATAACATTAGCCAAATGTTAAAGCTAAGCTTGATATTGTATACTTTTAGTATAACTGGTTTAGTAGCTGGTCTATTTCTAATATTTATCTTACTTCTAACCATGTAGGCTTTATTATTCCTAGTTATATCAGTCCTGATCTGTTAGATTAGTATATAGTCAAGAGTATACAGAATAGTTACTTATTGTAAAAAGACTTACTACTTCACCAAAACTCAATTCTTAAACATTGTCAAAACCTGTAGCCTTTTTTCTTTTCTGTTTGCAACTACTGCTGCTAACTCTACAGAGTTTACCAAGTCAACATTCCTGTTCTACCACTAAAACACTCTTAGATACTGTTCTTAAAATGATTATGATTTTTGTTAGGTAAGAAACATGTCTGAAAAAGAAAAATATTTGCAAAAAGATTACAGAATATATTAAAAGAGCATGGAAACATTATCCAACATGTTTGGATGTGAATCCTAGGTGATCTTGGCTTCAGTGAATATGCTATATCTTTATATGTCATGATGGTCATATTTAGGAAGAGGATATTAATAGAAGATGAAACATGAAGGAAGTTAGACTTCCAAGCATGGGTACTCAGAACAGTGCACTACACTAGTTGATTTTTGAGCTAAGAAAAAATAAACTACTCACTTGTTTGTGATATTTGAATCTTGAGTACACTCTGAGAGATTTAGGAGTGATTTAGAAGTTCAATAATGATGATAATGATGATTAAGATCAATATAGATAATAAAGGATAAAGATTGATGAAAATTGATGTTGTTAAGTCTGAGGTCTAATCCTCAGATACAAAAGTATATATATAGAATAGTAATAGTATGTACACAAGCTGTTTCTATCACATGATCAAAACTTGTACCTGATAGGGGCTGTTATCTGTTATAGCAGATATC
>Ga0157368_1000468_pt1 | contig 18760 bp, 21 predicted proteins | sample AttbisABBM3_FD_113146 | JGI IMG/M metagenome (GOLD analysis project Ga0157368, IMG submission 113146) | Fungus gardens microbial communities from leaf cutter ant in Botucatu, State of São Paulo, Brazil - Atta bisphaerica ABBM3 | ecosystem: Host-associated > Fungi > Mycelium > Unclassified ...
AATCTGAAGAGGTTAGAAATATAGTAAGAAAATTTCTTGAGGACATAATAGTAAGAAAGAAAGAAGTGAAAATTTTTTCTCTTTGTATTGATTTACAGAACAGTTATATGTTTTCTAACTAAACTCAATAAGATTTTAAAGGCTTAATTTTAAGGAAAGAATCCTGTTATATGCTAAGTTCAACTCTATAAATAATCTGTTTTCCATGACAGTATTATCTTCTGTTAAAATTTACAATACTTAGTCTTTTACAATGGAGTTTACTCTTATTCCAACCCTATGCTAAGCTAGTATCTCTCTATAGATCAATTCAATCAACCATTTATATTATGACTTAAGTTCAAGTATTTAAACAAAAAAGAAATCTTGTATTGATTTACATAAGAGAGCTTAGTGGAGTTCCTAGTATAGGTGAGCCTACTTTATATACCTCTAGTACATGGTCTATATATACTCTATATTTAATCTACTCTAAATGCTATAAGTTATATATATAAGAGTCATCATATTATATAATGTATAATCTTATTCTTCTTAGGTGTCACATGATGTTGTGACCATTGTGACAGTGACATGTGACATCACATTGTTCCCTCTTTACTAAGTCCAAAATAAGAAAAGAAATAAAGACTAAAGAAGTATTGAAATAAGAAAATAAGAGAGACTTAAATATAAGAAGAGAGATAGAAAAGAAACTCTGCTGTCTTTGATTCTGACAATCCACCTAACTTGAAGCTAGACCTAGACATTGGCCTCACTTGATGTAGATAATTGTCTAACTATATAATAATTGTGCCACTCAAGTTTCCAAGTATTTTGGACACTTTCCTATGTATTTGTTAAAAGGCAATTCACACTCACCAGGTTATGCACAGAAAGTAGCACAGAAGATAAAAGTACAGGGTTAGGGTTAGAGATTTACTCTAAGGAACTAGAAGTCAGTGCTATGTGGATGATCAACCTTGGCTTCAACAGATGGTGTTGCACCTAGCCTGTTCATTACATGGCTGTATTTCTTGGATACTGATATTCTGGAAGGTTGTAGATAATGAGTGTGACATGAGTCCAAATTGATGAACAGACTAAAGAATGGTATATGATAGCTATTGTTCTTAAATACAGAAGTACTAATCTAATAATACTCATATTTTATTATGAATTATACTATTGAGTTACCACTGCTCATACCTAAGAATAAACCAGTCCAGGGTTTCTATAATGCAACTTTGCAATATTTTCTCTGGTCTCCTCCCTGGCTCCTCTGAGTCACCACAAAGTCTACCAGCATTGGCCTCTCATGGATAGCTAGACTATATTTGAGATGCAGAGATCTTGTGCATTTGACAAGTATATTTACTATTTACTATGACATTCTATCAAATCAGTGACGTATTGTCCGCTTCAATATTGTCGAATCGGTTTGACGAGGTGTCAATATGTTTCAATCTAAGTCACCCATGGGCCTCTCTCTTTTCTCCCGGCGACGCTTCACATCCCAATTGTAGACACGTGCTGTATTCACCTCCATCATCGTGATCTGCTCGCGCAAAAACTCCAGGTCTTCAACCGTATTCCGCATCGACATTTCTGCAGCCTCCAATTTAGAGTGGAGCAGTGAAATTGCTGCAGGAATTTTGTAGGACAACATGACGTTAGCCTGAAAACAGATAAGCAAAAAAGTTTTCATGAATATGGAATACATACACCAAGCCAAAGGTAGACTGTATCGCTATCTTGTAGCTCAGCCTCGGCATACAATGTGTCATTAAGTTCATATGTTGTTGTCAAAGGCTTTGAGGAACCAAGTTCCTCGTCGTCATGGTCGTCTAGATCATCCCTATCACCAGAGCTATTCATTCCTTCCTAAACAAGCTTTAGACAGCAGTATGCTAATTGCAATGGATCAGGCTTACACGGTGGTCTCGGATGAACTCGACCATGTCGAATGTTTTTTTGATGTCCGGAATCTTTTCTTCGAGACTTGCTAGTCGTTGAGCTAGAGTACCATCCATGTATCGATACTTTCTGCGCTTTCATTCAGCGTCAACCAAATCAGCCTTATCGCAGAGGCAACACCGGCGTACGCGAGGGCATCTTGGAATCTCTTCAAAGGTCCCTCAACCTCTGCATCAGACCCTCCCAGATAGGATTCAACGTTTTCCTGAAGACAATGAGCAATCACATCCATCAGACCCGCATGTGCACTCACAATAAAAGGCGCTTTAGGAATACCCCTTGGATTTTTCTCCTCTGAAAAGAGAGACTGCGAGGCCATGGGGTTAATGGATGCCTAGCAGATGAAAATCCAGTCACGTTCTCTTTCGGCGATAGCCGAGCGGGATTTCATCGACCGTTTATTTTTTTGCTTCGTGTTTTTTCACAGTCGGTTACTCTTCTCCTCTCTTCCCCATGCTCATCATACTCATAGCCTGTGCAACAGACAACAACAGCCATGTCACGGTTGATGGTCAAGAACTTGCCTGTCTATGTGACGCCTGTTCAGCTGCGCCAGCACTTCGAACAGGAAGGTTGTCCACCAGGGACTCTCACAGACGTAAAGGTTGCGTTGAAACCCGACGGTACATCTCGGAGATTTGGCTTTGTGGGCTACAAAACTGATGAAGAAGCTTCTGCTGCGAAAAACTGGTTCGACAAAACGTTTATTGACTCTACGCGAATATATGTCATCCCTGTTGATGTAGGTCATTCTCGATTGTTATTGTTCCCCAGTCGTCAAATATGGAATCCTAACGCTAAGATTGTAGGGCTTCAAAGAGGCACCTGCTCGACCTAACAAACGACCAAGGCTCGGACCTTCTCCGACTGATGTTGAGACCAAATCCGACCAAACTATCCATAAGGAGAAATCTTCCGCACAAATGGAGGAGTTTCTTAATGTTATGCAACGGCGTACAAAAAAGGGCCCCTCATGGGCGAATGAACTACGAGAGGAACAGCCTATACCGTCTACAGAATATGGAGACCAGCCTCCTACGGACTCTACTGCCCTGTCAGATTTGGAGTGGATGAAGCAGCGAATGTCACAGAACGTTGATAAAGCTGATAAAGTATTTGAACAGTCTGATGAGGAGAATGAAAGTCCGAAGAAAAAGGACGACACAACAGTATGTACGTTTCGTCAATTACCTTTACAACTCGACTGAAGTGATTTAGGACCAAGCTACCATCTCTGAACCATCACAGGATTCCACGAAAGAGATAATCATGCGTACCTGCCGACTGTTCCTTCGAAATTTAGCGTTCAGTTGTACTGAGGCTGACCTGACGGAGCTTTTCCAGACATTTGGCCAGCTATCACAGGTCAGTTCTTTATCCCTTTTATGCCCTTTGAATCCATTCGCATGGTAGTCTTGTGCGGGATTCTTGGGATGAATTATTTCTGTATAGGGACATCAGACTCTAGAGAATGCTGATTCCTGGGAAATCGATAGTAGAAAAAACTTCTGAACCTTTTCTTGCAAACTGTCGACTAAAGACTTGATGCTGATTGTTCTTTTAACAGGTGGGATCTCGTTTCTTGTCTATCGAATGAGATGATAAACAGATTAGGGACATCAGAACTTTCGGGTTATGTTGATCCTCTAAGAAATCGATAGCATCTCTGACACTCTCTAATTTATATTTACCATAATTTAACTCATGATTATGATATCAGGTACATATACCTCTTGACCCTTTGTCGAAACACTCCAAAGGCTTGGCCTACGTGACATATATTGCTGGCTTAGATGCCTGCTCAGCATACGAAGCACTCGACAAGAAATCTTTCCAGGGCCGTCTCCTCCATATCCTCCCTGCTCAAGACCGGCCCAATCCTTACCGTATCGAAGAGGGTGGAGGACGCAAGAAAACAGTGAAAGGAGAAAAGGAGGCTAAACGAAAAGACATGGCTGGTAAAGCATTCAACTGGAGTATGTTATATATGAACGTAAGTCTTGGTGCTTATCCCCTTTTCCGAATGCATTGCTCATCATCTTATAGAGTGATGCTGTAGCGTCATCAATAGCCGACCGTATGAACATCGACAAATCCGAAATTCTCAATCCTGAGAACGGTGATAGTCCTGCAGTCAAACTGGCTCTTGCCGAGACCCATATTATCCAAGAGACGAAATCATATCTTGAATCACAAGGCGTACTCCTTTCGTCATTCTCTTCTAAAGCTCGTTCCGACACCACTATCCTTATCAAGAACATCCCTTACGGGACAACATCCGAACAAATACGTGATCTCTTTCAACCTCATGGTGAACTTGGTCGAGTGCTTGTGCCTCCAGCTGGTACGATGGCCGTGGTTCAGTTTGAACGCCCAGATGAAGCCTCGAAGGCTTTCAAAGCTGTGGCGTATCGGCGCCTTGGAAACTCAATAATCTATCTTGAGAAAGGTCCTCTCGACCTGTTCTCAAGTGAACCAGTACAAACAACCTCATTAATGTCAAATTCTCAGCTACCGGTTGTCAAGATTCCTGAACAAGAGTCAACTGCCGTAATGGAAGAAGACCTATCATTAAGCAGTGGCACGACGCTCTATATCAAGAATCTTTCGTTTGTAACCACACAAGAACGTCTTACACAGGTCTTTCGACATCTTCCCTCGTTTTCGTTTGCTCGAGTACAAACGAAACCTGATCCTAAGAACCTGAATGGCCCACGTCTGAGCATGGGTTATGGGTTTATAGGATTTAAAGAGGTCGAGAGTGCCAAGAGGGCGTTCAAGAGTATACAAGGCTTCGTTTTGGATGGTCATTCATTACACGTCAAGTTCGCAGGTCGTGGCACCGAAGAAGGTACATCATCCAAGGATCAGGATGGTATGAATTCCAAGAGCCGGACTACAAAACTGATTGTAAAAAATGTGCCGTTCGAAGCTACGAAGAAAGACATTCGTGATCTCTTTAGGCATGTATCTTATTCATCTCGAAATTAACATATAAACTAACTTAGACATTTCCCCCTGCAACAGTGCCCATGGCCACCTGAAATCTGTCAGACTGCCAAAAAAGTTCGATGCCCGAACTCGTGGATTCGCATTTCTAGAATTCGTGTCTCGGCATGAGGCCGAGAATGCATATAATATACTACGGCATACACATTTACTCGGGAGACATCTAGTTCTTGAGTGGGCGGAAGAAGCCGAACAGGACTTGAACGTGTTGAGACAGAAAACAGGTGTTGGGTTCGGCGGAGGGAAGGAGATGCCTGGGAGGAAGCAGAAATTGGATTTAGAGGGGAAGGGCGATAAGGATCCGATAGCGTTGGCTGAATGAATTCGGTCGTTGATGGATTGATTTGCTGCATATGTATATATCCTCTGGCTGATAACCTAAGGAGTTCTCCAGATGTTTTCAGGCCCTACATGGTCATTTGTTCAACTGTGGAGAACTGGCTATTAACAATGTCTGGCCATAAGGATTAAAAACACAACAGGGCAAGGTTTCCTGCCAGTGAGGCTACATGACGATCAAGAATTTAATGGGCCGTTCACGTTCGGTTTCAAGCACAGAGAAATGTAAAGACCATATCGTCTGCAGCTGGGGGTACCACCATGAATTTGGAAACGGAGATGCTGGGCGCGGCCGACAAGACTGAAATAGGTGTTGTCAAGACGTCATCCATGGAGTTGCTAAGTTTCTTCTTTCTTGAAGATTAGATGTTGTGGCCTTCTCCCGTTCGGGGATAGGAATTAAGGACGTACTGAGTAAACCTTGATGTGCAATTTTTGTCTATCCACGATCCAACATCCGTTATTGGACATATTACATGTTACATTACATCTGCAAACTTCAGATGATCAAGGCAACTTCAGATGATCAAGGCAACTGAACTGAATAACGTACTCCGACCAGACGAACTACCGAAGCTTCCAGTATATGTGTGCACCTGGGATAAGACCAATCACAATAGGAGAATGACAGCATGTTCAAGATAGAGCTCTGAGATTAAAATCGGGACAAATACAGATGTAACGGTGGTACGACCTTTCGTATGACTCGTAACAACGTAGCAATACAAGACAATGACCAGGACGAGAATCATTTAGAAGAGAACGAAATAGTATTGTACCAGTCTGGGTCTTGTGCCACCATCACATGAATAACGACTTTGCTACCTGATATCCCAAAGCTGTAAGCCCTTCTAAGAGCACTGTAGATCGGGAACACCTGATCAAGTAATCGGAAAAAAATGAAGGAAAGTGGTGACAGATGGTCAGAAAAAATAAACTTCATCCGCAAAGCATGGAGTCATGTTGGAAGAGAACGAGGAAGGAATGGACGTAGACATCGTTTCTAATGGTTGTCTGGACTCTTCAGAGAAATCTTTCTCTCTAATATCCAGGAGAGGTAGCGATGTATGTTTCTTGACCACAGTCAGTGGGACACGCTCTGGACGGCTTCTTCCCTGACTGACAGTAAACTGGAGAAGGAGGAATGATGGGGGTCCTGTACCCAAGAAAATTCACCGCGGCTGGACTGAGGTAAGCCAACGAGGCCATCAGGAAATAATCATCAGTTTTAGAGCTCAGACTAGGACTGAGATCCGTGGGTGGGGAGGCCCGAACTCTAGCCTTATTCCACATCATCACTGAGCACAATCTTGAGAAAACGGAAGGCTTGATGAATGAATCGTCATCCCAGCCAGACCTCAAGGTAAAAGTCATTTGCTCAGGATGCTTGCAGAACGATTCATCACATGAGAGCGAAGATGAAATTCGGTGCCTCAACGTCTTGTTTCTGTGGCAGGATCTGGGACAAGGTTAATTAAAGCCAGAAATCGCATGATGTAAATTACCGGGATGTAGTAAAGGAAGGAACACTGAGTGACATTTTCTTCACACCGGCTCGAAGGTTCCTGAGAATATCCCGGCCCTCTTCACCCAAAGCGAGGACAAGGAAAATGTAACACACTGTAATCACACGCAAGCCCCACCAATTGGTCTCGATGCCAGCGATCTGTTCTTTCTCTGTCACGATGAAGACCTCCGAAAGATGATGATGTACGTGTTGCCATGAAATCCAAGAATCCGACATGGGCAGGGAGAGCATGGAGAAAAGAATTACCAGTAAATTGATCACTGTAACGACCATCGAAATGGAAAGCGTGCGGAACCAGGTACTTGAATTTATCTGGGAACGAGATTCAAGATGAACAGAAAAATGAGAGAAAGGATGGCGACAAGAATTATGAACAGCAATTCCTGGCGCAGAAGATGAGAACTTGCATCTAAATGTTTTCGGTAGACATGATACTCACCATGTAGCACGAGAGAGAGGATACACATCAGCACTTGGGGCAACCACACCATCATAGATGCAGCAGCCGAAGGGTGGATGGATGCCACGCACCCGACACCCTGGACCAAGTCGAACCTGTGATCCTGAACGATAATGTCTTTCAAGTGATCAACTAAGCTATCAAGCGTTGAGTAAACTTTGAACGTACGAAATGTCATGTAAAGGAAAGGAACGAGATAACAAGTAATCAAATGAAAGAATCTTCTATTTCTGAACGCGTTGGGAGTATCTGGCAAGTTCCTGGAAGACGAAACTAGCTCAAGGTAATGGGCGACGCATAGACATGCCCCTGGCACAGCGATAGTGGTAGCGAGGACAAGCTTTGTAACTGTGAGTGTCAAGAACTTGGGAAAATGGACATGAAAACTGAAACAAGTTCGTACCCAAGTCGCACCACACTAGCGCCTGGAGGTCAACATTGGAGACCCATATTGACGCATTAATACCATGTACCATGTTGCAGCCTAACAACCACGATACTAACGCAAGCCTCGCCACATTTTTTCGTACACAGTCGAGAACGATAAAGAATGACAGAATGACGGAGCAAAGAAGCGACACAGCAGCCAGTGCAGAACTCATTCTTCCAAGCCCCTCGTTCAGCTTCCAGACGTCGCAGAGAGAACACAAGTCACATGCAAGCCAGAATGGAGTAAGATAAACTAGATTCCAGAGGCAACTACTTCAATTGAACAAGGCAATGACGAAATAATGTAGGCCCTTTGTTTCTAGTTTGATCACCAGACAGCCGAGGGCGCCGTACAAGCACAATGCACAAGCTTGGAGCAAAAACAGCATCATTGCCTTAAACAATACAAGGTAGAAGTAGAAAAGGCGGGCTTTCGGTACGGTGAGTTGTTTGTTGCTACCTTGGTTGGAAAGAAAATAAAGTCCGACTATCCCCGATTTATCCAAGCGTTTGATTTCCTTACTATCTCACAGTCTGCACATTACTTGATTCTCCTGCAGTAAGTAAATATCGGATTTTTCAAATGAAGGCAGCAAATGCTGAATGAAAGATTGAATCTTTCAAGCAAGGAAAGAAGAATACAGTTCAAAAGAACTCTGCTACTGAAAGGCACTTGATGTATAAGTGACCGCAAAGTCAGTGTGGGAGTTTGCTGAGAACATAGGTGAGTACCTTCCCCATATCTGCGACAGATTTCCCACAGTTCTTGTCAAGCAATAGTCAGTCCCATAATTTGTAACAGTTCTGTCAGAAACTTTGTACTAAATTGTCACCAAACGCCATGGGAGGCCTCTCGGAACATCTACCAGGCGAATATATTGGTCATTCTGTCATCCCGTTACGTAAAGGTAAATTGCTTTCACCAAGGTACGTCATAGCGCCGATCAATGTTTTACTTACACAGGAGGCCAGATACAGGAGGTTAAATCCCCTTTCCCAGCTATAGATTGGCATTCAAGTGGTTCTCCAAAACATATAGAGTCTTTAAACAGTCAGCAAGGGCCTGCAGATACATGTCTCCGTTTACGGAGAGAAGATTTTCTCTATCTGGAAAAAAGTCGTACACGAAAGTCCTCCTCTTCCTATCGGATGTTCCAGCACGGAGGGTTTCTCCTTGACTTCATTCATTTCGATTGCTGAACCGCTTGGCTCCAAAGACACTCCACCTATATAAATCTATATCAACATTTGCGCCTCTCGGAGGCCTTTCTTCCTTACACTTACATTGAATTCACATAATGGGTATGTCTCTCATATTTGGGATGAAGTGCTCTCGCTGAGTGACGGTGGATTCATTCAGCTCGCATTTCGAATGCTTTCAAGAGTTTCACCAGCCCATCTGGCCCAACTGAATCCGAAACCAGGGGCGTCGCTCATGAAGCTGTAGACTATGGCAAAGAACAACATGGAGACCTGTCCTCTGCTCCTCATAGAAATGCTGCAACAGGAAGCCAAAAACTGCCTCCGGGAACGGGCCCCGGGACGTCAGGCAAACCTGCGTCTGAATACGCCACCGATTTCGATAGAAACCGTCTTCGTGAGCAAGGTATGTTGCTATCTACACGGGTAACTTTGCAAATACTCATAAATACCTTTTGAAAATATAGGAGGCGAGTTGTCCCATTATCTGAGTCAAATCATTAACCCATATACCAGAGCGATCGACAGGAACTCAACGTGCAGTAACAGATCGCGACCGTGAACATTACGGAGCAGAGCCCTCGACGGGTTCAGGTCTCCGTACAAATGACCGAGGCGGTGCTGTAGTGTCCCCCGTCCCAGTGCAATCTGTTCCTGTAGCGAGTACCCAAGGAACCGGTATAACCGACGATCAGGGCAAGCTTGTCAGGCGGGGGTCTGAGCATGCAAACGAGCTTCGATCGGAGGGTTCGTCTGTATTCATGCTCCATTTATTTCGCTGTTGACAGAAAGGGTATAGTCCTTGAGACCGTCCACAATCATGGTCACACCAGGCACAATACTCGCGACATTATGCCTTCTGGTGCTGCTCAGGAAGATACTAATCAATTGAACCGTTCGTCCCTCTCCGCACCAGATTTCTCATGATCTAAATATGTTGATAGCCATCACTCATGAACGCATACGTCATCTTGAAACAGAAGAGGTCGCACGCGTTAAGGAGGTTGATCGTCACAGTCCGTCCATGTCCTCACTTAAATCGTGCAGTCCGGCTAAGTTCCCTAGTTCACCACATTCAGCACCATATTCAACCAGTCATCGCCTCGGAGACTCTCACAGAGCAGATTCGAGACTTTGTACGTGATCGCATTGTTTTCAGCATCGTCGACCCATTTGCCTATAGATCCATCCTGTGACCACCATACGCGAGGTTCACGTGAACAACCTTGAAGATGATTCGTTGTTTGACAGTCAAATTCGCCAACATAACGATACACTTGTAAGTGCCATGTTAGATGTATTGTGCACTGTTTCTGATTATTCAACAGACTCACCTTGAGCGTGAGCGTACCATCATCGATAAGGGTGTCACTGTAAAGGAGACTATTCACCACCACGTACACCATGTCATCCAGCCAATCATCGAGAAAGAGAGTGTGTCCTTTATGTAGTTAATCTCTTTCATCATATACTCATGCTCGTCTCCTCCAGCGATTGACCGTCAGCGCATCCGCACGACCATTCCAATCCACGAAGTCTCGCACGATGCACCCATAATTCATCAATCTCAAACTCACAACGCCGTTCCGATTGAACATTTCCTTCAAAAAGGAGGCATATTACACAATGCGATCCCTCCAAATGATATTGGTTCTCGTGTGTTACACTCTGGACAATGCACACGTGAAATCGATGGTGTGGCGGATAACCTCGCTAAAGAGTTGAAACTTGCCGAATCTCATGTGCGTATTTCCCCCCTTGAATTCAACCATTCTGCCTCTGACAAAAAACCTTTTCTCCAACTAGCGCGAGCCGGGAGTCACCACGGACAAATTACTTGGTCATCATGATGATAGGACTACTTTTGACGTCGGCTCTAAGAAGAAGCCGTCTCGTACTCCGGATACTCAAGCAGATGAGCCTGTTAGAGTGCCCATTAACTAAACGTACTTGATTGGACTGAACAGTTTCATACTTGACACTCGGTAATACTGTACTCATTCTTGCACTCATGTTTGGCCATATAATCAAACCGTAGCCAATTAATGCATCCAAGCGTGCAAAGGTGCACTTCATCTTCATCTGGTCGGATCTGATTGAGTGGTTTTATTATTTGCTTTCTTCTACATATCTTTTTCCAATGTAAGAAGAAAATACTTCAACTCTCCCTCCAAAATAAGCATTTTAAGACTTCATAACCAGATTCCCTTTAGCATGCATGAAACTGCGACATGAATGTACATCCACAATATATATTTTTATTTGTTTCCTTTCCTGTATGTATATACACGACTCGATTCGATAGGGTGGAAAAGAAAAGAAGGGACATAGCAATCATAATAATTTTCAGAGCATGTTACAGAAAACAATCAATCAAAAGCGCTTGAAAGTTGAATGAGAGAGAGAGGTCATCAGAGAGCGAGCTTCATGGCCAAAACAAACCACCATAGCTGTAATGTACGTACATCCGAAATTATAAACATGGGGTCAAAGTGGTCTGATCCATATAAGACAAAGGAGATGAAGCGAAACAGGAATGCTCTGCTCACTACTTGAAAAAAAAAAGAAAGAGAAAAAAGAGAATAACGACATACACAGAGAAAGAAACATTATGCCACAAGCAAACAAACATATGATGGGCGGTAGTAGTTCGGGGAAGCCAAAATACAATCACCCAATCACCCAAGCGAGTTTTCACATCGCCCTCAAATCGAAAATCGAAAGGAAGGAGAAAGGTATAAGAATGGGACCCACTCCAGCTCAACGAGAGGGAGGCCATACTGGAAAATTCACAAGGGGTATGGCATGAAAATAAGTATTCCTTGCCGCAAGACCCGGCGAGAGAGAAAAGGCAGCTCGGTGGCAACTTGATATATGGTCCACCCATAAAAATGTGATCCTCCGAGATAAGAAGCGCAGTCTATCATAACGGAGGGGAAAAAACCTATTAAAACAAAAGGAGAGCGAAAGCATACAAAATAGGACTTTTTTTGAAATTAAAAAGCGGTGAAGGCGGAACTTGGCGCAGCGTAGTAGGAGTCAAAATGTCAGGTCTGGAGGTTCAGTATCTGCTCATAGCCAAATGTCGGTAAAGTATATTGGCTTCTTCGAAACGCGAGTACCGAAGAGTAAAGTGCGTCATTTCAGCTGTGTCGGCATCTGAAGATGAATCGATGATTTGGAGTTTAATGAGCGAGCTGAAGAACCTGCACAACTGTAACACACAGACACAGACATAAAAGCAAGCTCAGCAATCAAGACGACGACAAAAAGGGAGAATCGCGGTGAGGCTCACATTCTGCACGCCCTTTGCAAAACGATCATCACTAATCAACCCTTCCTTCTCCTCCCTCTCCGCATGTTCTAACCAATTTATACATTCGTGTATAAACCTTCCCAACACCTCCATTCTCACCAAATCCGCAACAGTCGAGTACCCAGGTATCTTATTAATAAACGTCTTATCGTGCAGAAGTCTTCCCATCACATCCATACTTGTCAACGATGGTGGAAGGAACGGTAATACATCGAGAAACTGAGAAATATTACTGTTTTCGCCGGATGCATTGCATAGGAGGCCGACGAAGAGGGGGTGTGCGATCAAAGGATTGCGAGCGACGATAGGTGTGAAATCGAGTGAGGTGATAATTCGAGACGAGGTTACGTCGTTTATTAAAGGTAATAGAACCTAAAAGACTAGGTCAAAAAAAAAGACTAATGAGAAGGGAATTCCGTACGCGTTGCTCGGCAATCGTCAAAATTCTTTCCCGTGCGGCCAACAAGAGTCGCATACCCTGCACCACTCTTTCATTTCGCCTATCCTCCTCACTCGTAATGGGTGAACGAGTGATCCCTGCCACAGCGGCAGATTGCCCCGAGAAAGGAACCGCTAGACTAGTAACGGCACCGAATCCATTACTGTGCCAACCAGGGAGGGCCGGTTGTCCGTGGGCCATGTTTTGTTGTTTCTGGAAATACGAATATGTAGCATCGTCTCTACAAAATAGATTGAGGACAACAGCTATAAGAAAGCGTAGAAGACGGGTAAGCTGAAAGAAACAGAGACTTACAAGTCAATGCCGCTATCATACATTTCGTCATCAAGGACTAAATTAACAGCTCTAAGTTTGGTAGGCAGAGGTGAACGTGCCAAGGTGCTTGGAGAATAAGGTCCGATCTGCGCAGAGATACCATTAATTCCTGACACACGATAGTGGGCGACAGGAACTCACATCATTACCATCACCCTTCAAAATCTTCCATAAAACCCACACCAATTGCTCATTCGGACTAGTACCACCTTCATCCGCAACCTGGATAGCCTTTCCCCGTTCTTGAACATAGGCAACAAATAACACACTCCGAAAAGGATTGATAGTAATCGGATAAGGTGCATAAAGTGAATACAGGATAAAGGAAACCAAAATTCTCTGCGAGAGCTATGAACGCTTTCATCAATATCAAGATCGAACATAAAGAAAGAGCAAAGAACTTACTTCAACAGATTTCGCAGAATCCAATAAAGGCAACAACGCGTCCAACGCTAATTGGAACCTCGCGATAGGTTGGACAAGGCCTGCAAAGGCCTGAGCAGCAGTAGAACAAGGTAACGAATACGCTCTCGTCAGTAGATGCGAAACCGACGCATGTACCTGACCCGCAACCACCGTTGCCGTTGCCGGTTCCATCATCCTCAGAGTGGAAGAGGTTTTGCTACCTTCACCACCAAGAACGTTTGTTGTAGATGACGGATCGGTGATGATATTATTCTTGCCTCCAGTACCAAGTCCAGGGCTGATCGCTCCATCACGACCTGGTGTCTGTGCCTGTGCCTGCGTTTGTATTTGTGTTGGACTCGCACGACTTCCGGCCAATCCACCAACTCCCATCCCTCCAGGTATGGTGGTAGCAGTACCAGACGGTGTACCCATCATCTGAAGCGTTGAATAAGCTGCTGACGGCATAGTAGCAATAGTAGCAGCGGGATCATTTTCGCCTATACTACCACCACCCATCATCGTTCCATTTCTGAGTCCATTCCCAGTGGCAAACGTATTAGTAGCATTAACCTCGGAATTCAGATTGACCATTCCATTCGCATTTAACGTCGTAGTAGAAACCCTGCCAATATGCGGCATCAAATTTGATGATGATGATGGTGATGATGACGATAATGATGATGATGGAGGTAGAGATGAAAGCTGAGTTGACTGTAACCTCTGATGCTGTAAAGCCTGAGCCACAGCCTGAGATCGAATATGTTGGGTTTGCATCTGCATCTGCATCTGCCTCTGTAATTGCATCGACATCAAGGATTCAAGAATTATTCGAAAGAGAAAGAAAACACAGAGAGAAATAGAGACAGAGACAAAGATACACACACAAAAAGAGAGAGAAAGAGAAAGACAGAAACTGGGAAGTCTTTCAACCAACAACAACAACAATGCGCATGCGCAGCTGGCTATCTTTCCTTCCTTGTTCAAAAAGGAAAAGATGCTTGTGCAATACTAGCTGTAAGACGGGATTCGCGCTGAAGGAATGAAGGATAGGAAACAGTGAACGTAGCGTTAAGTATCGTAAATCGATTTATCATCGACATCATCCCACGTATTCTAAAAAGAATTGGATCTAACATTCCCCGCAATTGTACATCATCGCAATTGAACTGAAGAGTTATGGTAAGCGTGTAGAAAAAAAGAGAGAGGGTACACTACATATACCAAAAAAGACATAATATGTGAAAAAAAAGGCAAATGAACCAAGAGTGTAACTGTGAGAGAATAACGAAAAAAAGTGTCACTCGTGCACACATCACATCCAGGCCAGAAATCATCAGAAAGATCGAGGGTATCCGATTCATTTACGGCGTTCTCTTCGTCTGTCGGCATTTCATCAGGATGATGGATGGTAGCGTGATGGCGTTATCTGTCCGTTCTTAAGGACTCATGATGTCTTATTCCTGAATCGCAGTAACGGCGCGAGCCCAGACGATGCGCATGCTTTCTTGAGGAAATCATGCTGTTGAGGATAGAATAAAACATCAGTCAACGTCCGGACCATGGCAAAGGAAAAAAAAACGCCAGTCCGAAAAGAAATTCTATGCAGAAAATAAAATCCAAATTCTTACTCACCTCCAGCAACTCAGAAGCCGTAGCCCTACTTGCAACATCAACACACAAACACACTGCCAAAAAGCTCTTCAGCTCCCGACTCAATATCTCCGGTTTCTTCAACGTAGGCGTCCCATTCGTCGCAATCAGATACAATGCCTTCAGCGGCTCTTCATCCAGATACGGTGGTTCATTTTCAATCATCTCAATAGCCATTATGCCTAATGACCATATATCCACTTTTGCCCCGTATTCTTTTTGTTTGACTACTTCAGGTGCCATCCAGTAAGGCGTTCCTACCATGGTGGCGCGTTTGGATTTTTGATCGGTTAATTTGGCGCAGAATCCAAAGTCAGCTGGAGAAGAGAAAAGAGGAGAATGTCATAGAGAGAGAGAAAAGCAAAGAAAGACGTACTGATTTTAACGCGACCTTGTGCATCGAGGAGCACATTATCGGATTTAATATCTCGATGGATAATTTTCTGGCTATGCAAATGTCCCAATCCCTTACACGCCTACAAAAACACCATCAGTCATCAGTGCTCATTCAAAGCCACTTGAAAAGTTCTCACCTCGAAACAAATACTACTTATTTGATCCTCCTCCAACGAATTATTCTCAATGATATCCGTCAACGCACCTCCTTCCATATACTCCATCACAACCCACAACTCTGTACTCTTCACAAGATAACTGTCCAAAAAGTTCACGATATTCGGATGTTGTGATTCCTTCATCACCAGAATCTCGTTCACGATCAATTCCTTCCTTGGCTGGTGCGCTAAATCCATTTCCTTGATAGCAACTTTTTTGCCAGTAGTTAACGCTTTTGCGACGTAGACATGTCCAGACGCTCTATCGTGTGGTAGCGTGAGATGCTCCCTATTGATGAAAAACACGAATTACTTACCCTTGTCCAACCTTCTTGATCTTGCTATACAGCAACTTCGGATCCTGTTCACTCACAACACTTCTCAATTTTTCCATAATTTGCACCTCCGTCATTGTGCTGATCCTCTTCTCCTTCGGTTTCGTCAACGCAGCTTCCGCAGCTGCAATACTCCCTGCAGCTACATCAGTAGGTGCCGGCTTGACGCATTTATCCTGCTGTTGAATCTGAACCGCCTTTTTCGTCGGCTGGAGCGGTTGAGTTGCAGGTATCACAACATTAGCACCTTGCCGCTGCTGTTGCGGTTGTTGAACAGCCATGAGAGACGATCCGGGTGAAGATTTAGAAGACTGAAGGACGGGTGGTCGAGTAAACGTATTTTCTTCCTCCTTATCCTTTTCACGCTGCTGCCACTTCTCGCGCTCGCGTTCTCTCTCCTTCTCCTTCTCCCTTTGTTGCAAAAGTCGAGTTTTCTCTTCTTGTCTCTCCCTCTCCCTCTCCCTCTCCCTCTCCCTCCTCTCCCTCTCCTCCCTCTCCCTTTTCTGCACCTCCACCTGCAGCTGTTGTCTTTGTTGTTGGTATTGTTGATCCTGTTCTTGACTCCTCTCTTTCTGTCTGTGCAGTGAATCATCCCTCACAGGTAACGCTAACGAACTATTATTGTTTGATTGCTGTTGGCCTGTGGGAGGTCCCTGAGCTCTTACTCTTGCTTTCAAAACCTCCGGTGAAGGCGTAACAACGTCTTTCGGTTGAGCATTTCCCGTCGAAGATGCTAGTGACGGCGCAGGTGGGTTCCGGGACGCAGAAATCAAAGGTCTGGCAGGTGCTATCCTCGACGCTTGTGGCACCCCAGCAACAATGCTACCGGGAGAAGTAGACAAAGGTGTTCTGGTGGCAGTTGCAGAACCAGGACTAGACAGAGATTGACTAGCAGCGACATGGGAACCATTGACGTGATCTGCTGCTGCTCGTGCTGCATTTGATAGATTATCGGAATCAACGGCACCAAGACCAGGAGGTGTAGTATCTTGGCGTCGAATTCCCGGTCGATCGGGGACGGAGGATACGATGGGTTGTTTTTGTTGAGAGAGGCCGCCTAGACCTGTTCCTGCGTTGAAACGCGGAGGTGCACCTATAAAAAGGAGTGAATATTGATATAGAGTGGAAGAAAGTGGACAAACCTAGGCCATTCTCTTCGATCTCACGTCTTTGGTGATCTGTGTAGAATTCGAGAACATCGAGGACTGCTTGGGGATTCTTGGCGTAATCTTCCTGCGTTATCGCAGAATTGGTCAAAAGTTTGTGCCATTGTTCTGGTAAGCCCTGAGGAAGAAGACGATTGCAATGTGATCGAAGAAACATTCCAAGACAACGCACGGTAAAGTGGCCAGTGACAGAATCGAAGCCAACATGGACCTGATGGACAAAGTTGGTGGGGTTACTCACACCCATGAGAGTACGCTGATAGATATCGTCTTGCCATCCATAAACCTCCTCATCACTCTTGAGTGAAAGCCATAATTTTCTGTCCCTTGCCTCGAGATACAAGCAATAGGGTTTGAGATCTGTTCGCTCGATACTCGAGATATCCCGTAGTGGGATGACGGTTTGCTGTGATGAGGACTGAAAGACAGATGAAATTCGAGAATTGCTCTCGAAAAAACGGCGCAAGAACCAACCTCGTTCTTGTGAATAGACAATGATTGATCTCTGAGGACAAGCCACTTGGCCTTCCACAACCAACTGGCGAAACCATCCTCCTTGATACTCACAGTGCCACTTCTGATGATGCTGGAGCCAGAGAAGTCGTCGGCTGGATTTCCACGGGTGGGTGCGCCACCGATGCCAGAATAATTGTAGGCGTAGGGGGAGGCCGAGGGAGAGGTAGAGGCAGTAAAGGAAGAGGAGTAGCCGACATTTGCAAGGGCATTTGAAGGGTTGAAGGAGGGCGAGGGAGCAGGGCGGGATGGGGTGAGAGAGTGCTGAGAGACCTGGAAGTGGGCCATGGCTGGTGCTGGCGATGAGCTGGCTATGGGCTGGATTGAGCTGGGCACTGACCTCTACTGACCTGGATACTGACCTCTACTGACCTGGATACTGACCTCTACTGACCTCTACTGACCTGGATACTGACCTCTACTGACCTGAATACTGGCCTCCACTGACCTGGATGTTGACCTGGCTAATGACCTGGCTAATGACTAGCGTATGACCTCTACTAACCCGGCCACTGACAAACCTCAAAGCCCCTTTCGGATCTATCCGTCGCTAGGAGACCAAGTCCTTTATTTTCGGTTATTTACGCTACTCTATCTACCGGTTCTTGGAAGATCTGCGTGTCCTGTCAGCCCAGTTCATGGCCCGACTTGTGCACCTACTTGTATATGAACCGTTTCTTCGTGTGTGAGAACTCCCCGAGCTTGTGGCCAACCATGTCCTGTGTCACCGTCACCGGCAGATACTCCTTGCCATTGTACACCATAAACCGGATTCTACATCTCCAATAAACAAGCTTTCCCAGCAGCACACTCGCCACTTACTTACCCGACAAAGCTCGGTAGAATTGTACACGCTCGCGCCCTGGTCTGAATCGGCACATGATTTAAAAGAGCATCACGGAGATTTGGGAACGCAACAAAGTAAGGCCCTGGCGAGAATTAAGCAGCTCTACTCCAACATCCTCGACACAGCGCACCTTTCCATGCTGAACGCCCTGACTTGAACAGACCCAACGTCGGTCTCATCGTTTCCAGTAAATAAATATTGTCACCGAGCAACCGAGGCCAAAAGTCTGTCACGGGTCACATGACTCAAATGCATATCAATGATCGTTTTCCAAG
>Ga0157368_1000470_pt1 | contig 18709 bp, 12 predicted proteins | sample AttbisABBM3_FD_113146 | JGI IMG/M metagenome (GOLD analysis project Ga0157368, IMG submission 113146) | Fungus gardens microbial communities from leaf cutter ant in Botucatu, State of São Paulo, Brazil - Atta bisphaerica ABBM3 | ecosystem: Host-associated > Fungi > Mycelium > Unclassified ...
CTACCCTAGGTAGTATATCTAGTATATATATATAAACTAGTAGTTTACACTGTATTAGTTTTATCCTGAAAATCAACCAAAACTAACACCTTTTTTTAGTGTTAGCAATAATACATCTTGCTATATTCTAATGTTTCCAAACCTTTAAGTCTCTCAAGTCCTCTTTCAAAAATATGTGACCTATGTGACTCATAGAGGTACAGCACATAAGCTGAAGCCAAAGGTTGTTCCAAACACATCTTTTATATTCTCAGATAATACACAACTAACTTATTATGGACTTCTGAGATGCCTCAACAGATCTCAGATAATGAGGTATAAACCATGTCTTATAGGTAGTTATTTAGAAATGAAGACTGCTAAGTGTTATCTTAGCTTTAGTGATTCTCAGATGTTTGAGATGGAAATCCACAGAGTTATTAAGAGTCTAGTAAAGATATACAAGAAGAAATAAGTAAATGTAATCCACACTAGAAGAAATTAGAGAGTGTGAATGAGGAAGGAGGCATTATCTGTAGATTGGGACAGATGTGGCTAGATAGGAATGTGTCAAGATCGTTGAAGGTGGACTTTATTTTTTAATTTTAATTTTATTTTATTTTATTTTGTGTTTTCTATTTTTAGAACAACTAGGGTTAGGGTTGATCAATCACACTGTCACATCAGTCACAACTTGATGGCATAGTCACAAGACAGATCACGAGACTTGGAAGAACGAAGTAGAAGGTTCTGGAACAAGTGACATCATACAATATGGACAACACATGTTGACCTCATGTTCTATATATGGTCATTTAGGGTAGGGTGCACAGTAGTGAGCATAGACCACTGGTAGTATATAAGGTAGACTACTTTGTAAAGGGATCTCCATCGAGTTCTCTTATGTTACTCAATACAAGAGTTGTTCTATTGCTTAACTCTATAAGCTTTAGTTTATAACAGAATGTGACAGAAGTAAGATTCTTAAAAGTAGTAATAAGACCAGAGATAATTAAGATAGAAGAAGAGAAGATGAAAGGAGTATTGGATTGGCTGACTCTTAAAAGAGTTAAGAACATACAGAAGTTTTTGGGACTAGCCAATTATTATCAACAATTTATTAAAGATCTTATATCTATAGTTAGACTATTATATGGTTTAGTAAAAAAAGGAATTAGAAGTGTAATCAGATGGAGAAGTAGGAAGAAACATCAAAAAAACTGGTGTTAGCAGTATCAGACTTAGATAAAAAAAAATAAGAATAGAAGTTGATGTGTCATACTATGCAACAAAAGAGATTTTGTCAATAGAATATGAAGATAGATGATAGAGGCTAGTGGCACACTTATCAAAATCTCTTAATAAGATGAAGAGAAATTATGAAATCCATGACAAGGAGATGTTAGTAGTGATCAGAGGATTGGAAAACTGGAGGCATTTACTAGAAAATGTAAAGTTCAAGTTTGAGATATGGACAAACTATAATAATTTAGAATATTTCTTCAAGTACAGAAGTTGAATTGAAGACAGGCTCAATGGACATTATATCTGTCAAGGTTTGATTTTACCTTAAAACATGTACCAGAAATATAAAAGACAGATAAATAAAGCAGAAGACTAGATTGGAAAGTAGGAGTAAAAAACAATAATAAAAATCAAAAACTAATAAAAAAAGAATGGATTCAGGGTTTGCCAGAAGTTGTAGTAGAAGAACTTGAAGTAGATATAGTAAAAATTATAAAGGCCAAAAGTAAAGACAAAGAAGTAGTTAGAGTAGTAAAAGAGAGAAAAGCATATGTGCTGAAGGATAAGAAGTTAAGAGTAGAGATTATCTGGATGTACTAGTAGCTGGACATTGTTGTGGCAACCACTAGATACACAAGGTCCAATAATCACACAAGGTAGTAAAGCTCTTAGTAGGCTATTGATGTGAAAATCACAAGAAAACTTGACAAAAAGCCTCTGCTAGATTGTTACCCTATTTATATAAGTTACACATTGTCCATGCTATAAATAATTACTTCTGCTCTAATGTCCATGTGTCATTCATAAGTACACCATATATACACCATAAGATAGCTATGTAGGTAATATGCTCCTTGATGTTATCTATTTAGACTGCTCTAGCCCACTCTAGTCTATTTTAGGCTTTATGACCTTACATTATGTGACATGTCATATGACTGCAGTGTCACATGCCTCTTCATCATCATCATTGAATATAATAAAATCCAGAAGAATATATAAAAGAATATTACCACTTTACTGTATCATAACAGACATGGAAAAAAGTGGAAAACAATAGAGTTGGTGATAAGAAATTATTAGTGGCTGGAAGTAATAGAGAATATGGAAAGATATATGGATAAATGTGACATATGTTAGAGAATGAAGAATTGTATAGAAGCATCAGCAGAAAAGTTAATAGTAAATAAAATACTAAAGAGGTTGTAGACATATCTAATAGTTGACTTCATCACAAAGTTATCATTGGTAAAAAAGATATAATATTGGTAGTATGTGATAGGTTGTTAAAAATAATATATTTTATAGCAACTATAGAAAGAACATTGGCAGAGGGATTAGTGAGATTGTTTAGAGATAATGTGTGAAAGTTGTTACAAACTTTATTCAGCTTGTATCTCCACAACTAGTAGACTGATTTTTACAAACTAAGTTGTGCTGTAAAGCCTCAAATAAGGGCTATCTGCATATATGCAGGATGTACAAAAGCAACAACAAACAACTGAGATATTAGGTCATCAGTAACTGTAAAATATTTGTTTGCTAATATCTCATAAATGACTAGACGGATTCGCACGATCAAACTTGTATTGAAAAGTGCTTATCAAACTGTTTCTGATGATATATAGTATATTACATAGCAATAAGTATTTATAGAGATACAAGCATATCAATGTAGTGATATAATTAGTTACCTTCTAAAACTAGCCTGACAGCTGTTATAACAGATAAAAGCTCCTATTAGGTACAAGTTTTGATTATGTGATGGAGACAGCTTGTGCATGGACCATTATTTTTTCATTTGTGTCTGAGGATTAGACCTCAGACTTAATAACATCAATCTTTATCTTTTATTATCTGTATTGATCTTAATCATTATTGTCATCATTATCAAACTTCTGAATCACTCCTAAATCTCTGAGAGTGCACTCAAGGTTCAGATATCACAAATAAGTAAGTAGTTCATTTTGTGATAGAAGTTGCATAAACTACCAGAGAGTATTATATTAGATAGGAAACTATAGTTTGTGGCAAATTTAACTAAGCAATTAAATAGAATGTTGAGAATTGAGACAAATTTGTTGACATCCTTTTATCTATAAACAGATAAACAAACAGAATGCATGAATCAAGAACTAGAACAATACTTACAGTTCTTTGTAAATCATAAACAAAAGGATTGGCTAGAATAGCTAACAATGGCAGAGTTTGCAGTTAACAATAAAACACATTCAGCAATAAAAGTATCTCTGTTTATAGTAAATTATGGTAAAAAGTTAAGAATAGAAGTAGATATTAAAAGGAAATGTGGAAAAAGCAATGGAATTTGCAGAGAGAATGAAAAAGCTTTAGGAAGAAGCAGGAATAGTATTGAGAAAAACATAAGAAGAAATAAAATAACAAGTAAATAAGAGAAGGAAGAGAACTAAAGAATAAAAGAAAAGAGATAAGATGATTTGGAGTATAAAAGATCTATTGTTTAAAGAAAGGCTGGCAAGAAATCTAGTAGACTGATATATTGGTCTATATATCATTGAAGAAGTGGTATCTACTAATACAGTCAAACTAAGACTACCAACTTGAATGAGAATTTATCTAGTTGTGAATGTCAGTCAAGTAGTGAGATATAAAGAACTAATAGATGAATAGAAGGTAGCTGTCTTCAATTCCAAAATTAGTCTTGCACAAACTACTAGCTAGTATATATAAGATAGACAACTTTATACTAAGAACTCTATTAGGTTTTCTTGTCTTAATCCTAAAAAAAGATTTTTAACACTTTGGATTTTCAATCATAACTTACAAACTCATTGCTAAGTCCATTATATATTACAACTTAGGATAACTCTTATATTAAGTAACATAAGAAAACTTAATGGAGTTTCTATTACAAAATAGTTTATGTGATATATTATAGAAAATAGTCTGATTACATACTATAACTAATCTATCCTAAAGTTCATATATGTTGTAGCAATTATGTATTGTAGCAACTACTAGTCAAGATAACCAATAGACCACTAAGTAAACTTAAAAACAAAGTATCTTGTGAAGATTATAAGAGAACTCAACAAGAAGACCCCAATATATCCTACACTATATATTCTAGTACATATGATCTATGCTAATAATAAATAACCCTACCCTAATATCCATATACCTACTATAGGTGTACAATATATACACTATGAGATGAATATACTATTAACATATATCTTTACATCATTCTTCTAGCCCCTTCTACCAGATTTTAGGCCTATAACATCATGTCATGTGTTATGTGACCATGGTCATGTGTCTCTTTATCATCCAAGAAATAAAAGAAAAGAAGAAATTAAATCAAAGAAAATTGATAAAAAGAAAAGAGAATCAAAATAAAATATAAGAATTCAAGCATACTATGATATAGCTTATCTGCCTTCTAACAAACCCATATCTGCATCTGATATTGCTGTGGTTTCAATTCCCATACCTAACCCCTGTATTTTTTCATTTCTATATCTAAGATTCTTCTCTTGCAATCTTATATTGCTATCATTAGTATACTAGTCTATATCTGAGCATCACAAATAACAGGGTTACCTATCTTCAATTTTGCACTCCACTCCACAGATCTAGCCAGAAAATTAGCTAAGACCACAAATAACTCTGTTGATCTATCTGTTGTATTATCTGGATACCATAAGTTTGCTGATATTCAGCAAAGCTAGGGCTAAAACCCTGGCCTCCTACTATCTATATAATCTATAGATTAAAATATAAAATGGAGAAAAACCACCTGTTGGAACCATCTACTCACTCTCTACTGTGAAACAGAAAGTATTCAAAGATTTTATCAGTTAAAACCTGAATACTGGTTTCATACACTCCACCAACTCCTCTTATAGAGCACTCATACTCTTTGTGAAGAAAAAAGACAGCTCTTTCTACTTCTGTGTTAAATTTTAAGAATTTGACTACATCATATAGAAAGACAGATATCTACTTCCTTTGATATCAAACCTTCTTGACTTACCTTAAAAGATGCATATCTATACAAAAGTCAACTTTTACCATATATATCATCTGGTAGAAAACTGCCTCCTGTACTTGCTATAGATCCTTTGAATAAACAATAATGCTTTTTGGTCTTACTAATGCTTCTATAGCCTTCTAACAATTCATAAACAATATCTTCTCTAATCTTCCTGATATCTGTGTAGTAGTTTATCCTGTGTAGTAGTTTACCTTGACAACATTCTCATTTACTTAGATAACATGTCCAAATATCAGGATCATATCAAGAAAGTATTGCATTAACTCCACAAAGCTGGACTGTACATGACTGTTGATAAGTGTGAATTCCACTCCAACTCAGTAGAATACCTCAGATATATCTTGTCCTCTTTTAGACTAACCATAGCATCCAATAAGATTAAAATAATTCAAGACTAAAGAAGATGAAGGATGTGCAAGCATTCCTTGAATTTGTCAACTTCTATCAATATTTCATTTACAATTACTTGAATATGGCCACCTCACTAATCTGTCTTACTCAGAAGGATGTTTCTTGAAACTTCAACTTCTCTTGCTGTGATGTATTCAATAACCTCAAGAAAGCCTTTATCTCTGTCTTTATTCTCATCTATTATCAAAATTATTGTAAAAACTTATGCTTCCAACTATGCTCTCATGGTTATTTCATTGATTATGACAAAAGAAAAAAAAGTCTACTCAGTCACATTTCATTTCCACATCTACAAGGCTACTAAACTCAATTATAATACATACAACAAGAAAATTCTTGCTGTTTTCAAAGCCTTCTAAACCTAATGCCACTATTTAAAAGGATTTAAACTCCAAATTGATGTTATCATGAATTACAAAAATCTGGAATATTTCTTGACCACCAAAGTACTCCCCCATTGGTAAGCAAGATAGTCAGAATTTCTTTCACAATTTAACCAGAAAAAAAAGTATTACTTATATCTCTATCAACTTATACAATCTCTACCCAATTTTCACTCACTGCAAGAGAACTTCATACCACTCTTGAATCCTATGGTGATTTTTCCCCTCATATCATGGTATACTTGAACTTTTATATTTCATTTATATTGATTTTCTTTTCTTTTTATCTATTTTTCTTAATTTAATTTTTCTTTTATTTTTTTTATTTTTCTTTGATTTCTTGGATAATGAAGAGGCATGTGATCATGGTCACATGACATTATATCATAGGCCTAAAACTTAGAAGAAGGAACTGAAAGAATAATGTTAAGGTATATATCTATAGCATGTTTATCTCATGATATACACATGGACATTAGGGTAGGGCTATTTATTGTTAGCATAGACTGTAAACTACTTGTATAAATAAGATAGCAATACATTGGGGACTCCTTGTCAAGTTCTCTTATAATCTCCACAAGATTCTCACCTTGTAAGTGTATTATTGACTGTTTTGGTTAGTGGTTGCTACAATACCTCACCAGTTACTTCTCAACTTTGCTGGCTTCTCAGTCTTTCTTCTTGACCCCACCAAACCCTACTAAATCTGTAAGCATACTGTTAACCTTTATCCTTGAGCTCTTCTTATATACTCACTGTAAATTCTCTCTTTTACTTTTCTAATAGTATTCTAGTTGTTTCTATTAGAGTTTTTGACCATCTAGCTGTTATTATTCTTCTCTTATGTCAGTACTATTCTACTAGATTGGAATGGATTATCTAGAATAGTTATCATTCTCAGAAGTCTCTATTCTATTCTCTTAAGACTCTCTATAAATACATATTACTTGTACTTATTTATTAGAACAATATACTTAGGACTTTCTAGAGGTAATAAAGTTTATATAAACACTACAAATCATACTAATTGCTCTAATACTCATAGTCAACTCACAGCATTCCTCTGAGCAACTACTTCTGTCTTTCTGTTATGACCTTAGATCAGGTTGCAACTTAGGCAAATACTTGAGGAAAGAATGGAAGAGATGTTTAATTGGTAAAGCATAAGGAATACAGAGCAGTATCTATGCTATATATAATAGTATCCTATGAGGAAAGCATTCATAGTACATGAGAAAAACAAGTCATAGTCCATGAGGCTAAAGCAAGGATGTTGCACCTACTACATGAGGTGCTGACTGTAGGCATGTAGACATGTAGTCTTATAGCAGACAACTGGAGAGATTAATTTATCAAAGATGATGTCCTTAACCTGAGAAAATCCTTTTATGACAAGTTAAGATCTATAATAGCTATCAGACTTTATATTAAATACCCAGTGGTTTTCAATTACTTTTTATCTCTTAGGGAGGTTCACAACTTCATATAAATTTCTGTCTTTGAGTGATTTCAGCTCTTCAAAGGAGGACTCAAGCCACTTTTTTTGAATATCAACCAGTAATTTAGTAGCATCTCCAAGGTTTTTGGAGATTGGGCAAGATTCTACTATATGTTATTCCAAAAGAAAGCAAATTTTCTCTACTCTCCCTTCTTTTGCAAAATATGCTAAGTAGACAGTGATAGCTGTTTTAGCTGATCTACCTACAGAAGATAGAGCATCTATTTTACTACCATTTCTATCAACAATGATCAGGTGTTGGTCTTCTTACTAGATATTATAAGAGATCTTATTTATTTCAGCAGTGTTATTATATGAGTTATTTCTTTGTAATTCCTGACAAGCATTTTCATATCTATCACATGCTATATTATCTTCTCTCAAAGATACCTGAGTTTCATATGTAGACTTCCTCAATTTAGGACCTTACTATACTTGTGGAGCAGGTTATAGTGATTGCTGAGGGCTAAGTAGTTACATCTCAACATCAGTGTCAATATTGTCATTGACCTCTTCTAATCTCACTGAGAATAATTTAGGCATTAGAGAAGGTAAGGAATATAAAGACTTATAAGAGATTAAAAGAGAAAAAGAATGAGAAGGAGGATTATTTTGAATAGGAGGAATGGGTATGGGTAGAACAGATACTGGACAGATACTGGAGCAGGTCCATCTTTGCTAGAAGGTTCAGGCATTAATAACTCTGTCTCTGGACTTATCTTGTCCAATAACTTATTGTATAATTTATGCTCTTTTACATGGAAGTTAGTATATTTAGAAAAGAATTTCTCATTAAAGATAGCATGTATAGAGTGTAAAATGACATTTTCTTGAGTATGGCACATAAATCAATAGCTATTATTTTCATATCCAATGAATATCATCAATTTGGAATACAAATATAAGTTTATTAAAACAAACTTTATCAGAGAGAAACATATATACTTTATAGCCAAAGACATAGAAGTACAATGTTTTGGGCTCATTGCCCAAGAAGATCTCTTAAGGTGTTTTCTATTTGAGATATCTATTAGGTATACAATTGTACACATAAGTTGTAGCTGCAATAACAAACTCCTACTAAACATCTGGTAGGTATGCCTCAAGTTACTATTATATTCTAATCTAGTCATACCTATTTCAACCTAAGGATAACACCTACTCTCTCATTCACACTTCCAAACCTCATCTAGTGTGGATCAATCCTATCTATTCCAAGTTAATCATCTCTCAGATATCTTTGCTGAACTTCATATCCATAGATAATATCTCTTTCTTATTTATACTTCCTAATCTCTTTCAGTTCAGATCACTCACCTCTATTTCACCTTAGACATTCTCACTAGACTCTTGCCAACTATATAGATCTCCATCCCTAACATCTGAAAATTATTAGTAACTAGAGTAATGCTTAGCAGTCTCTATTCTAGATAACTATCCTAGATAGTATACTTAGTATATAAACTGGTAGTTTACACTATAAGCCTCATTCTGAGAATCAACTAAAACTATTACCAACTTCTAGGACAACATACCTTCCAATTTCTGGTGTACTTAGCTATTCTCATGTTCCTAAGTATCTTATCCAGTATATTCTTGGATAATGTACAAACTACCCATTCTAGACTTCTGAGAAGCCATCATCAGATCTCAGATAACAAGGTGTAAACTGTGTCTACCACTATCCAAATCTAAAATAACTTGCATACAGTCTCCATGTCCTAAATACTATTTTAGCTAGAATACTTAGTATATAAGCCAGATAGTTATACCATAAACTTCATTCTGAAAATCAACTGAAACTAGCACTCTCTTTTGATGTTAGCAACAACACACCTCTCTACTCTTTGGGATAGAATAATCTCTCCTACTTCCATAAGTACACCCTTCTAAAGAATAGTAAATATCTATGGCATAATTGTAAGTATAGTTGTAAGTAGTATGACTAGAATACTCATCTTAGAGGATTTCAGAATATAGAACATAACTGAAGTGAGTAATTGAAATTACTCAAATTATATAGCATATAGAACAAATAACAATAAAAAGTGGAATTTTATAGTAGTGGTTTAAGTAGTGGCCTAAGTGTATAGCTATGGTCAAAGTATGAGTTTGATATGATAATTGTTATGATTCAAGACTCAAAGTATTAAGTTAAGTAAAAAACCTTGTATTAGGGTTAACACAAGAGTACTTGATAGAGTTCCTAGTACAAAGTGTCTACCTTATATATGCTAGCTAATAGTGTATGTAAGACTAATGCTAATCTACTCTAAAGACTATATATTATCCATAAGGTCAACATATAGTGTGTTGTGGTAACCACTAGTCTAAGAATAACCAATAGACTACTAAGTAAACTTAAGAAGGTAGTATCTTATAGAAATCACAAGAAAACTTGATAAGGAGTCTCTGATATATTGCCACTCTATTTATATAATAGATATATAGTCTGTGCTAATGATAAATATGCCTACTCTAATATATATACATTATCTATGAGTCTACCATACTGTTTTCACAAGGTAAACATATTCACTAACATCATTGTTCTAAACCTTTCCACTATATTTTAGACTTATAACTTTATATCATGTGACATCTTATGTGACTGTGGTCACATGCCTCTTCATTGTCCAAGAAAAACAAAAACAAAACAAAACAAAATTAAAAATCAAGTCAAAGAAAATAAAGAAAACAAAAAAAAAACAAAATATAATATTAAAGTTTGAGTATACTATGATATGGTAAATATACTGTAAAACATTATTGTTCAAGAACCTTCTGTACTTTTATGTGATATATAATCATGTGACTGTGATATTTGTGACATTTTTTTAAAATTAACAATTAATTATATAGTATGCAAGAATAGACTGTGGTAATTATAATATAGCTATATTATATAGAATAAAGATATATAAAAAGCAGAAAGAAAGAGAAAAAGAAAAAAAGAAAAAAGAAGAAGAAAAGATAGAAAAGTAGTCTGAGATATAAAATATTTACAAAGTCATGCTATCTATAAAGCTAAAAGTATTGGGATTAAATATAAGATATGATATCTGAATTCAATGAAATATCTTTTATAAGGACAGCTAAAGTCTTAATTCAGAAAAAATCTCAAGCAATATTCACCAATTAGAGCATGATTTGTAATGGCTCTCATTACTCTAGCATATAGAGAATTGGAATAGCCTACATATTTGTGTTAAAGCTAAAAGCAGTAGACTTTATTTATTTTTCATTTTCATTTTATTTTTATTTTTCTTTTGATTTATTTTCTATTTTTCTATTTTTAGAACTTAGGATTAGGGTTAAAGTGATAAGATTATGCAGTCACATCAAATGACAGGCTTATAGTAACAGTCACAAGTCACATGATACATGGAAGAATGTAGAAGATTCTGAAAGAATAATATTATCTAATGTATGCAATATATGTTGATCTTAAGGCATATACATGGCTGTTTAAGGTAGGCTAGAAGTAGTTAGTATAGACTATGTGGATTTAGTATATAAGATAGACTATCTTGTATAGAGCTCTCTATCAAGTTCTCTTATATTAACCCAATACAAGGTTCATTCACTTGTCCAACTCTAAGAACTTAAGTTTGTAACAATTTGAGCTAAGAACCCCCTTTGATATACATTGGAATGATAGGATCAAGATTATTATCTATAAGGTTGAGAAAGTGTTTCTTCTTTAGGTCTAACATATGAAAAGATGACTGCAAGTTATTAATATAACTGTTACTTTCTTCTTTCTTGCTATAATTCCATGATGTTTTGCAAGAATAAATAGGATTGAGCTTGAATTTCCTCATATCTTAATCAATGAGTATATGTAAGAGCCACCTGGTCTTAGATGGACAATCCTAGAACTCAATAGAACTGTTGGAATTCTTTTCAAAAAATTGCCTTAACTCTTTCAAAATAGCAATTGATTGAAGTTGGTAGGGATGGACTGATGAGTCAAAGATTTTTTGTGCTGCATGAATTGTATCTGTAACAACAATGATATAAGAGATGTCTAGGATTTGAGTGGCTTGATTTATTCTACATCTAATTGCAAAAAGTTTAGCCTTAATGATAGTAATGTTAATGGCATGGTGGACAGTCTTCCTAATGAGATTGTTGTATAAATGAATGTGCACAACAGATGTAGTGATGTTGTCTTTGATACTAGCATTAGAAATAGCTATTACCAATCTGCTGTTTGAAGATGCTTTAAAAATGAGTTTATTAAGTTTGTGAAGTTGAGAGTTAGTGTTCTCATTGTTCTTGTATTATACAAAGTAATGCAATCTTGTGAGCCTATTATCTAGGGAAAATTCATTTTTAAGAGAGTCAAATGATGGGAAGATGCTGTTTAGATGATTGTTTGAATTGCTGATGAAGCTCTTGATTTTGAGTCTCTATTTAGGCTTTATGTTCTCTAATAACAGTTGATGTTACAATGAGTTGTTGGTATGTCTACTCTCAAAGAGATCTTTGATAGCATGATTAGATAGAAGTGAGGCTGATCTTAATTATGCTCTTTTACTAAGTTTTCTAAGGTAAAGATGGATGAGAATAAGTCTTGCAAGAACTTCTACACCCAAGGATGGAGAAGTGTAAAAAGCATCTAGTATCTATAACACTGCTTGCTATTGTATCTTGCTGAGTTCTTTGAGTGAGAATAATAGTGAAGCTTTGTTGTAATATCATATGGAAAACCCATATAGGGCTATGGATAGAATGTACATTCTGTAGAGGACAAATTTCTAGGTCAGAAGGAGACCTATAGTAAAATTACCAAGCATCTTTATACATTTGATGGTTGAAATTGTTTTGTTGGCATAGTGTTTGATGTGACAATAGAATATGAGTTTTCTATCAAAGATAAACCTAAGATATTTCCATATATCTTTGGATGTAAGAATTTGGCCTTCAAATGGACTGAGGTCAAGTAGGAGTAGGTTGAAGTATTTACATGATCTAGAAAAATATAAAATTTCAGATTTTCCATATTCAATGATAAGTCCAAATTGTTTGAGGAGAGAGGAAATGATACTATAACTACAATAGAGAATAGAGTTGGATTTTTCAAAAGACTTTTCAAAATATGAAAAAAAGGAGAAAGATATAGAATAGAGAGGATAGGAGAGAGTATAAAGCCCTGACCTATACTTATATCACAAGAGAAGAAAGGTAAAGTAAATTCATTCCATCTATATTGAGTTTTTCTACCAATTAAATAGTCAGAAAAGAAAGAAGAAATTTTTATGTCAAACTCAGCTTTATCCTATATCATAAAAAGAAGCTGGTGGTTGAGAGAGAGGAAAAATTGTACTATATTAAAGGCTAAAGTACTTGTATGAAGGTTTTTGACCTAGCCTAAACAAATGAGATGTGTAAGAAAGTTTCCTGTATCTATTATAGAATGTTGCTTGAGGCTTCCCAGTTGGTTGGGATGAATGAAGTTGTTGGCAATAGTGTAAAACTGGAGTCTCTCTCCAATCACCTTCTTAATGAGTTTACCTAATATGTTCAGAAGAACAATAGGTCTGAATATCTTGAGGAAGTCATATGATACTTTGTTAGGCTTTGGAATGATGATGGACAATAACTCCTTAAAGTACTTCAGCTAATAACCTAGTGATATGCATACATTGGCGATATTGATGAGGTTGTTTATTAAAAGATATTTCCTGTCCTTGATGACTGCTTTCAGGTGTTTTCATAGAACTTTGTCTGGACCTGATATTGATGAGTTATTGCATTTTCCAATAGTACTTTTGAACTCTTTCTAAAGAACAGAGCCCACAACTAGAAGGGTTTTGAAAGGATTTCTTTGAGAACATCAGGATTAATCTGTTGGTTTTATGCAGAGTTGAAGATTTGGTGAAGGGCTTCAGAGACTGGTAATTTACACTTCTTAACTCAATTTATGAGGTCTCAAGGTTTACAATTTTTCAAAGTGATTTTGTTAATCTTATTGTCAAACAAAATTTGTTTAGCTTTCTTGACAGTTCCTTCAAAGGTTTTTCAATCTGCTAAAGATTTGGAGTTCTAGTATAAACTAAGCTTGGTCTGACACTCTATGTTCCACCAATTTTTGGATCTTCTAGAGATTTTGATAGTTTTTGAATGCTTGTACCATGTAGTGTTTGCTATGTTCACATATTCTTGAACTAAGTACTTTAGAACATCTTTATTTGGTATATCTGCAGTATCCAGATTATCCAATGTCCTGATGAGGTCCATGATGAACATTTTCTTCTCTTCACCATTATTGGTAATAGTTTGATACTTTTTCTAGATAAATTCTTCTTCAATAGAAATATCAATGGTTAGAAGAGCATGATCAGAAGGATGTCACAGATTAGGATAAATAAAGTGGTTGTTTATCTTACTGAAATTTAAATAGAGAAACATGAGATTGATAATTGAGTTTGTGTTCTGATTATTGTCTGAGTATTATGTAGATACCTAGAGTAAAGGTGAGGAAAGACTGATATCAAAAAGAATGTCACTATGAGCCAAGTGAAAGAAATAAGAACTGTCCCAGATACTGTCTCTGATATTAAAATTGTCTGTCATGATTAAAACATTGTGGATATTCACTTCAGTATCCTTGAGATACTTTCAAACAAACTGCTTGTTATCAGAATAAATGTTAATCATGAAGTAGACATTGCCATTATTAAAAAAGGAGAAACAAGAAATGTTTCTATGATTAAAGACATCTTTACATAAAGCAAATTGAAAACAAGAAAGGCAGATATTGATGTATGAAACCATGCACAGATAATCTTCATTGTTAGAAGAGGACCTTGAGAAGGTAAGCCAGCCTGGGTGATTAGGAACTTCAATTAGCCTATTGCTATTAGCATTAGATAAACTTGGGATGGAGTAAATGAAAAACTTTAAGGATTGTTGAATAAGAATGATATCCAACTCTTTGCAGGTTTCCAATATGATGTTAGTAATAAGATTGTTCTTTCAAATATTCTGCAAAAAGACTTTAATTTTGTTGATAATCATAATTGGGTACTGTTCACAGCTAAGCAAATCAACATGTTTCTGCTTTCACAGTTCTTCTGATACTTCTTGACATGCCACTCCTTATTGAATTTATGCTTCCAGAATGGACAATTATTGGAGTCTGCTTGGTGTTTACTCTTACAGTTGAGGCATTTAAAGCTATAGAAACAGAGCTTTCCTTGCTTTGTTTCAAGACAAGAGAGGTTAATCTTGAAGTTTGCTTTGCAGTACTAGGCAAAGTGACAATGATGTTTAGTCTTGTGTGGACTACTGCATTTAGCACATCAAGATTCTTGAACTCAGCAGAAGAAAGTGGCATATTCTCACTTTCAACAGTTCTTGCATTGAGAAACACCTGGGTTCATGTTTGTACCATGAATAGTAGCTATGTATGAGCCAATGTTGAATGACCTGTTAATGAGTTTCTTGACATTAGACCTGTTTTGGACATTTCATATATCTATCTAGACAATGGCCATATCTGACTTTGGAGATGCCTTTATAATGTATGAGTTTGATACAAGGCAGATATTGTTAAAAACATGCATCAATTGAATAACTTGTTCAACTAACTTTGAATTGATCAGTATATTGGTGTTGCAATTGAAGTAGAGAATACTTATAATATTTAAATAAGACTTGGATTGTGGAAGATGTGGTAAGAAGATGTTTTCTGATTGAATCATATCAATATTCTTAATATAGTTCTCAATGATGCTTAGATCTGATGGAGAGGAAACACTGTTAGTAGTGATAATGAGCCCTCTATGATTATTACAGATAAATTTAGCAATAGTATTGGATTTGACATTTTTCAAGACCCAGTTGATATTTCAAAGTATTTTGGTGGAATTTTCAGGATCCATTGGTACTATGACTTGTTTGTACAATAGACACTTAGTTGTCATGTTGATCTTGGGTTTGATCTTCTTCTGCTCATTAATAACTTTGTGTATTTCTTCAATCTTTCTTGATGAGAGGTTTCAGAAGTTCTTCTTGATCTTAATAATGTTGTTGATGCTTGGGACTAAGCTCCTAGGATTGATTTACTTAAATCTTCTTAAACTTTCCATCTTATCTTATTTAAAGTATAAGTAGGTGATCATATTTTTAATGACTATTTCTTCTATTGTAATCTTACTTTCCTATTGTTGATACTCATGGCCAATGCTTGTGTATATAATTTAGGCTTTGTGGGCTTAGGATTGTTGGCATACTTACTAGCCAGCTTACCTTGCTTTTTCCATATTATAAGAGTTTCCTTGTTAGGACAAGATGGAATAGGCAGGGAAATATAAGAGGTTTTGACTTTCTTGTCTTTGTTAATAGCTAGAGATAGTTTACCTTGTTTAGCCAAATTAATTTTTGGTGTAAACTGTCTAGCAATACTTTGTCAAAGAGTAGACTAAGGAAATATTTTTAGTTTGTTCCAGCCAGCTTCATAAATAGAAGAAATGAAAATATAGGCAGCCTGGCCAAAACCTGTGATATCTGTAATGTTCTTGTTACTATCATTCTTGATACTCCTATTTTGGATAAAATTAGCTATTTTTAATAGGGAAGTAGAAATGTTGTTTATATCAATATTCATAAACTCATTGGTACTGAAGAGAGAGATAGAGAGCATAGTTCCATTCCATAAATTGAGTTCAACTAGTTGACCAGTACTATATAGTAAAGCATTGGACTCAAGTCCTTGTTTTGAACACATGTCCAAGACACAGTTGTACTGCCTTTTACCATGAGGTAAAAGCTTGTTGAAAAGAAAAGTGTTGGTAATAGAGGGAATTCTATCCCCCTCTTCTGGAATAGCATAAGATAGATAAATTTCTTACAAGATTGTCTTGTCCTCAACTTCAACTTGATCTGCCTATGACAAAATGTTATTTTAGACCTCTATTCTTTTGATATATGGAATAGATAATATGCTGGAGTGAGTCAATGACTCTCTTGAGTTATTGACACTCAAAATGTTAGATCTGTCTCTCTTTGGAATGTCTACCTCCATATTCATATTGGCTTGAATTCTGGCTATAGAATTGTAAATAAATGCTTGAATATTAGACTGAAACAAATTGGAATTTGGAAACAATGGGAAGAACTTAACCAGTTGTGGACCTTTGATGAAGGTAAGCTGGACATTATCAAATACACCAACACATTCTGATGATCAAAAAGTCTGAACCACAGTGACAATATCTGAATTTTGAAACAGTTCCTAGGAAATCATATATGAATAATGAATCAAATCCATTTATTTCTAAGGGATGCCAAAATCAGAATTATACAATCATACTTAGTCAGCCAAAAGTCCTGGGATCTGGGAGGTGAGCTGGACTGTGTGACTCATAGACTCTGATAGAAGAAAGAGAAATGGCACTCACTAATCAAATATTGACAGTTGACTTAGTGTTCTTCTATTGTCCATTAGAGAATATTGAAATCAAAATGTTTATATTCACTGATTTTCTACTAAGCAAGATATTTTGTAACAGTTATATATAACATTATATTAATCCTTAACTTTAAGTTCAAAATAAGAAAATTAAATTGAAATAAAATGAAAATAAATAGAGTTCACTATTTTTACTCTGATAATGATCTATGTTTAATATCTCCAAAATATACAACTAGTGTGATAGGTAGAGATACAGCATACAAGCTGAAGCTAAAAGTTGTTTATTATTTATATTCCATATATCCTGAATAAGTTACTACTCATCCAACTTTCAAGAGTCTGCTATGAATCTCAGTTATTAAGGTATAAACTGTATCTAACAGTTATGTTAACTGTGCCTTTTCAAGCAATATACAGTTCAATCATTTAGTATAATTATTTTATTGGTATATATAAAAAGTACTTACTAGTCTTATATATAATCTTTCATTCTTTTAGAAAGAATTGTAATTCTGATATTACATACTCTTCTTCATTATCAGTGTGAAATATTTTCACAGAATGGGAAGTCATGTTTGACTATATTTAGAAAATTGATTTAATTGCTTCTACAACTTCAGACTTTTTGTGTGGAAAGCAATATTGTAATAAAAGGAATAGTTGTCAAAAAATATAATCACCCACTTATACTTAGAATAAGACAAGGTAGAAAGCTCAAGAAGATCTGAATAAATCAATCCAAGAGACTTACTGAGCAAACAGAATTCTTAGAGAAACTGTGCCAATATATCTTACCAAGAGTACAACCTTGGTAGATTATTTCTACAATAGAAAATAGATCTTCTTTGCATCTTCAACACTGTCAAGAACATGATACATGAGTCACAATTTCAGAGAAAGACCTTGAAAGAAGAAATTAAGAGTTATAAGGAAAGAAGTAAGTATATTGTCATTGATACTAGAGTTTGGTGTCAACTTTAGTCAATTATCAGGCTAGCTATTACAAAGTAACTACTAATCTTAAATACATAAAGTAACTAAAGGAATAATTAAATGGATTTAATCTCTAGGTAAATATTTCAGTAATAAAATACTAAAAGAAGTTCAGATTGAATAGAAGAAAAATCTGTATAAAAGTTATTTGTAGAGTTTAAGAAGAAATAATTAGCCAATGTAATATATCTAAATAATTATGAAATTTTATGCAAATAATGTTGTAGCAACCACTCGCCAGAACAGCACTTGTGATATGCTGACTTCAGCAAAGCTCTCAATAGGCTATCTAGTAGTGGGGATTACAAGAGAACTTGACAACGAGCTCTCGCTGCATTGCTACCCTATTTATATAAGTATAATGTGGTCTATGCTACAACAATGTGTCTACTCCGCAGTGACTGTGCAAGACTGTGCATCCTGCCCTAATGTCTATGTGTCCTACATGTAGTAGCAATGTGGTGTACATGCTCCCTGACATCATCGTCTAGGTTCTTCTAGCCTTGTAGACTCTTCTAGACCACTCTAGGCCTATGACATCATCTCACATGACTTCCAGGTCACATGCCCTTTTTCCATTGTAGACTAATAATAATACTACTATCCTATTTCTGTCCTAACCCTAACCCTACCTGAAGTCTGTCCATACTCTCATTTTATAACAAATATGTTACGATCGATGCCTCTAGGAAACAATGAGGACTTGGGTAGAGGGTATGATGACATGATCGGCTGCGCCA
>Ga0157368_1000471_pt1 | contig 18707 bp, 14 predicted proteins | sample AttbisABBM3_FD_113146 | JGI IMG/M metagenome (GOLD analysis project Ga0157368, IMG submission 113146) | Fungus gardens microbial communities from leaf cutter ant in Botucatu, State of São Paulo, Brazil - Atta bisphaerica ABBM3 | ecosystem: Host-associated > Fungi > Mycelium > Unclassified ...
AATTTCATCTGGTTGCTATCAAACCATCCTGGGTCTGGAACCATGCTCTTTGGCATAACTATCTGTGCTGTTTTGTCATGTACTGCTAGTATAGGTGCTATTGACATCTCTTCTGATAATGTTGGCTCTGTGATTCTGTTTCTGTCTGAGACATATTCTTCAGTGATTCTCAATGATCCTAATATTTCTTCTAATACCTCAATGCCTGTCATTCCTTAACTTTGTCTATTTATCTTGTCTGTCTGTGATATCTACTACAACAGTTTGTGTCTAGTGTCTAGTCTATTCTATTTGTGGTCCTTCTTGCCACAAAGTCATCTGTGTTGCTATTCTTCTAATAGTTTAACCATTTGTCTGTAATCCCATCACAAAGTAGTTTCAGTAGTTCTTCAATGGCCTAACCATTATGATGCTCCAGTAGCCTAACCACTATACACTCTCCTTTTGTAAGGTGAGCCTAATGATATTTTACTAAATATTACAATCTTAAGCTTAGCTCAAGTTATAACCTGGGCAAAGGCTTAAGTAAGAGTAGAGGAGATGGTCAATTGGTAAAGTATAAGGATACAAGATAGTATCTACAGCTATATATACCTGTTGACAATGAGGAATATATAAGACATTCTTGAAGGGAACAATGAGGAGAACATGATTGTTACAAACTCAAGACTTTAGAGTTGATCAAGAGAAAGAATCTTATATTAGGGTTAACATAAGAGAACTCAATAGAAAGCTCTGTACAGGATTGTCTATCTTATATACCAAAACCTCATGGTCCATGCTAACTACTTCTAGACTACCCTAAACAACCATGTATATACCTTAAGGTCAACATGTATTTTATACATTGTATGATGTCATCCTTCCAGAACCTTCTACATCTTTCCATGAGTCATGTGACTTGTGATTGTTACTGTGACCATATCATATGATGTGACTGTCACTCTAACCCTAACCCTAAGTTCTAAAAATAGAAAAATGGAACATAAATCAAAAGGAAAATGAAAATAGAAAAGAAAAGGAAAATGAATAAAATCTACCACTCTCAACTTTGACAATAATGAGACCTTAACTAGTATATGAAGTGCTGACTGATACAACATAAGAATAGGACAAGATGTAATTGAATAATGGATCAAAGATGAAACAAACCCTAGCATATATTCAATATAAGGCAAACATCTGTATATTATGAAGTATAGATTATGGTAATTATAATACATATTTTAGAATGAGACTTGGAGACTTTATGGGTGGAAAGCCACTAGAAGGCAGCAAGGTGTGTTGTCACCAATACTAAAAGTGAGTGCTAGTTTTAGTTAATTTTCAGAATGAGCTAGTATATACTAGTTAGTATACCTAGGGTAGCTATCTGGAATGTAAACTACTAAGCAAGTTATCCTGATTCTAGTAATCCTCAGATGTCAGGAGATGGAGGTCTATAGATTTAACAAAGGTTAGTAAAAACATCCAAGATAGAATAAAGAGATGTGATCTGTACTGGAAGAGGTTGGAGAGTGCAAATCAGGAAAAGAAGATTATCCATAGTAAGCTAGTTGAACAGAACTTCTTGTTGAGTTCTCTTACTATTTCTACTTACTGGTTATCACAATCTAAGGGTAGTAGCTGTAACAAACACTATATACAGATTAAGTACCAAATATATAAGTAATAGACCAAATCCAACAGAACTTCTTGATAAGTTTATCAACCCACCAATATTATTCCAACTAAGGTAATACTACAACAAAAGCTATTATATGAATAAGATGATAGAAGATTTGAAGAATATTAGAAAGGAGCTGTAAATAGTAGAAGGGTGATCAAGTTTCTCTAGAGACAACATCTTAAGGGAAGTATTATTATAATTCCCTCCAAATGCTTAGATTTTATTCTAAATTTATAAACTTTTTCTTTGATTTTATATTTCTTGAACAATGATGGAGCATATGACACACAATGTAATGGTGTAAAGACTATGCACATGACAAGGTCACATGACAGAGTACAATGAAAATGACTAAAAATATATGCATATTAGTGTAGGGTAGATTCATACACACAGACCATGTATCTACAGTATATATATACAAGTGTAGAAATACAGCGAGGACTCCTTGTTGAGTTCCTCTTGTGAACCCCACTTCCAAGTGTTACTACAATAAGTTAGGTACTGGGAGTTTAGGAAATGAGTAGATATAGATTTTGAGATTGTTAAGAGTATTATACCATTGAGTGTAAAGGGTAGTAAGTATCCGAGAAGTCTACAAGTAAAGATAGACAACTAAGGTGAGGGAAAATTCACAATCCTATAACCTTCTGGTATCTCAGTCAGTGTAAAAGTTAGTGTAAAGTGAGACTAAGATGTCTATAAGAGAAGGGTATAATAAAAGGAGTAAGAGCACATCTAGGCTGATCCATTGATGTTGAAGTGTAGCAGGCCAACAGAGTGCTTTTTGAAACTTCTCTCCCTTTGTGGACGATTATTATATGAATACTAGAAGGATGCCATGTGGTGAAACCAGATCTGCATCCTTTTGATTGGCTCAGGTTGCTAAATTCCGCACGCTGTGATAAACCTACCAACTGCTACAGGCTCATCTTCAGTCTCACGGGCTGATACATAAGCGCAGACATCTTCCCAGTGTGACATACACCTTCTGTTGTCTATGAAGCGAGGATGCCTGTCCGCAGTACACTAGCCAGAGCATCTCTAGTTCCTTCTGTCCTAGGACTCCGACGCCTGTTATCGCTTCCACCACGAGTGCGACTACTACTTGCATTTAGTGGTCTTCTTACCTTTCTCGTCAAATATTTGCGTGTGAAGAGCACAAAGAGAGCAACCGGAGGAGGATACTATGTAGAGGATCTGAGCAAAGTAGGCCTTATTATGCCTGGAAATGTATTCATCTCATGTTTTCTGCAGGTGGGTAATACCGATGAAAGCAAGGATGCATGGAGTACCTACGATGTCATCATCGTTGGAGGAGGTGAGACGCACAGAAGGTTCTATCTGGCAGAGGAGGTTTTACTGGCTGTGCAGGGACATCTGGCTGTGCCCTCGCAGCAAGGTTGAGCGAAAATTCCAACATTCGCGTTTTACTGCTTGAGGCAGGAGGGAGGTAGATGATTTCTTGCAGCTCTTTATCAAGCAGTAGCCTCATCCCACTTGATACAGTGGCACCGCTCTCGTTGAAAGCCGTACTCCTTCTATGTTTGGCAGACTCTTCAAGTCAAAGCATGTTCACCAACTGAGAACTGAGGTTCAGGTTTTTGCAAGAGGGAAGAGGAAATTCTGGCCTCGTGGTCCGTATGACCTCTTATCTCTACAATATCAACTGAAGATAAAATATAATAGCCAGGATGCTGGGTGGATGTGAGCGCTGTTTTTTGTTGGCAATAGTACATGTGAATTTTGATTTTTAGGCTCGTCCATCAATGCACAGATGTATGTGTTCTTTCACTCTCCCTTTAATTTTACATGAATATGTGTCCAGGGCACAATACGGTGCTCCCGGTGACTTCGACGAATGGGCCCGCATTATCGGTGATGACTCTTGGTCATCAAGAAACTTACGACAGTAAGTTGCTACTTCTTTCCGGCAACGCACTTATTGACTATTGTTGAGGTACTTCAACAAGTTTGAAACCTACAGTCCTCACGTTGATTACCCTCTTGTTGATGCATCTGTCCGCGGCAAGAGTGGACCAATCCAAGTAGGCTATAACAACTATGTTTCAGAACTGAGCGGTGCCTTCATCAGCAGCTGTATCAATATCGGTATCCCCTTCATTCCAGATTTCAATGGGCCTAGGGGGACAATTGGCGTTAGTCGAGTAAGTGATATATTATCTTCAGGGAACATAGGGCTGAAAACAAGATCGACATCATAGCTTAGTACGTCATTTCTCATCACTTTAATATAGTTGTCAACAACAAATCGCTCAGTGACTTACATCGACAACATGTTCCGACGTGTCTCCTCAGAGTCTGCCTATTTGACGTCTGAGGTCCTTATGAGGAAGAATGTCGTTGTTGTCACGAATACAACCGTAACTCGTATTATCTTCGAGGAGATTGAAGGCGAGGTTCATGCGACCGGTGTTGAGTTTGCAAAGGACAGGAATGGGAAGAAATATCGGGCAAAAGCAAAGCGCGATATCGTTCTCAGGTTGGTTTCGCACGACCTAGATTGGAATATTTACTATATAACTTTTGCAAAGTGCTGGATCTGTTCATTCGCCTCATGTGAGTACATTGATTCTCCGCTCTGATATTTCCATCAACTTCTCATTGCTTGTAGATTCTGATGCTCTCTGGTGTCGGTCGGGCGGAGCATCTTCGGTTCCACAAAATTCCCATTGTATTTGAGCATCCCCAGATCGGGCAAAATCTCGTCGATCACCCCGTAGTAGATCTCTACTTCAAGGACAAGCGTGGTTCTTCTCTCAATTGGATGATACCCCAAACATTCAGCGATTCAATCAAGTTGTTTACCGCCATGGTGCAATACTTCGTCCTTGGCATTGGAGGACCTTTGGCAACCAACGTTAGTATTAGTTACCCTTCGGAGAGGCCTCTGTCTAACCAGAGAAAAAGCTTGGCGAATCAGCAGCATTTATCCGTTCAGACAATCCCAAGCTATTCCCTTCTTCAGAATACCCTCAACGTCTGACAGATAGCACTTCTGCAGAGGACAGTCCCGACCTGGAATTATTCATGACACCCCTTGCCTATAAAGTATGAATGTGGACCTGTCCTAAGTGTTGAAAGTACTCTAACTAGATATTCAGGAACATGGTGCTATTAAGTTTGATGTTCATTCCTTTGCGCTCCATTGTTACCTTGTCAGGTATTTCTCAATCACTTCCACCACATAGGCTCGTTGATTACCCCTTCTTGAAAAGACCAATGAGCACTGGCGCTGTTCTTCTCAAATCTAACGACCCTTGGCAGCAACCGAGTGTTAATCCCAAGTAAGGAATGGTTCATGGCACGGATTCTGGTTATTCATCATTTTTTTCAGTTACCTACAAAATCCAGAGGACATGTGGAAACTTGTCCGAGGTGTTAGGGCCCTTCTCAAAATTGCACATACCGAACCTCTTGCCAGATATCTCGATCATACAAATGCTCGTGAAGACCTGGATCATCGGCTTCATCTCAAGTCCGACGCAGAGATTGCAGAGCTAGTCAAAGACCGTCTAGAAACAGTATATCATCCGACATCAACGTGTAGGATGGCTCCGAGAGAAGAAGGTGGCGTCGTGGATGCGAAGTTGAAAGTTTACGGGATCCATGGTCTCAGGGTGTGTGATGCATCGATTTTCCCAAGCATCATCTCTGGCCATACGGTGCGTATATTGTCATTAACACTCCAGGTAAATTATCGATTGCGAGCGTCTAGGCTGGCGGATGCTTTGCCATTGCCGAGAAACTGGCAGATGACATGAAAGCAGAGTACATGTCCGCATGAGAGTATTAACTGGTTCGTGACTACTTGACTAAGATACTCCTGCGTATGATAGTTGATCTTATATGAAGGTTCTTTCGTCGGACGTGAAGGGCAAGAGTTAATGACTGGGGAACCCGATCCTATTGATTAAAAATTGAGCTTCTAAATCAATGATCAAAAAATTATATATCTTGTCCACAAAATATTGATAGGACTCTCTCTTTGAGTATTTCTGTCCTTTCCTTGGGTTACGGATTTTCGAGTTACATCTTTTTCACTGCTTGCAGTGTTAGTCTTGCAAGCTCAGGAATAGCACTCAGATTTACAGTTCAAATACTATTTGCACCTCAGCGTTTTATTCTGACTCGGTGATTATTCAATAATGTCAGGGTTATTGGTTTGACGATGTAGTTGCGTGAATCGTGGGAGGCAGGGGTGCTGATGCTCTAGTATCAGGGCGCTTGCATCCTCTCCATTAAGAGAGGCACAAGCCATAGATAATAGCTTCTTCTTGTGGACTAGAAAAATCCAATATGGCAGCTGGAATTCGTCTTACGAGAACACCAACCAAACTCAAATACGGCTCTGCTAAGTCTAAAAAATGATAGGAGTCATAACAAAGTCCAAGCAAAATTTGTCCCAGGTCCAATAACTTAATAGTGACGTAATGTAAATCAAGACGCCAATTGCGGCGATCAAAGTCAGAAAGACACAGATATAAATGAGAAAAATGGAACGAGGTATCGCAGGCAACAATGTTAGCACCATCAAGGAGCCTGGCAAGTGGGAATTGTGATGCCTTCCTTCAATGTTCGGCTATGTAATCATGATATTATCTGGGTACAGGTCCATAGAGGAACTTACTTCCGGTTGAATAGACCCCACCAACCCTCGACACCGCCGAATTGCTTATCTTTCCAATCCTCGTCGGCAAATTCGAAGAAAAAATACTGAGTGCCTGCAGAGTTAGCCTGACAAACAAAGGTATCGATAAAGGTCTGTAAGTTGGCGACTGATGCGACTGATGGGCCATCACTGGCGCTCTCTGCATCAGACGATTTCTAGAAGAGAAAATGAAGATATAGCTTCATAAGCGATAAGCAAGATACAACACATACCGTTGGCCATCCTATTTGATTTGTTGAATAATCAATTCATCAACAAGACGAGATAACTGATACATACCAGTTTCAGCGATAGACATAGAAGGCTTGTTGGGTTGGGAGCTGGCTGCATCAACATCATTTTGTTGGAAAAAGGTCGTTGTCCAAGATGCTGCAGCGTCTATAGAGACATTGGCGAACCATGGATGGACATTCGCCATCTAAAGCCCTAAGTATATACGTGCAAAGTTCAAAAAAGAGCAGTCTCACCCCATACTCAACAGCTTGAAGCACTTCGTTATTGAAGAAACCGCCAGCATCTGCATTACCAACAGGAATATGTTGCTTCAAAGTCATGCTATTGAGCATAGAAACTGTATCCGTGATATTAGGGATGAGAAGTTGGGCACCTTCGTTGCCAACGACAGAGTTTGGATCCGAGACACTGTTAGCGGTGAGATAGCTAGAAATTTATTAGTTCGGTTCTGATGTGTGGAAAGGACGCACTTGAGCATGAATTCGTTACCAACGGTGATACCGCCAATGTGATCTGCGCCATACACTTGAATAGCTTGCTCAATTATGTCTTTTTGGCGGTTGTAAGAAGCACCACCGTCGGTAGGAACTACGTAGTTTCCAAGATAGACCGTGACGTCCACTTTTGTTTGTCTAATAGCCTCCAACTAATTATAAGATTGTCAGCATTCTACTGCAAGTGGAGAGCGGTGGAAGGATGCTAACCACTAAAGCACTTTGATTACAATCTGCACCATAAAGCCGAACTCGCTAGATTATCAGTATGAACTATGTTCAAAGGTATTGCGAAAGAAGGGCCACCTTAGTCAATTGAGAAAGAAGCTGCAGTGTGACGAAATATCAACACGGGACTTGAATTATTCTCAGATCAGTGCTTACTTGGATATCCTGGATGACCGCGGCTGAAGCGAACCAATAAGAACTCCAGTCGAAGGAGGTTACAAAAGAGATGGAGTACCTAGGTTGTTTCCGCAATCCGGGAGCTGTGACCCCATTGGAGTATAAGCGATCCCGTAGAAGGCCTGGTGCAGATTAGGGCTTTTTACAAAAGTGCTGGGATCATTGGGATCTGTCTGGCTGACTGCGCCAGGGTTCGTCAAATTTGATGACGATGATGATGGATTGGGAGTGCTAGAATTTCTTCGGCTGACTACAACACCGACAGACACCGATGCCGCAACGATAATGACCAGAATAAGCACACCAGTGATGGCCTGCCACAGCTTCAAGCACGGTCTGTAATTTTAATCGTACCACCTACCACAATCTTTGTACGATGAGTCTGTTTTTTCTGCTCATTTATCCATGCCGACCCCTGGTTATAACGCGAACCGTCCCATTGTGAATTTACGAAACGTTGATCTCCAGCACTACCGAGATCAGGCGGTGCAACGTTGCGGTAGTCGCCTTGACTGTGGAGGGGGATTGCTGAGTAACCTTGAGAGGTACCATGGGTGTACTGGTGAGTGGCCTGTGTGTTTTGCAAGGTATGAACTTGTGACTTGAACAGACATGCATCATATGCGATGATGAAGATGAAGGCTCAAGAGTTCACCGGGGGAACATACTCACCGTTCTGGAATCGTAATTACTGGCAGGATCATTGAAGGGATTGTCCAAGTAAGACTGCATTTGAGACTTAGTAATAATGAGACTAGAAGAAGGGTTGATCAAACCTAGGGCGGTTCCCATCGTTGAGGCAACGAATTGATCGGAGGATACTACTTTGGGTCTCGTGATCAATCACATGGCAAAACGCGTGCCACTCAAACATCCCCTAATTTAGAAGTTCAACTCGGTTCGCTCTTACGCCAGCTACGATGTTCAAGAGTATTCTGCCGTCTCGAAGACCACCTTCGACAGACTTTACAATGGTCACTAACTTGAACGATCTCTCGAATACTGTGAAGGAAAACTATCCTAACCTCGGGATAGGACAACAGCCATTGAACCGAAGCATGAAGAACACTCTCCATAACAACAAGATTGGCACCTCTCTCAATGAGAGAAAGAAGAAACTGGACAAGAATAAAGACCAATTTTCTCCTTTAACAGTCAATGAGGTCGAAATGGACAATGCCTTCGACCAGCTCCTCGTATGTGTCCTCGTGGTCAACGTACAAGTTGGTTCGTCTCACTCCTAGCTCCAGGACGACCTACAAATTCCTCCGAGTTTACGGCCAAAGTTGCTGGGCATGGAATCCACGGTGAAGGCTGCCATGCTCAAATCATCAACCATCCTTGCTAAGCAACCAAGAGACACCACATCTATCCTTCCTCATACACCGAGAGGAACCCTCAGGCGTGCTGTGTCTATCGAGTCTCTTGGGTCTCCCTTGCGAAATAACAATGCTGATCAAGATGTCTTTGAGCCACCTTGCCGACCTTTTGCTGGTCAGGTCTCTGCTCACCATCCCCCGTATCCCTCAGCCTCTTCCACTCGGAAAGCGAGTTCTAATCACACACGTGGCTTGTCTTTTGATGCTCAGCGACTCTTCTCCCGTAGTCAAGTCAATCTTGCCACTGATTCATCTGCAGACTTGACTTTGGGTTCCGGTCCTCTCAGTGTTAAGGATAAAGGCACTTTACGGTCAAAGAACATCTCGCCAACGAAGTTTTGTAGCATCTTGACCGGTACTTCGAGCCTGCAGCTCGACGTTGATGACATCAAGAAGCTACGTCTCCTCTTACGCAATGAGTCTGCTAGGTAAAGTTTAGCCTTCATATAATTAGGGCTTGAGCTGAAGTTCGGCCTAGTTGGTCACAGGAGTTCTTGAAATTGGGGGGATATTCTGCTCTTTTAACTAGGCTCAACGAAATCCTCGAGGTTGAATGGAGGTATGACTCTGATCAATGAATCTGGCTCTCCCTCAGCAACTATGCTTTCTGTAGAGAGGAACAACACGATGATCAAGTCCTCCACGAATTATTGTGCTGCTTCAAGGCACTATCAACGTCGTCCATCGGTTGCTTTGCCCTGCGGAGCTCGTGCCCGACTCCATTCATTCAACTCGTCTCCCTGCTGTATTCTGACAAAAAGCCAGGCGATGTCGCAACCCGTCAGCTCGTCGTTAATTTGCTCTTTTTACTTTTTGAACTCTACCCTCCTTGTTCTTTGCCGTCCGGTTCATCTCGTCGGCAATGTGAAGCATGGGAAAGTGAATCTTCCCTCCCAGGCTCAAACCTCATTGTTCTCCCCGTTCCACACAAGAATATCTTCTCTCTCATCCGTGCTCTATTGCTCACTCCCGCCCCTCCTCCGTCTGAGTGTCCCAGGACACCGATTTCACCTCATGCCTTTATTGAGAACCTTCACAAACCTAGGATTTACAAAACGTATCTCAAGGAATTGTCCGATGTCTGTAGAGATTATTTCTGGGTATTCTGCCACCCCAACAACACTGTTTGGATCCTCTCTGAGACTGATGAAAGCAAAGTTGAAAAGCCTCGTGCACCGGGCGGTATGACAGGTGGCGTCGAGTTCGAAGCAATGGGCTACCTGGTGAGCCCTCCCGTTACTTCAAGGTACCCCCGAGAGTTGACTTCTGGTTCGACAACCGAAAGACAGCTCACATGAAACTGATTAATGCCATTGCTCAAAGTACTGCCTCATTAGGAATGGCGAAAGACCATGATCTCTCCGCTTATCGTTTCCATTCAGACCTCTTCCTTTCAGGCCTTGAGCGTATCATCCTCGTGAGTGACTGCCATCATAAATCCTACTCCACATCTTACAAAATTGGTCATAACAGATTTCCCGTAAAGCATCAACTACGTACTATCCTACGCTTCACCTTGAGCTTTCACGTTACATCAGCCATGCCATCCAAGCAGGTTATCAGCTTCCATATACCGTGTCTCGCTTGATTGGTTTCCCTCCGGCAGCACTTTGCAAAGACTCTCAACTTGTGACTGTAGCAGCAGCACAAGCGTCTACTCTAAGCCCTGGACAACGCGTGCAACCTAACATTCCCACAAAACGACCTGTTTATCCTCCAGTCCTTCCCTCTCCAAAGAGGGTAGAGCCAATCAGGTTTGATTAACAATCTTTACAACACAAGCCAGTTTCATCTAGAATGATGCTACGGCCAAAGGATTCGAATCTAATGAATGAGAATCGCTCCCCGTCATTTTTGCATTACAGGTTGGATCTTTTCTGATCCTATAGTGCAATAACATAAAGGCATTTGGATATTTGGATATTATGGAGACAGAAATCCGATCATTTCAATGTTCGTTGAGTAGACGAATGTACATTTCACACTCAAAGCCAAAGAATATAAACTAGAGAAATTCGCAGGTGCTTGTAAGACTGTCATGTGTCATAAAATTTCATGTACATGTGACAACAACTTATGTGACCGGGCATCAACCTTATATCATACTACAACTAGTTTGTATATATATCTGTTTACACTGATACTATTTTAGTAGTAGTAAGTATAATGACAGCAGCACTAACCCTCCATTACTTTTTTTTTAAATCAACAATTTATTACACAGGGCATGGTGGCAGTCCATGCCTACTGAATGGTGCAGGATTCAAACCCACAACCTTGACAGCAGGAAAGGGTGAGTGTTACAACTTAAGACTCAGAGTTAAGTCAAAAGAAGAATCTTGTATAGGGATTACACAAGAGAACTCAATGGAGTTCCTAAGTACAATCTGTCTACCTTATATACACTGGACTTATAGTCTATACTATACTAACCTAGCCTACCCTAAAGGGCATGTGTAATACATGTTGTATAGTATCATTGTTCTAGGGCCTTCTATGATGTTCTGTGTGACTGATGTGTGACATCATGCTAACCTCCAACTCTAAGTCTGAAAATGAAAAATAAAGAGAAAAGAAAATAGAAAGAAAAAAATGAAAATAACTTCTCTTCCACTACTTAGTGTTAAGTATATGCTTTTTCACCATATTTTTAAGACTTATTTACTGATATACCTTATATATTACATAAGCCATTCTAATTTTCTTATGTTATCCTTTTTTATGTGTCTCAGTCTTGTTCTTACATTATAGACTAAATATCATATACCTATCTGAACATATCTGATCTATTTGACTCCATCATAGATAATGCTTATCTAAGCTCCACTCTGTTAGGGCAACTGGATAGAAGAGTAGAGCACTTCAAATCTCCAGAAAATTCTAAGTTTATTGTCTAAAAAATACTTAACTATACACTCACCTTTAAAAAATCCTAAAAGAATAGAATAGAGATTCCTAAAGATATCAACTACTCTATATAATAACAGGTCCATTCTAATGTGTCAGTATTCTGTTTACATAAGCAAGGAATGATGATACTTTAGTAATCTAAAACAGTTCAGAATGGAGAAACCAAATTAAAAGAGTATTAAAGTACTTAGTAGATGTTTCTGGGATATAGGAAAGCAGATGTGTAGATGACACTAGCAGACTTTGGAAGACTACAGAGCATTGCAGAAGAGCAAGAGAGTACTGGAAAAGAGAGTCCAATAATATATCAGGATAGTTAGAAGTATTAGTATACAGCTTAAAGAAATCTAGAGCATATGAAAGTAGATAAATGGATAAGTGTGAATGTGAGAAAGGATCATGGAACATGGATCAGCCAAAAAAACATGAAAGAAAAAAGTCTTGGAAAAGCCAGTTCTCTTACACACTCTGCCCAAAATATCTGTAAAAGTGAATATCTTTCTTCCAGTTTGTATACTACTTCTGTTATAACTTAAGACCTTGAGTAAAAACAAAAGATAACTTTTGTATTAAGTAACACAAAAAAACTTAATAGAGTTCTAAGTACAAAATAATCTATCTTATATACTACAGACTATGGTCTGTGCATATACTACAACTAACCTACCCTAAAGTATATATACTTTTCATAAAGTCAACATATTATTATTATGCTATATAATCATCTGCTCCAGAACCTTCTCTATATTACATGATTGTATGACTATAACTGTGATATATATATAACTACCCTATAATAGGTGTCACACCTCTATCATGCTTTGTGACTTGTATGACCATTACTTGTGATATCATATCATATTTTTTGTCTAAGTCCAAAATAAAGAAAAGTAAAATAAAACCAAAAATAAAATTGAGAAAAATAAAGCAAAGAAAAGTAAAATGAAATCAAGTCCATCATTCCCAACTCTGACAACTTCTAGTATAGATCAATCTAGTTTCTTTTCATATCTGATCACTTTATAACTGACCACATGGCTTTCTCATGATCTCTATAGAACTCTGGAATTATATATAAGATATTAAGACTTAAGACCTTAAGGTAGGTCAAAAGAATGAACCTTGGATTGGATAATTACAAGAGAACTTGATGGAGTTCCTAATATAAACTTGTTTATCTTATATATACTAAGTTACTGATCTGTGCTATAATATCATTAACCTATCCTAAAGGCCATGCATTATCCTTAAGATCAATATGTGTCAAACATATTGTAGTAATATTGTTTCTTTCCAAAAGTTTTTATTATGTTCTATTATGACATATGATTATGTAACTATGAGACTATGACTAATATGTGATACTGAGTTACACCATGTGATAGTTAATTGTGACATTACACCAACTCTAACCCTAAGCTCAAAAATAAAATAAAATAGAAAGAAAAAAATAAAAGAAAAGTTAAGTCTACTGTCTTTAACATTGATACAAGAATTTTAGAGTACCAAAAGTAGCTATTTGTCTCCTCTAATTCTTGTTACAACACAAGACTCAGTGATAAGTCAAAAGAAGAACTTTATATAGGGTTATACTAAACCTAGCCTACCTTAAAAAGCATGTGTACTATATACTATTGACATGTGATATAACATTATTGTTCTAGAACATTTTATATTCTTTTGTGTTATATGTAATTGTATGACTTGTAACAGATATTTATAACAGTTCTGTTGTTATAGCAACTACTAATCAAGATAGTTAATAGTATACTAAGTAGTCTTATGTTGCAAAGAGTTTTGTGGGGATCACAAGAGAACTCAACAAGAAGTTCCCAATATATTCCTATACTATATATACTACTAACATATGGTCCATACTAATAATAAATAATTCTACTCTAAGATTTATATGTCACCTATGAGTATTTCATAAGGCTGACATATTATAGACATATGTCTTAATATCATTCTTTCTAGTCTTTTCCATAATATTCTAGGCCTATAATGTAATGTTATATGATGTGTCATATAACTATAGTCATATGCCTTTTCATCATCCAAGAAATAAAATAAAATCAATAAAATAAAAAATAAAATAAAAATAAAATATAAGAGTTCAAGTATACCATGACATTTGTATAATGTTATGCTAACCCTAACCCTAAGTATGAAAATAAGAAAATGAAATGAAAATAAATAGAGTTTATCATTTTTTCAACTCTAACAGGTATATCCATAAATAGAAAGTGAAAAATCTTGTAAATCAGAAAGAAAATCTAGCAGAATGTTTCAAAATAGGATTTTTAGTGTGGCCCATCAGTTGTATTTTGTAAACATTCTTAGACATATAATATAAAATACAAGAAGACTATTACTTTCTTATTACAAAAGATTGCACTCATTTTCTCTAAATCTAGAGACTATATTTATCCTTCAGAATGTCAGCAGCATGTTTGCTAATAGCATAACAAGCACTGACCTGTAATAATACATATCAGCTATGATACTAGAGAAGAAAAACAAGGTTCATAGTATGACTAGAGACAATCTCTAGGAATATCAAAGCATCTACAACTCTCTCAATCCCTTAATTCCATACACTCTTAAATAAGAGTCAATGATATCCTGATCTTCTTCAGATACTATATAACAAGTATAAGCTGAGTAATACAGTATTTCTACTCTCTTCTAGATAATATTTTCAAGTTCCTTATTAGTAGTACTGTTATGCTTTGTGTTCAAAAGTTTGTGCTTGTAGTTGTAGTCAGTATGATTCTTGAGGAGTTCTTGTTGAGCAACCTTGAAAATTAAGTGCAGACTATAATGAATCTTCTCTATATCTTCAGAAGCTAAAAGATATCTACAGAAATAAGATAAGAAGTATCTGATGAAATAGCAGCAATAACTTAGAGATTATGACTTACTTGGGATCAGTTACAAAAAGATTACAGCTACAGAAAGATTGAAAGAATTGTTTATCTTGAAGGTCAATTCCTCTTTGTTCATTAGACTGGTGGCACTTGAATTAAATATATCTACCAAACAAGACAACAATGAAGATAAAATGCATGTATAGGAAATATGAACTTAGAAAGCTCCTGAGAAATTTGAACTTATAACATTAATTTCTAGTTTATGCTATGTACTTTGTATTCCAATGAAACAATGAAGATCTTGAGATCTAGCCCATTGTCTCCTGATATATTATTCTTGATCTTACTCTTGAACTCACTCTTTAGGAAGAACAAGGGATTATCAGAGTGGATGAATGTAACTATCTTACCAACCTATTATTTCTAGTATTAAGCATATATATAAGCTGCTCTAACTTTTGACTCATATTTTTAGCCAAAGGTTTACTTTTGTGAAAGAGATAATTGAACAAGGGTTACCAATTGTAGAGGGCTAAATGAATTTCACTCTTTAATTATGTTTGTTTTTGAAATAAAGATCAGCAATGGAATGGTCAACTAAATTCTCTCCAACATCCAAAAGATCACATATGACAGAAATATTTTTACTCTTGAGCTAATCTGTAGGACCAATACCTGAAAGCAACAAAATTTATAATTAATCAGAAATGAGAAAAGGCTTGTAATATTATTAAGAGAAGCTTACATGAGAAGAATGGATTGCTTCATCACTGGAAGCAGGAATCAAACTGAGGAATTAAGCAAACAAAGCAGTACTTACCTCATAATAACTTATTTTCTTACATGAACAGTATAATGGCAGCTAGTCTCAGTTTTAGTTAATATATATTGGCCAAAGAGAGGATGCTTGTAGCATAGGTGTTATTAACAAGAATAAGCTTAAGATATTACCAAGTAATATAGTCAGGACCTAGAGCAGAAATATTAGAGCAGGTATCAAGTGTTTCTAACATCTCCAATATTAAAACAGTATCCAAGAGCAAGTTGTCTGGCTAGAAGCCTTATCCAGAACAAAGAGATCAATAGAGTAATTAGCTATAGCATTATAGGACTGATAGAGAATACTCTACAAGTTTGGGAGATTATTGTAGGGTTGTGTCACATTCTGTTCCAGCCATCCATCCCAACTCACAGATAATGTTTTCTCTCTTATCTGTACTCTTCAATATCTTCTGGTGTGGATTATCTCTCTCTATTCCTCCTCAGATGTTCTTACTGGTTCCTTACCAAACTCCATGAACTTTTATCCCTGATATCCAAGAATTACTAGTATACAGAATAGCTCACTTAGCAGTCTCTATTCTAGATAGCTACCCTAGGTAGAATATCTAGTATATAAACTGGTAGTTTACACTATACTAGCTTTATCCTGAAAAACAACTAAAACTGATACTCTTTTTTGTAAACTCAATCTCAATAGTTTTTGTTTCATTGCTATTTTTTTAAAAAAAATTCTTGTAATAGGAGTATCAATCACAACTACTAGATTAGACTGATTTAGAATATCTACAGTCAAGTAAACAATCTCAGAAAATACATGAGTTCAATTCTTGTTGATATAAATCACTGTAAAGTATTACCAGAGATAAGAGCAAGGAGTTACACATACAATTGATGTCTCTAGTACTAGTGTTCATATTAAAGTTATAACTCAAAGACATACCAAGCTTTGTACAAGCCTGAACAAAATTTCTACTAACATTTCAAAGGTTATTGAAGTAATCTATATAAATAAGACCTTCTCCTTGATACTGCTATTTACATCTGGATATCTAGCATCATTCTCATATCTTTTAAATTTGTTAAAGTATCTCACAATTTGTGGTGTTAGTTAGCTAATTTAAAGCTAATGAACTTTCTTATCATAATATACTTAAACCTTTGTATTTTATTTTGATTTTCTTTTTATTTTATCTATTTTTTTTGATTTGATTTCTTAGACAATAAAAAGGCATGTGACTGTAGTTACATAATACGATATCATAAGTGTAGAATCTAGAAGAAGAGGCTGGAAGAATAATGTTAAGGTGCATGTCTATGGTATGTTCACCTCATGGTGTACACATAGTGCACTTATTTTTAGAATTGCAAATATTGAACTTTATTCTATTTTATTTTATTTCTCATTTTCATTTTTCTTTTCAATTTATTTTCAATTTTGGAAATTGGAGTTAGTGCTGAACATGATATTATATGTCACAGTCACAGATTGTCACACAAATGCTGTCACAGTCACCTTGTCACAACAACTATATGACATGAAGAAAAACAGGAGAAGGTTCTGAAAGAATGATATCATACAGTATATTATACACATATTGATCTTAAGACAAATACATGGTTATTTAGGGTAGGCTAAGGTAGTAGAGCACAGACCATTAGTTTTAGGTATATAAGGTAGACAATCCTGTACAGAGTTCTCTATTGAGTTCTCTTGTATTATATAATACAAGGTTCTTTTTCTTTAACTCACTCTAAGGTCTTTGAGTTATAATACTTATAGCTAATACATAGATATCAGAGTAGGGCTTCTAATGAAACAAGTATTAGCAATAGAGAAGGAGAGAACAAGATAAGAAGTAGTTAAGGAGAAACTATGACAAAAGGTGGGAAAAAGAAGAGCAGAGAAAAAAAAAAAGAAGAGAATAGATAATGAGTGGAGAAGAGTAGAAATGAGAATAAGAGAAGAAAGGGAAGCAGAGAGGGAATAGAGATGACAAGAAGCATGGGAAAGAAGAAGAGAGGTGAATAGAGAAAGTGTAATGATGGAGAGAAAGTGTTTCATTTATAGAGGATTTGGGCACATTGCTTATAACTATAGAAATGTAGAGAATAGGCAGAGAGAGGGGCTAACACAGAAGCCCTTGAATAAATTTGAAGTATTGAAGAGCAGAGTAATGAATGTAGGAGAAGGAAATAGAGGAGAAATAAAGAAAAATAGGAAGATGATTTTGAGAGAGAAAAATAGGGTTGAAACAGGAAGATGAAAAAGAAGAAATTGTTGTGAAGGTGTTATTGGACAGTAAAGTGACAGAGTTAGTGATAAGTTCAGAGTTTGCAAGGAAGAACAAGTTCAAAAATAAGAAGTTAGAAAGGCCAATATATGTGAGAAATATAGATAGTACCTTTAATCATGAAGGACCAATTGAGCATATAGTAGGGATGGAGTTATTTTACAGAAAGCATTAAGAAAGAACAGAGATAGACATGATAGGTAGTTAGAAATGGAATGTGATATTGGAGATGCTATGACTAGCATGCTATAATCCTGAAATTTATTAGAAGACTGGGGAGATGAAAATAATGAGATGTCTAGATGAATGTAGAAAGTAGTGGAAGACAAAGCAGATGAAGCCAGAATGGCAGAAGCAGAAGCAGAAGGAATAGAAGAAAGAAAAGATGCAAAAAAAAAGAAGAAAGAGTTTAGGAAACCAACAGTTAAGGAAGAAATGGAGATAGCAAGAATGATAGAAGAAAAGCAGGAAGAGGAGGAAGACTTGATAGAGATTAGAACAGTGGAAGAAATGGTCCCTAAAAGGTTTCATAAATATTTAAAAGTGTTTGAAAAGAAGGAGTCAGAGAAGATGCTAATAAAGAAGACATGAGATCATGCCATAGATCTCAGGAAGGGTTTTGTTTTGAAAAAGGGGAAGATATATTCATTATCAAGAATAGAGAGAGAGGAAGTTCAGGAGTTTTTGAAGAATCAGCTGAGAAAGGGATATATTTGACCATCAAAATCACCACAGATGCCACCAGTGTTCTTTGTGCTGAAGAAGAATGGGAAGAAGAGAATGGTATAGGATTATAGATATCTGAACATTTAGACAACCAAGAACAACTATCCATTGCTACTAATTTCAGATTTAATAGATAATACAAGAAAAAAGAAGATATTCATGAGGATAGATCCTAGATAGGGATATAATAATGTGAGGATAAAGAAAGGAGATGAATAGAAAGCAGCATTCTCAATGCAAGAGAGAGTCT